>OLOQ01000183.1_pt1 | contig 74662 bp, 59 predicted proteins | sample 1673101 | NCBI WGS metagenome assembly OLOQ01 (sample SAMEA3136754, study PRJEB25190) | human gut metagenome | biome: human gut; feature: human-associated habitat; material: faeces | place: Austria | collected 2013 | reverse complement strand
TCTCCATGTTGCTCGGTATTATTTTCTTCATCGTGGGCATCGTCGTCTTTTTCGATGCACTCTTGAGGATATCTTGAATCCTCTGATTGAAGACAACACAAATCGGGATGTCTCCGATGTTGTGAACTATATCCGTGCGAATGAATTTGCTCTTGAGCGGCTAAAAACGCTACCTTTGTGCAATCGTCTGATCAAAGAAACTCATGCAGTTCTTTTGGAAAGCGTACGAGGACAGGAAAAAAATCCTGGCGAATTCCGCTATTCACAAAACTGGATTGGCGGTCAGGGAAGTACTCTCAAAAACGCTCGTTATATTCCGCCAAATCCGGAAGATATGCTAACAGCCATGTCCGACCTCGAAAAATATATCAATAGTGATGATCCTCTTGACCCGTTGATTCAGGCCGCTTTGATCCACTATCAGTTTGAAACCACGCACCCCTTCCTTGACGGTAATGGACGTGTTGGACGACTTCTTATTACGCTCTTCTTAATGGAAAAAGGCATTCTGTCTACTCCAGCACTTTATATTTCTTATTACCTCAAGATGAACCGTATCGAATACTATGACCGTATGACACAGGTACGACGTACTGGTGATTATGAACAGTGGATTTCATTTTTCCTTCAGGCATTTGCAGATTCTGCGGAGGATGCAATTCATACAATCGATCTACTTACTGCACTACATGATAAAAGTACAAAATTATTTGACACTCTTACAAAAAGGCAGCGTACTAGCGTTCTTAAAGTGTTTTCTTATTTAGAATCCAATCCGATCATTGATATTCAGAAAACCGCTGCGACTCTTGACATGTCATATAACACTGTGGCGAAGGTGGTTTCTATTTTGGTTGATTATGGAATCTTGAAGCAAACAGACAAATTTGGAAAAGCCAAAATATATTCTTATACCGAATACCTCGATATTCTTCGTAAAGATACCTACTGACTCACCCTAGGGGCAATCCCCCAATGGTTCTACTTGATAAAAGAGAAAAGCTATAGTAACATAAAGGTATCAAAAATAGTCAAAAAGTGGTTAGAAGAACATTAAAATTAGGAAGCGAGGTGACTTTTTTGAAAGTCGAAGAGATTATACAGGCAATAATAAAAATATGTAATGAATTTCAAGCAAAAGAAGTGGTTCTATACGGTTCAAGAGCGAAAGGGACAGCAAGAGAACGCAGTGATATTGATATAGCGGTATCTGGAGTTAATGATTTTGATTTATTAGTGGAGAAAATAGAGGATCTTCCGACACTTTATAGTGTGGATTTGTTGAATATGGATACATGTAGAAATGAATTATTGATGGAGGATGTTAGAAAGTATGGACGAAAAATTTTATAGGAGATTTTTATCATTTTGTAAATCATTAGATGCACTGGCAGAGGCGAGACAGCGAGATCTTACAGATTCATTTGTGTTGAGTGGAACTAGTGCAAAATTCAGTATTACATTTGATTTGGCATGGAAGGTCATGAAGGATATATTGATACAATACTATGCGATTACAGGTTTTGTATCTGGTTCGCCAAGAGAAGTACTTAGAGAAGCATTCAAGGCAAATTTAATTTCAGATGAAGCATGGATGGACATGTTAAAAGTAAGAAATGAATTAACACATGACTATGATTGTGAGATAGTAAAAACACACTGTAGTACAATTGTAGAAAAATATATTGATTTGTTTTATGATTTTGAAAAGGTGGTAAAGCAATTAGAAATGTGAGTGCGCCATATGGAACAGGTACAATGACTCAATTAGTGCCTCATGTGGTACAGGGAGTAGAGGGACAGGGCGGTGGTTTATTTATTGTCCCCCTGGCTTAGACCGGAAAATAACAAAAAACGAACAATAAATTAGTAACAAAAAGGGTGTCGCGCTTGAACCAGTTTGCAGTGTGTTCAAAGGCGGCACCCTATAAATGTTCTATATCATTTTCGCAATATGTTCGCATCAGATTCTCTCACCAAAGCTTACATAATATTCCTTAAAAAATTCGCTGACCTTATCTAAAATCTTCTTCATAATAAATACCTCTCTTTCTTTCATTAACTCTATACTAGTGAAGTAATGAGTTGGTTCTTTTTTGGAGACCGGCCGGATCTCTTTTTGATGGTTTTATAGTAGCACACGGCAATGAAAATGTGAAATACATATAATAAATGTATAACAATACTCTATAGGTATTGTAACGAGGTGGCTATACATGCTATCATGTAAAATATCATATTAAGGAATTTTCATCAAGGAATTCCCATCAAAGCAAATTTGTTTGGAAAGGCAGGTGATTCGATGGAGCTTCGTCATATTCGGTATTTTAAGGCAGTGGCAGAGGAGAAGAATTTTACCAGAGCAGCTGAAAAACTTGCGATTGCCCAACCACCGCTCAGCCGTCAGATTCAGGATTTAGAGGAGGAGCTTGGCACAAAATTATTTGAGCGCTCACCGCACAAGGTAAAACTCACGGAAGAAGGAGAATTGTTTTTGCAGTACGCATCGCAGATTCTTGATCTGGTGAACCGTTCTGAGGAAGAAGTGAGAATCCGAAAAGAGGGCTTACAGGGAACACTTTACATTGCCTCAGTTGAGGGATGTGGTCCTCATCTTTTTGCACATTGGATTTCAGAGTTTCAGAAGATGCATCCGCATGTGCAGTATATTTTGTGGAATGGAAATACAGATGATGTAAATAATCGTGTCACGAAGGGCTTATGCGAGGTGGCGATGATCACGGCGCCATTTAACACGGAGGAGTTTCATGTTCTAGAGGTATATGAAGAACCGTGGGTGGCGATGATTCCGAAAGGTCATCCGCTTTATTCAGAGACAAATGAACCGATCAATCCGAATGAACTGCTTCCATATGATCTTTTGATCCCGTCACGTGAATCGCGTCAGGGTGAGATTCATGGATGGTTTTCAGATCCGCAGAGTATGCCTATTATTCGCGGCAGAGTGGCGCATATGATGAATGCCTATGAACTCAGCAAAAATGGAGTTGGAATTGCGATTTATCCAGAGTCGATATCGTCACTTGTACGAGACCACGAGGTCTGTATTAGACAAATCAATCACCCAGATGCGAAGGCATTTTATGCGTTGATTTGGAAGAAAGACCGTACCTTGTCCCATGCGGCAGAGGCATTTATTGAGTTTATTAAGAAGAATAAGGAGGGTGTTCAATGAGATTAGAGCAGGGAAAGCTTTGCTTATGTATTAGAAAGGCAGAGCAGTCATTTAAACAACTGTTTTCACAAAAGCGTGCATTTTCTGAGCATATGGAAAAATGGCAGGATGATGATCTATATGATATGTATGATCACAACCAGTTTGTGCCATTATTAGATGATCCAACAGGCAAAGAACTAGAGCAGGCAATTGCATACCAGCGCCAGCTCGGCAGAGGCTTTCTAAAGATCGATACAAGAGAAAAGTTAGATGAGGCTCTGATCAAACGTTTTTCTTTGGAAGAATGCTGCACAGAAACAATGCTTCTTAGAAATAAGAAAGAAAATATAGCAAGATGGAAGAGCAACCCTGACGTAATAATATATGACAGTGCTTCCGGTGATGTATTAGCCGATTTGCTTAAAATTGATATCGAAATTTTTGCTTCAGACTACGGCGAAGATTTTATCAGAAGACGTGATGCGCGTTACGTAAAAAAGGCGATGGAGATACCGGGATTTCATTATTATGTGGCATATCTAGATGGAAAACCGGCAGGTGCCTGCTATGCATATGCGATAGATGGCTATGTGGTGATGGATGCTCTTGTTGTAAGGGAAGCATTTCGCAAGCGTTACGTGGCGACCACACTTATGAAACACATTGTATCTCAGTTTAAGGAAGAAATGTTCCTGCATGCAGATGCAGACGATACACCGAAAGAAATGTATAGAAAAATGGGATTTGAGACGGTTGATGAACTGTATGAATATTTGAAAATGTGGTAATTGTGAGTTATTATTTGCAGGATATCACGTTATGTAGTGGGTGCCGACAAAGTCATTCATCGAGGTGCCCTTGCGATAAAATTGCTTGTAATACAAAAAAGCCGGGGGGACAGGTCCCCCTGGCTTGGTTTTCAGTTCCCTTCGTCCCACCAATTTAACAAATTTTCATGCAAGCATGGAATTTGTCAAATCTAGTGTGACGTGTGAACTGATTTAGCAAATCTCAGCGCCAGCTGGCATTTTCTTTTCTGGTGTCATCAGTGCAAGATTTCCATCTGCATCCTCTGCACATAACAGCATACCTTCAGATAAAACACCTGCAAGCTTTGCCGGCTTTAAGTTTACAAGAACCATAACCTTCTTGCCAACCATTTCTTCTGGTGTGTAGTGAGCTTTGATACCGGAAACAATCTGCTTTACCTGAGATCCTATCTTTACCTGAGAGCACAGAAGCTTTTTGGACTTCTTTACTGCCTCGCAGGAGATAATCTCACCTACTTGGAACTGCATTTTTGAGAAATCTTCGTATGTGATTTCTTCCTTTGGCTCGATGTCGATAACAGCCTCATCTTCTTTTTCATCTTCAGCAGTTTCTTCGGAAGCGTCCTTTGCAGCAGCCTTCTTGGACTCCATAAGTGCATTAACTTCTTCCATCATCTTTTCTGCATCAACACGTGCAAAAAGAATCTGCGGCTGATCTGTTACCTTATTTCCAGATGGGTAGGTGCCCATTGTGGAAACCTGATCCATTGTGCGAAGCGGTGCATTTAAGGAATCAGCAATCTTCTTTGCAGTCTCTGGCATGAATGGCTCAAGTAAGGAAGCACCGATTAAGATGCTGTCGATCAAGTTGTACATAACGGTAGACAGACGTTCTTTCTTTGATTCATCCTTTGCCAGTACCCACGGAGCTGTCTCATCAATATACTTGTTGCAGCGCTTGAACAGAGTAAAGATATCTGTAATTGCATCAGCAACGCGAAGCTTATCCATGCGGGCTGTAACTTTAGAAGCGGTGGAGGTAACAACCTCAAATAAGGATTCATCAACAGGATCGCTTACGCCATAGTTTACGGCAACACCGCCAAAATACTTATTTGTCATAGAAATGGTACGATTTACAAGATTACCGAGTGTATTTGCAAGGTCAGAGTTCATACGCTCAATCATCAGATCCCAAGAGATTACACCATCGTTTTCAAATGGCATCTCATGGAGAACAAAATAACGAACAGCATCAACACCAAAGAAATGAACAAGCTCGTCTGCATAGATTACATTTCCCTTTGACTTACTCATCTTGCCATCGCCCTGAAGCAGCCATGGATGGCCAAATACCTGCTTTGGAAGCGGCAGATCAAGAGCCATCAGCATGATCGGCCAGTAGATGGTGTGGAAACGAAGAATATCCTTTCCAATCAGATGAAGGTCAGCCGGCCAATACTTTTCAAACATCGGATCGCTGTTTCCGTCAAGATCAAAGCCAAGTCCAGTGATATAGTTGCTAAGTGCATCAATCCATACGTAAACAACATGCTTTGGATCGAAGTCTACCGGAATACCCCACTTAAAGGAGGTACGGGAAACGCACAGATCCTGAAGTCCCGGAAGAAGGAAATTGTTCATCATCTCATTCTTTCTGGATTCAGGCTGGATGAAATCTGGATGCTCATTAATATAAGAAATAAGCTTATCTGCATACTTGCTCATACGGAAGAAATAAGCTTCTTCCTTAGCTGGTGTACATGGGCGTCCGCAGTCCGGGCATTTGCCGTCAACTAACTGAGAAGCTGTGAAGAAGGATTCACACGGAGTACAGTACATACCTTCGTACTCACTCTTGTAAATATCACCCTTGTCATAAAGCTTCTTAAAGATCTTCTGAACTTGCTTTTCATGGTAGTCGTCAGTAGTACGGATAAATTTATCATAGGATGTGTTCATCAGGTCAAAGGTCTTCTTGATCTCGCCTGCCACCTCATCAACAAACTGCTTTGGTGTTTTTCCAGCCTCAGCAGCTTTCAACTCGATCTTCTGACCATGCTCATCCGTACCTGTCTGAAAGCGCACATCATAGCCCTGCATTCGCTTGAATCTGGCAATGGAATCTGCCAGCACGATCTCGTAGGTGTTTCCAATGTGCGGCTTGCCGGAAGTGTAAGCAATGGCCGTGGTGATGTAATACGGTTTCTTCATGGTGTTTTTCTCACTTTCTGCCGCAAAAGCGGTCTGTTTTTTCACAGTGATGCTATTTGTACAGCCCGAATTTACAAAGGGCTGGAAAATGCAGCACAGATATAATTTATGATACCACCAGGAACGAAAGATTGCAAGAAAAACGTGAGAAAAGCAATTGTCTGTATTGAAAAATCATGCTATACTGTGATTATAGGTTACTGTGTCGCTTTGTGTCAGGTAAAAGCAGCACAGTAAAGAATTTAGAAAAAGAGAAAGGCTGGATTGTTGTATGAATTCAGAAGATAGAAAAAGGATTAGAAAGCAGAAGCACAGAATCATGATGATGCGTTTGTGGCTGCCAGTTGTAATGGTAGTAGTCTTGGTTGCCGGATTGACAGCAGGCGGTATTGCGATGTCACTAGGTCAGACAAAGAGCGTGGCAGAGCAGGGAACAAAGGAAGCTGGAACGAAAGAAAATGAAACAAAAGAAACTTCTAATGAGCCAAAGGAAACAGGCGATGTAAATGGTGAAGCACAGACTGGTGAGCAGGTAGATGCAGACAAACAGCAGTCAGGAGAGGCGCAGACTGGAGCAGAAAGTGATAATTCTCAGGCTGGTAATGAGGATGATGACAGCAATCATGCGATAGAGCAGTCTGACTTTGATGAATTTATCACCAATCTGAATGAGGCTGTAGCACAAAACAGCAATTATTTAAAGCGTGAGAGTGAGAATCTTACAAGAACACTTGCGGAGCTGCAGACGTATGACAGAACACATCTGACAGAGGTACAGGCAAAGACATATGATGCATTGCTTGACGCGTTGAATGTTGAGATGGATGGCGAGCAGTATGACAGTGTGGCAGCGGCCGCTGCTGATGCTGCACTTTGCAGTGTTGAGGGCGGTGTTGATTACTACAATTATCTGCTGCAAAAGTATAGTGGTGTAGATGGAGCCTGGGGCGATTTCCGTGAGACATTGGCAAATGAAGCAAACGGTAATTATCAGGTTATGAATGACTTAATGGGTGTTGATTCAACGCTTCAGGTAGGCGCAGCAAGCTTTACAAAGCAGGCACCTGATGATGCATACGCATATGATACAGTCAGCGCATCTTCAAGCGCGCTTAAGAAAAATCTTGTATGCAATGGCTTTGTAAATGGTTGGACTGAATTCGGTATTGTTCGAGCTTATTTAAATGATGATCGATTAGATGATAATTTAAGAAATTACCTGATTGCGTCGACGAGAATGACGTATGCACTGTATGGTGTTGCTGATATTTCAGTACATGCAGGCGGCTGGGGTGAAGCAGAGGTAACAGATCTTTGCACAACTTATTTTGGAGAAGCAGGCGGAAGCAGCTATGGTTCTAGTGTGTATCAGATGGTTTTAAAGAATCCTGGAAAATATGCAGCTGCAGCGATTGACTATTTGCAGATCACAGAGCTTGAGTCAACAATGGCTGCTAATCAGGGTGAAAACTATAGTGAAGCTAATCTGTTAGACCTTCTCTTTAATCAGGGACCGGCAAACTTTAGAGTATTAAGAAGCTGGATTGGATTATAAAAAACAAGACTAGGGACAAGACCAGGGGGACAGGTACGCGTGGCATTAAGCCATCGTACCTGTCCCCCTGGTCTTTATTTACACTACTTTTTTGTATTTACTCCTGTAGTGAACTGGAGACATGCCATAATATTTCTTGAAAAGCTTACTAAAATAGTAAACATCATCGTAGCCAACGCTGTTTGAGATGGCTTTTATGCTTTGTCCGTTATCAGATTCAAGTTGAATGCGGGCGCGCTCTAAGCGCATTTTAATCAGATAGTTGATTGGAGCTTCACCAGTCTCTTCTTTGAAAATTTTTGATATGTAAGCAGAGCTTAAATACATATTCCGGGCAATCAGATCAAGTGAAATCTTTTCAGCATAATGACTGCTCAGATATTGGCGGATCTCGCTCACCACATATGTTTTATGATGTGTCTCAAAAGTGACAGGAGAACAGCTTTGTTTTGGTGGAACAGTGATCTGACGGATGATTGTCATAAGAAGCTGTGTCAAATATGCCTTTTGCATAAAGTACTGACCGACCTGATTGCTGTAGCGCTCAGATATCATACGAAGACACAGATTTGTGATATCCTGACGGACAAGACCGTCCGTGTGAAGCACAGATGAGCCGCCAGGAAAATCAAGACAGTTTGGTTCCATTCCCTTAAAGTGAAAGTTTGAAAATGAAGTAAAGAATAAAATTGCAGGGTTATCATGCACTGTCGGCAGTGTACGGTGCGGTATGTGCGACGGTACACAGACAATATCACCGGCTGTAAGTGGAGTGGTAGTTCCATCCATCCAGATTGCCAGATCACCAGATAACACTATAAAGAGTTCAGGTGCATCATGCGTATGAGAAAAATTCGATTCTGTCACCGTGCGCTTACCGGCGAAATATAAAGTTGGATTTAAGTCAGAGTAAGTAATGTCGTACGTATCACACACAGTAAAGTAAACCTCCTTAAAAATAAAAATGCCTAAAATGATAAAGCTTGATTTGATTATTATACATCAATTTTCAAGAAAAGTACATTTTATTTTAAAAATATTAGAGTAACATGAAAGAACGGTGTTACAGTTCACTGGACACCCATTCGCAAAACCGCACGTTCCGTGCGTCGTTGCTAACCGCAAACAAGTTTGCGCGCAACTTTGTTTTGTTCATGAACGGGCGTCCACTTCGTCCTGCTGATCTGTCAAATTTCTATGCAAGCATGAAATTTGTCCAGATCTAGCATGACGCGCGAACTGTAAAAACTACAAAAAGGAGGAGAGAAATATGGGATACATACGCTGGTTTTTATCTTTTTTAAAAAAATACCGCGTAAGAATGATCGTAGGCTTGATCTTAGTGTTTATCACAGCACTGCTTGTTTTGATCAACCCACAGATTTCTGGTATGATTGTGGATGAAGTTATTGAGGGGCAGCATTATGAAAAGCTTGGTATTTTGCTGCTTATTATGATTGGAGTGACGCTTGTTCGATCGCTGCTGCGCTTCACATTTTTAATGTGTTTTGAGTCATCCAGTCAGGGACTTGTCTACGACATGAGGGAAGAAGCATATCGTAAGCTGATGAAGGAAGATTTTAACTTCTTCAACAAAAACCGCACAGGAGACCTTATGTCCAGACAGACAGGAGATATGGATGCAGTGCGTCACATGGTTTCTCATGTTATCTATTTTAGCTTTGAGAATATCCTTGTATTTTTGATGGCACTTGTGATGATCTTTTCTGTTAATGTTAAAATGGCACTTTGTATGCTGATTGTACTTCCGTTTACATTGGCAGTGACATTGAGCCAGAGACGTCATATTAAGCCGGCCTTTGACAGGGTGCGTGACTGTTTCTCTAGTTTGAATGCATTTGCACAGGAGACAATCGCAGGAAACCGTGTTGTAAAGGCATTTGCAAAGGAAGATTATGAGCTTGAAAAGTTCGACCGCGAGAATGATGGATATCGTGATGCACAGTTAAATGCCGCATCGATCTGGATGAAATATATTCCGATGTTTGAGATTCTTTCTCAGTGTCTGACTATTATCCTTATGATCATGGGTGGTTTTATGGTAATTGACGGAGAGATGACTATAGGAAACATGGTAACTGTTAACGGTTATTTATGGATGCTTAACAGTCCGCTTCGTCAGGCAGGATGGATCATCAATGATTTGCAGCGCTTTCTTACCGCAATTGAAAAAATCTATAAGGTTTATACAACTGAGCCAGATATCAAGCAGCCAGAGCATGTTGTAGAAAAAAGAAAGCTAAAGGGCAGTGTTACCTTTGATCATGTAAATTATTATACAAATGATGATACTGTGTTAAAGGATATCAGCTTTCATGTAGAGCCAGGCCAGACCGTTGGTATCATCGGTGCGACTGGTTCTGGAAAGTCATCACTTATCAATTTGATTTGCCGTTTTTATGATGTTAATCAGGGACGCGTGCTTGTTGATGATATTGATGTTAGAAATTTGAATCTCCAGACGCTTCGCGGAAATATTGGAATTGCGATGCAAGATGTCTTTTTGTTCTCAGATACAATTGAGGGAAATATCGCTTATGGAAATCCAGACTGTACGTTTGAGCAGGTGCAGGCAGCTGCAAAGATTGCAAATGCTGACGAATTTATCAGGGAGATGCCAGAAGGATATGATACAATTATTGGTGAGCGCGGCGTTGGTCTGTCAGGCGGACAGAAACAGCGAATTTCGCTTGCACGCGCAATTTTAAAGGATCCGTCAATAATTATTCTTGATGATACAACCTCTGCAATTGATATGGAAACGGAGAGCATGATTCAGAATGAATTAAAGAAAATCTCGGATGAGCGCACTGTATTTATCATTGCTCATCGTATATCTTCTATTATACATGCAGATCAGATTCTTGTACTTGATAATGGCCGCCTTGTCGAGAGAGGAACACATGAACAGTTGCTTGCTAAAAAGGGCTATTATTCAACTGTATTTCATCATCAATATGGTGAGTTTGACCGCTTTAAGAAGGTTCGCGCAGAAAAGGGAAGGGGTGAGGCATAATGGCACGAAATAAATATGACGTGGATGAGACACTCGAAACTAAATTTGACATGAAGCAGATTAAGCGATTATTTAGTTATGTAGGCCGTTATAGAAAAAAGCTGATTATGACAATAATGCTGATGTTGTTTTCATCTGCACTTGGCATGGTTATTCCTGTGCTGATGCAGCGCGTAATGGATATTTACATTCCAAATCATGACAAAAAGGGAATCCTTTTGATGGCGGCACTTGCAGCTTTGATAATTCTGGCAACAGCTTATATTCTTCGCATAAAGATTAAGTGGACATCTCAGATTGGTCAGGGCATAATTCATGAGTTAAGAAGAGAATTGTTTATTCATCTGGAGGAGCTGCCATTTTCTTATTATGACAGCCGTCCGCATGGAAAGATTCAGGTGCGTATTGTCAACTATGTAAACAATATAAGTGATCTTCTGTCAAATGGTATTGTAAATACAATAACAGACTGCTGCTCACTGTTTTTTATCTTAGGTTTTATGTTTTATTATAGCGTACCGCTTACTTTAATTTGTATGTGCGGTCTTCCTATTCTTCTTGCAATCGTGCTTTTTGTAAAGAAAAAGCAGCGCCGCGGATGGCAGCTTGCAAGCAATAAGCAGTCAAATTTGAATGCCTATATTGCAGAGAGCATCAATGGTGTGCGTGTTACACAGGCATTTGTAAGAGAAGATAAGAATCTTGGCATATTCAATAATTTAAGCGGAAGCTATCGAAAGGCATGGATGAGCGTTATCAAGTATAACTTTATGATTGGACCGACTGTTCAGTTTATATCAATCCTTGCGACGGCAGCTGTATATTGGGTTGGTATTCACTGGATTATGGGTGGAAATGATATAATTAGTGTCGGTGCTCTGACGGCATTGACAATTTATATCAGCCAGTTCTGGAATCCGATCAATACTCTGGCTTCCTTTTATAATTCACTCTTGACAGCAATCTCATATCTGGAGCGTATTTTTGAGACTATTGATGAGCCAGTTAATGTAAAGGACGCTCCTGGCGCCGTGGAAATGCCGCCGATTAATGGTGAGGTAGAGTTTTCTCATGTTGTATTTTCTTATGAGCCAGGTGTACGTATCTTAAATGATGTAAATTTTAAGGCAAACGTAGGAGACAGTTTTGCAATCGTAGGTCCGACAGGAGCAGGAAAATCAACAATTGTAAATCTGATCAGCCGCTTCTACAATATCGATTCTGGAAAGATTTTAATTGATGGAATTGATATTAACAGTGTGACGATCAAATCACTGAGAAAACAGATGGGCGTTATGATGCAGGACAGCTTTATTTTCTCAGGAACAATAATGGATAACATCCGCTATGGAAACAGGGAAGCAAGCGATGAAGATGTAATAAGAGCAGCGAAGACAGTTTGTGCGCATGACTTTATTATGAGTATGGAAAATGGCTACCAGACTCAGGTAAATGAGCGCGGAAGTCGTCTGTCGGCAGGACAAAGACAGCTTATTTCCTTCGCGAGAGCGCTGCTTGCCGATCCTAAGATTTTGATTCTCGATGAGGCAACATCAAGCATAGATACAGAGACAGAGTTACTTTTACAGCAGGGTCTTCAGGAATTATTAAAGGGCAGAACTTCCTTTATCATTGCCCATCGTCTGTCAACTATTAAAAGCTCAAGCTGTATCATGTATATTGACCAGGGAAATATCTTGGAGAAGGGTACGCATGATGAGCTGATGGCAAAGGATGGCTATTATAAGGAATTGTATATGAGTCAATATGCGTTTTTGGAAAAAATGTGATATCATACTTTGGTATGATTTACATTTTTTAGAAGTTCTCTATAATGAAAAGTACAGTAAAAACAAAAAATAACTAGTACTAGTTAATTTGATTGGAGGATTTCTTTATGAAGATGAGAAGAACGTTAGCAGCGATGATGAGTGGTATCCTTGCGATGAGCCCGGCAGGTGTAATCTTTGCAGACGAGGCAGCACAGACACCTGTAACTTATGGCGATATGATTTCATTTTCTCTTACACAGGATGGAGAAACGCTGAGTGCTGATATCACAGCTGTTTATAATGAAAGTGGAGACAGCTCTTTTTCTGTATCAGTTACTCTCCCAGCATCAATGATGGGCACAGAAGAACCTGTTGTTTATGGTTTTGATGATGTGCTTCGTGTATGTGGTGAGGATGTTTATTTAAATGTAGAAGAGATTGTAAACATATATAGTGAGCTTACAGCAGATGACAGTATGACTGAGCTGCTTTCTATGGTAGGAATTACAGAGTCTTGGATTGAAATACCTGCTCCGACAGCATCAGATGATGGTCAGCTTGATACAATTTTGACAGCAATTACTGATAATCTGGCAGATTTAGAGACTGTTGAAACTGATACTGGTGTCCAGATCGCAATCAACAATGATACTCTTCTTACAATCGCTCAGAGTATTGATGAGGCAATGGCATCTGTAGAAGGAACAGATGGTGAATCCGCAGAAGAAGACATAGAAGGACTTGAATTTGTTTCTGATTACATACTGGCAGCAGCAGAGGGATTTAGAGAAGCTGATCCTGAGCTTTCAGAGGAAGATAGTGTTGCACTTGTTTCTGAACTGGTAGATGCGTTACTTGCTGGTGTTGAGGAAGAGTTTTCTATGGGATCAGATGAGTCTTCTGATATTTCATTTGCTGAGCTTCTTTCATCAGCATTAGAGTATGCTGCTTTTGAGGGTACACTTTCTATTGATTCCGCAGATGGCGTATCTGCAGTACTGCTTGATCTTTCAGCAACGGCAGAAGGTGAGGATGCAATTGGTGTTCAGCTTGGTATTGCTTCCATTACTGATGGAGAATTTGCTGAGTTTACATCACCTGAAAGCTTTGTATCACTTCGCGATGTTGTGAAAAATGTTGCTTCGCTGTACTACACCAGCATTGCATCTTATGAGGAGCCTTCCGAGGAAATTTCTACTGAGCTTGCAGATTAATTACGCTGGTTTCCCATATTTGACACACACCCAGGAGGCTGATTCGCGAAAGTGGATCAGCCTTTTTGTCATTTTTAATACTTTAGGATGATTTACTTTTTTTATAAAAACGATATAATTTAAATTAAAGTTGGCTATAAAAACCGTAACTATTAACTAAAAAGAGAGGAGGATTCTGTGGATAGATATGTGATTATAAAAAAGACAATAAAAACTAAATTTGATGAGTTTATGGATCATGGACGCATTTTGTACTTTGGTGCACCATGTGGATTTGGAAAAACCACGGTGGCTTTTGAACTTCTGCGCGGAAAAAAAATTGAATTAATAAGTGGCTTGGAGACAGATGGAATACTGCCAGAGATCAAATTAAATCGCGACATTGTGATGATTGATGATCTTCAGCAATTTCAGGAGAATGAGGATTTACAAAAATTAAATGAATTAATTCGTGATAATCCGCAGAAAAAATTTGTGCTGCTGTCGCGTGGTGTTGCGCCAGGTGTGTTTAGGGCATTTCAGTATACTGGTGATATGATAGTTATTGGTGTACGTGATTTTTTGTTTGACAGAGATGATATTCGGCAGATGCTTTTTAAATATAATATTAAGCTGACAGATAGTGAAATTAATGAAATGCTTAAAGAGTCAATAGGATATCCTTTAGGTGTTGCTGCTACACTTCAATGTATCAATCATGCAGATGGTCAGCGTGTATATAATTCAGACATTATAAAGGAAGTATATCATGAGGTGTTTCTTTATTTTGAGGCAGCAATTTACCATCGCTTTGATTTGCCAATACGCCGTCTCCTGCTTGAATTGGCGTCGTTTGATAATTTTGATTATGAGCTTGCGAGAATGGTCAGCGGTGATCCGAATACAAGTGAACTGTTAGACTGGATTCAGAAAAATACAACAATGCTTCTTTATGATGGGATTCGTCAATTTCGTTTTTGGCCGCAATTTCGTGATTTTCTTTTATGGGAGCTTGAGCGCAAATATAGTTCGCAAAAGAAAAATGCAGTGCTTGTGAGAGGCGGCATGTATTACGAGTTGAAGGGAGATTATGAAAAGGCGCTTGATTGTTATAGCAGAGGAAAAGATCACTCAAAGGTGTCGGAAATTTTGATTCGAAACGGAGAGAGTCATCCTGGAATGGGACATTACAGTGAGATGGAAAAATATTACCGCAGTTTGCCTGAGTCAGAAATCTTAGAATCACCGTCACTCATGCAGGGAATGAGTATGCTTTGCGCGCTGAATACAGATTATGAGAATTCGGAGCGCTGGTATCATGAGCTGGAACAATTTGCAGCAAAGTGTAAAAAGCAGGATGCTGTGCTTCGTCAGATCAAAAGTCGAATTGCATGGCTGGATATTTCACTTCCTCAGAGAAAAACTGACAAAATGATTCAGATTATTCCATCTGTATTTAGATTGATTACTAATAGAGATGTGAAACTTCCGCCATTTTCAGTGACAAGCACGCTTCCAAGTATTATGAATGGAGGTAAGGATTTTTCACCGTGGAGCAAAATAGATGATCTTCTTTATCAGACAATGCGCATTCCAGTAGAGGCTGTTTTGGGAAAGGACGGAGTAGGTCTGGCAGACTGTGCAATTGCAGAGAGTAAATTTGAAAAGGGCGAGGATATTTCTGGGCGTATTCTTTTGCTTGTTTCTCAGCTTGGAGAGGTACAAAAAAAGGGAACGTCGGATATTGAGTTTGCAATTGTTGGTTTATTGGCGCGCAGCCAGATTGCATTAGGACGTGCAGAGGATGCGCTTCGGACAGTACAGATGATTCGAGAGCGTTTTGAGGAAAATGGTCATACGCGTTTCTTCCATAATATAGATGCAGTACTCTGCCGTATTTGGCTTCATATGGATGATCTCGAGCGTGTACAGGTGTGGTATCGGGAGAAGGCACCAAAAGATCCGCTTCATTTAAATGTTTTAAAGCGTTATCAATATCTTACACAGGCGATGGCAGAGCTTGCACTCGGAATGCCAGATGCAGCACTTTTGACACTCGCACCATTGGAGTCATATTGTAGGGAGTGTTCAAGATATATAGATGGGATTCATATTAATGTGCTAGAGGCGATTGCATTGTACAGAAAAAAGGATTCACTTTGGAAGGAAAAATTAAATTCAGCGCTTGATACGGCGCAGGAGTTTGGTTTTATACGAACTATAAGTGTATATGGAGCTGCAGTGCTTTCACTGCTTGAACAGACAGAGTATAAAAATGATGATGAATGGTTTGCGCGACTGATAAAAGATGTAAGAGTAGAGGCATCATTTTATCCTGATTTTTTGCAGCCGCATCTGTCAATGGAAAATGAACTTACAGCAACAGAGCTTCAGATTCTTCGTCTTATCTGTGCAGACAAAAGCAATGCACAGATTGGGCAAATTATGGATATAAAGCTTCCAACTGTTAAAACACATGTGAGCCATATTTTGACAAAGCTTGATGTAAGCCGAAGAAGCGAAGCAAAGACGGCTGCAAAACGGTTATGGCTGATTCAAGATGGTAAAAATTAGTGCCAGCGCTCTACAAAATTTCGTTTTAAAATAAGAAATTCTTCAAGCTGCTTTAAAATATAGAAAAGAACAGCTCGGCTTTCAAACTCCTCACGTTTTGTGGGGAGTTTTTCATTTTTCATGGAAAGAATCAATTCATGAAGTGTATCAAGAAGTGATTTCACATCATTTGTTTTTGCATATTCTTTACTGATTCTTTCAAAAAAATTAGCTATGATTGGAGCCTGGTCTGGAAGATATGCGATCATCTGAATGCTGTTATATATTTGGCGAAGCACCTGACTTTGAAATTCGCGCATTTGTACATAGTCAAGTTCTGCGCATGACGGCGTGCCAAGTGTATTATCCATGTTTGTGAGTGCAAGACTTTTTGCAGTACTTAACTGTTTGTCAAGCAAAAGAAAGCAAGAACCATCGTAATTTGTACGATCTAGTGTTCTGATACGTTCTGCCATTCTTTGGATAATGGCACGAATGGACTCATCTGCTTTGGCTATTTTATCTTTCCATTCATTTTCCTTTGGACGAAGACTAAGATTAAGAAGGACTCCAATTCCAGCACCGATTAAAAACAGACTGATCTCATTTGCAATCATTGGAATATTCATTGTTTTTTCAGCTAAAAAATGTGTAATGAGAACAGAATCCATGGCGATTGCTGATGACCACTTCATTATGAGGCAAAGTGTTGTGAATATTAATAGATAGATGCCAAAAGCTGCCGTTGTATAGCCGAAAAAATTATAACATAAAAAGGAAACTAACAGTGCACAGCAAAAGGCTTCGCCTCTTGCAAGTGCAGTCTGTATGGTTTCCTTTTTTGTATTTTGAATGCTTAAAATTGTGATAATGCCAGCTGTAGCGCTGTACTTTAAGCTTAGACAGGAGGCAAAAAGAATGGCTAAAATTGCGCCGGCAGTGATTTTAACTGATTTTAAAATGAGTGCATTATAATTTCGATTCATAATTGCCTCCCTAAAATTTTAATTTTTTTCTTTTACTATTTTTGCAGCAATTAGGCAAAGTGCGATTGTAATCAGCATATCAGGCAGTGTATTTCCGCACACGATATCTATACGCATAAGAATACGGTACAGGATAAAGCCAATCAGCCAGATAAACAGATTGCGCCACTTAAACAGTTCATCAGAAGATTTTCTCTTTAAAATGTAGAAATCTGCAATCTGAATAGCAATCATCGGAGCAAAAACAGATCCGATCAGATAGAGGAAATTAGTGATATCATCCATCGGGTATACAATAGCCGCGATAGTTCCGATAATAGTTATGGCAATAGCTACATAATTTCCCTTTATTCCAGATACAATAGATTCACTTGAAATACCTGCTGAGTAGGCATCAAGAAATGTTGTTGTTACAGTAGAAAATACAACAATCAGAAGACCGGCAGCGCCAAGTCCGGCTTTTACCATAATTTGAGCAATGTCGCTCTCACCAGTAAAAATAGAAGCACCCATACCGATCAGATACATAAAGCAGCTTACGATACCATATACAATCGCGCTGACAGCAGTTGCTTTAACTGGCTGTTTTGCTTCGCGTGTGTAGTCACTGATAAGCGGAAGCCATGAAAGAGGCATTGCGACAGCAAGTTCTACAGCAGCGCCAAATGACATTGCTTCATCTTGAACTACAGAGGCAGATCCGTTAAAGAAAATTACTTTTGCTAAGATAAGTGTCAGAATAAAGAGGGCAGCCATTGCGACTGTATTGAATTTTCCAAGATTGGTGATTCCAATCAGGATCCAGACAATAATTAAAACACCAATCAAAAGACACCAGATCCATTGACCAGCCTGGAAAATTCCCTGTGCAGCCAGTGCACCGTCATAAATCATAATTGCAGTCCATCCGGCAAGCTGAAGTACATTTAAAATTGCGAATAGCTGACCACCATGAATGCCGAAACTGTCTTTTACTGTTTCCATTGCGCTTTTTCTAAGTGTTCCGCCAATAACACCTGATAAAAATAATAAAACACATCCAATTATATGACCAATTAAAATTGCAGCGAGACCCTTTGCCATGCCAAGAGGAGCGAAGTAGGTACCTGTCAGAATTTCTGCAATCGAAACACCGGCACCAAACCAGATTAAACCATTTTCAAATAGAGAAGTTTTCTTTTCCATAATTAGATGTCAGCCTCCTTTGTGTAAATATTATCGATTGCAAAGCCGTGATCCATAGGACCGCTTCCTTTTCCAAGGTCAAGCATTGCAGATAATGCGCCAGAGATATAGTCCTTTGCGCGGCATACAGATGTCTCGAGATCAAATCCCTTTGCAAGATTTGATGCGATTGCAGAGGACAATGTGCATCCAGTGCCATGTGTATTAGGATTTTGAATACGCTTTCCGTAAAACCAGCGATAAGTATTGTTTACATATAAAAGATCGTTGGCATCATTTATGGTGTGCCCACCCTTGCATAATACTGCGCAGTTGTATGTTTCTGAAATCATCTTTGCTGCATCAATCATTTCCTCGGCATTAGAGATAGTTCGTCCAGTCAGAACCTCGGCCTCTGGAATATTTGGCGTAAGCACATCAGCAAGTGAAAATAATTCCTGCTTTAGCGTATCAATGGCATCGTCGCTGATAAGCTTTGCGCCGCTTGTAGCCACCATAACAGGATCTACAACAATGTTTTTGGCATTGTATTGACGAAGCTTTGATGCAATTATGCGGATCAGATCACTTTCTGAAACCATGCCAATTTTTACAGCATCTGGATAAATGTCAGTAAAAACTGCGTCAAGCTCTTCTCCTAAAAATTTAGAATCTGCATTTAAAATAGAAGTCACGCCGGTTGTATTTTGTGCAGTCAAAGCAGTGATGGCGCTCATAGCGTATACGCCATTTGCCATCATTGTTTTGATATCTGCCTGAATGCCGGCGCCTCCGCAGGAGTCACTTCCTGCGATCGTTAATGCTGTTTTCATAATAAAATTCTCCTTTTTCATTAACGTTTTGTAGTGCGATCTGAGGTGGTGCCCCCAACAGACCGCATAATGGTGTTAATCGATTATTTTTTTAACTGCCATTTTAAGGTTCGCAGCTGCATCCTTTATATTTTTTTGACCATAAATGGCACTGATAACGGCAATTCCGCAGATGCCGCTGCCAGATAATTCTGCCACATTGTCTTTTGTAATGCCGCCGATTGCAATGACGGGAATGGAGACTGCCTGACAGATAGCTTTTAATGTCTCATAGGAAACCTCTGTTGCATCATCCTTGGAACTGGTAGGAAAAACAGCGCCAACACCAAGATAATCAGCTCCGCGTTTTTCTGCCAGAACTGCCTGTTCAACAGTCTGCGCTGACACGCCGATAATTTTGTCAGGGCCAAGCTTGGCACGCACATCGCCAGCTTCCATATCGCTTTGTCCGACATGCACGCCGTCAGCATCCATCTCAAGTGCTATATCAACGTTGTCGTTAATCACGAAAGGAACATTGTATGATTTGCAAAGCATCTTTAAATCTTTTGCTTCCTCAAGAAAATGAGCCTGGTCTAAATGCTTTTCGCGAAGCTGTACAAATGTAACGCCGCCGTCAAGACTTTCCTTAACGACATCGTGAAGAGTTCGCTCGCCAAGCCAGTAGCGATCAGTGACAGCATATAAAAGAAGGTCTTTATCAGCGCACTTCATATTTAGCTCCCTTCTCTAATGAATCACCGTCCATGTTGTAAATAGCATCAATAATGCGGTTTCTGTAAGTTGAGTTGCCATCGCCGTCTTTCATGTGGCTGTAGCCGATTTCACCTGCAAGACCCATTGCGCAGACAGCAGCAGCAGCGGCGTCAAGCTGATTAGATGGATTAGCAGCGACAAAGGCGGTCATAAGACCAGAAAGCTGACAGCCAGTTCCAGTAATCTGTCCCATCTCTGGACGGCCATTTCTAATCACGTAGCAGCGTGTACCATCGCTGACAAGATCAATAGCACCGGTAACAGCGATAATTGCTTTGCTTTGCGCAGCGAATTTTTTAACAAATAGAATAGCCTCATCCAAGGTATCATCTGTGACTTTATCAGTAACATCAGCGTCAACACCCTTTGTTGTGCCATTTCCATTGGCAAGTGTCTTGATTTCGGAGATGTTTCCGCGGATTACAGTCAGCTGCAATTGTTTCATAAGACCAACGGCAGTATTTGTGCGAAGTGCAGAAGCACCGGCACCTACTGGATCTAAAAGGATAGGATGACCAAGTTCGTTTGCTCTTTTTCCAGCTAGATACATTGCTTCAATGCTGGATTTATGCAGCGTACCAATGTTGATGTTTAAGCTGCTGCATATGGAGGTAATGTCCGTAACATCATCTGGTTCATCGGACATGATTGGGCTTGCACCGCATGCCAAAATGATATTGGCTACATCATTGACAGTCACATAGTTTGTGATGTTGTGTACAAGCGGTACTGATTTTCTTACGTTGTCGAAACATTCTTTCAGCATATTCTCGCTCCTTTTTATAAGGAATAGCAGAAAAAATTCCACTATACCAAAAATGCGGATATGCCTGTAAAAGACATATCCGCATGTTTTTTTGTACAAGAAAAACACGTATAGTATATCCCTACGTTGGCATTATCCAAATCAGGTTATGGGTCAAGACGCATTTTGTCTACTCTCAGCCTGCAAAATGGCAAGCTCCCCGTTACGGGTTTCATTATATTCTTGTATTGCAAAAAATGCAAGTGTAAATTTTTGAATTGTAATTATCTAGTTACAATTTCAACAGGAACATTTAAGATCTTTGCTACCTTCAAGATGGTATCAATATGTCTTCCAGTTGCTGCTGCCATATGATGAGTTGGGCCAGCCTCGCTCCAACGATTTACAAATTCTCTTGCACCGCAGGTGAAGCGTGTTCTCATGTTAGTATCACCAAAGGAAAGGATCGGTCCGTCCTCGTTTACACCTTCTGCTACAACAAACTTGAAGTGACCATCAGCATCTTGTGTGATTGCCAGGTAGGTAACAGGACCAGTATGTGGATAGAACTGTGTCAGATAGCCGCCGCCTGTCTTTCCGTGGAATACCTTAACGATCTTCATGGTTGGCTTCTTTGCAGAGATATCAGCATCGCCGCTTCCAGAGTGACCAATGATACAGATGTCATCGTTAAAGTCGATGGAGTACATTTCAGAAAGCTGTCCTGTTCCAGAAATTGTTTTTAAGATACTCATTGCCATGGCAACCTTCATGTCACCCTCTACGGCACATGCAGTTCCCTGCTTGATTAACATAGAGAATGCAGGAATAAGCATACTGTCAAGAACACCGGCCTTTCCCTGTGCAAATCCGTCATAGTGAGATGCGATCAGTCCAAGGTGCTCATCCTTAACCCACTTCTCAAAAGCAACAACATATTTTGCCATATCCCAAACCTTCTCGATGGTGCCGCCGCCCTCAATCTCGAAGGTATCCAGAATATCCTGAGCCTTTGCGCGGATCGCATCCTCGTCAGTAATATCATCTGCGATAGCCCACATTTTTTCCCAGTCGAACTGCTTTGTGTATAAGAACATTCTGTTATACAGATTTGTCTCATCAATGTAAAGATCCATCATACCAGGATATGGTCTTCCAATCTGTGCAATGTTTGTGTCACGGAATCTTCTTCTTACCTGAGCTGCTTTACACCAGTCTTCGATTTCTGCCTGAACACCAGGATCACCGCCCTCAACAACACCAGTGATAACAGCATGTCGTTTTCCAGCTCTTTCAAGGTCTGCAACTGCCTCACCTACAGCGCCGCATGCATAGCCTTCACCGAGCCAGGATGCGATATCGGTATGCTCATAATCTAATGCCTTTAACTTCTGAACATTTACTAAAACAACCGGAACATCAAGATCACGGATTGCCGGAAGCATGTTGTAGGAGGTAGCGTAGGTCAGCATCTGGAGAAATACCAGATCAACATCTGCTGCACGGAACTTATCTCCGGCTTCCATAGCCTGCTCCTTTGTGGTAACCATTCCGCCGTCAATAACCTCTACGGTATCTGGAAGAGTTTTTTTGAATGCTGCATACTGTGACTCGAACTCCGGTACTAATGATGGGAACTGCGGAAGGTATGCGCCTAATGCGATAGAAAATACACCGACTCTCGCTTTTGTGTTTACTAACATAATGAAACCTCCATTCATTTGTTTTTATTATTTGGCCTGCCGATTTTTGCCAGTCTCAAATTACAGCATTATTATACAAAAGTCATGTGTAAAAAACAATCACTTTTGGCACATTTATCACCTTATTCCGACCCTTTTATAAGAATGATTTCTTCTGATTTTCAGCGGTTGACAAGGGCACTTAACAAATGCTAGAATAACGTTGAAATGTAAGGGAAAGCAATAGATAAGGAAAGTGATTTATGAGAGATTTGTACGATATTCACTGCCATATTCTGCCAGGGGTGGACGATGGAGCGAAGGATATGGACATGGCCCTTTCAATGATTGAAAAGGAAATAGACGCTGGTGTTGAGACAATTATTTTGACACCACATTTTCGAAAAGAAATGTTTGAACCTGATATGGAAGATATTTGGAGCGCGTATGATACGCTTGTTGATGAAACAAGAAATAGGAATATCCGTCTGTATTTGGGCTGTGAGTTTCATGCCAATATGGAGATGGTAGAGACATTAGATGGAGATCTTCGTCCAACACTTGCAAATTCACGCTATGTGCTTACGGAGTTTTCAAGTAGCAGTACAAGAGCGTTTATAAAAGAACGAGCTGATGCTCTTTTGACAGCAGGTTATTATCCGATTATTGCCCATATTGAGCGTTATCGTGCGCTGAGAAAAGATTTTGATTTTATCGCAGATCTTATCGAAATGGGGTGCGAGATGCAGGTCAATGCAGATGCTGTGATTGGAAGAAATGGACTTAGTGCACAGCGTTTTTGTAAAAAGCTAATGCAGGAGGATATGCTTCATTATGTTGCAAGCGATGCCCACAATTTGAGGGGACGTGCCTCTCATATGGAGGAGTGCTGTGAATATTTAAAGAAGCGTATGGGGCGACTTTACACAAGTCGTATTATGAGAGATAATCCAAGTAAAATTGTTGAAACTTAATTATTTGTAGGAAGCAACGAAAACAGGTTGAAATTTTATAAATGATAGAGTAGAATACAAAATGAAAATGGAAACTATAGTTACATAAATAGATTGGAGAGAGCATGACAATAAAAGAGTGCTATGAGGCGATGGGTGGAGATTATGAAGACGTTCTCAAGCGCCTCATGAACGAAGCAAGAATACAAAAATTCGCATTAATGTTTAAGAAGGATCCAAGCATGAGTCAGTTAACACAGGCGATGGATGCAGGTGACGTTGAGACTGCATTTCGTGCGGCACATACACTTAAAGGAATTTGTGCAAACCTGGGTTTTAAGTCGTTGTTTGAAGTAAGCTATGAGATCACAGAGGCTTTAAGAGCAGGTGATATGGAGCAGGCAAAGGTTATGTGGCCAGGTGTGCAGGCATGCTATGCACGCGTGGAGAATGCATTAAATCAGCTGGAACAGTGAAAAGCTGATGAATTTGCAGAAATTACAAAATAAGGATAATCAGAAAGGAATCAGAGGATGATATGTCCAAAATGTGGTGCGAAGCTTGAGGAAGGAACCAGAGTATGCCCGATTTGTGGCAAGAGTCTGGTGGCTACTAGCGTAGGCACTGTTTTTAAGCGCAGAGATTTACAGGAGTATGATGAGCTGTCATCAGATGAGTACGATGATAGTGATTATCAGGATGATGGTTCTTACGAGGAGGAACAGTATGATGATACTTATCAGGATGATGAGTACGATGATGGTTCTTACGAGGAAGAACAGTATGATGATGGATATGAGGCGGAAAGTGGTCCGTATGATAATGAAAATAATGCAGCCTATTTTTCAGACCAATCAGATGAGAAGCCGGTAAAGAAAAAGTCGATTGCAAATAAAATCCTTGGAGGAATGATTTTAATTTGTCTTGCTGGTATTGTGGTTGTGGGCATTGCGACAGCAAAGATGCTTACTGCAACAAAGCAGGATAAAAAGAAGCTTCCACAGACAATTGTTCAGACAACTGAGGAGCAGACAAGCACTGCGCAGGAGACAACAGAGGAAGAGACTTCTACAGAGGAAGAGACAAGTACAGAAAAGGAAACTTCTTCTGAGGTAGAAACAAGTACTGAGGCAGAAACAACAGAAGAAAAAACGACTGAAGAAAAAACAAAGGCAACTACTGCAGAGGAGACAACGACAACTAAAACAGCAGTACAAACACAGCCAACTACGTCACCGGCACCGACGCAGCCAAAGCCGGCACCAACGCAGCCAACAGAGCCAGATACACCAGCGCAGCCAGATACAGTGCCGACAGAGCCAGATACACCGGCTCAGCCAGATACACCGGCCCAGCCAGATACACCAGCTCAGCCAGATACACCGGCTCAGCCAGATACACCAGCTCAGCCAGATACACCAGCTCAGCCAGATACACCAGCAGCTGATGTGCAGGAAGCACCGGCAGCAGAGATTGCAGAGACAATCGAATAAATTTTTAGAATTGTAACAGAGAGGAATATAGAATGATTTTTGATACTCATGCGCATTATGATGATGATGCATTTGATGAGGATCGCGATACATTGCTGGGGGAGATTTTCTCCTCCGGCATTTGTTGTATCACGGACGTTGGTGCGTCTGTGAAATCCTCAAAAAGTGCGGTTGCACTTTCAAAAAAGTGGCCGCAGATATATGCTGCCGTTGGTGTTCATCCAGACAGCACAGCTGATATGACAGAGGAAGATATTGAAACGCTGCGAAGCCTTGCACAGGAAAAAAAGGTAGTGGCAATTGGTGAGATCGGACTTGATTATTATTGGGACAACTCACCGAGAGAAGTTCAGAAGAAATGGTTTGAACGCCAGCTTGCACTTGCAAGAGAGGTTGATCTGCCGGTTATTATACACAGCAGAGAAGCAGCAAAGGACACTATGGATATAATGAGGGAGGCTGCTAAGGCAGGAAATACTGGCGTAATTCATTGCTATTCTTATGCAGCGCCTATGGCAAAGGAGTATATTTCAATGGGATTTTTCATTGGAATAGGAGGTGTGCTTACCTTTAAGAATGCCAGGGTAATTAAGGAGGTGGCATCAGAAATTCCGCTTTCTTCGATTGTACTTGAGACAGACAGTCCATATCTGGCACCTGTGCCGTATCGCGGAAAACGTAATAATTCAATGTATTTAAAAGAAGTAGTAAAGCAACTGGCACAGATCAAGCAGGTGTCTGAGGAAATTGTTATTACGACAACGCTTGCAAATGCCAAAAGACTGTACCGATTGGAGGAAAACTGTGGCTGAATTAGGAAATCCAAAGAATACAATAGAGGTATTACAGAAATACCAGTTTCATTTTGCAAAGAAATTTGGTCAGAACTTTCTGATTGATACGCATGTGCTTGATAAGATTGTGCGTGCAGCAGAGATCACACCAGAGGATTATGTACTTGAGATTGGACCGGGAATTGGAACACTGACCCAATATCTGTGCGAATCTGCAAAACATGTATTTGCAGTTGAAATCGATGACAATCTGATTCCGATTTTACAGGACACGCTGTCTGCATATGATAATGTTACGGTTATTCATAATGATGTTCTTAAGCTTGATATTAACAAGCTCGTGGAAGAAAAGTGCGAGGGAAAACGCATCAAGGTAGTTGCAAATCTTCCGTATTATATTACTACACCAATTTTAATGGGATTATTTGAGAGTCATGTACCTATGGAGAGTGTGACTGTTATGGTACAAAAGGAGGTCGCACAGCGTATGCAGGCACTTCCTGGCGGAAAGGATTATGGTGCATTGTCTCTTGCTGTACAGTTTTATGCAGAACCATATATCGTGGCAAATGTTCCGCCAAACTGTTTTATGCCAAGACCAAATGTCGGAAGCGCTGTTATCCGTCTGACAAGTCATAAAAAACCAGTGGCAGTAAAAAATGAAAAGCTGATGTTTGACATTATACGAGCATCATTTAATCAGAGAAGAAAAACACTAGTAAATGGCCTATATAACGTAGGCGGTTTAAACAAATCAAAGGAAGAGCTTGCAGCTGTGCTTGAAAGCATTGGTTTAGCAGCAAACGTGCGTGGAGAAACGCTGACACTTGAGCAGTTTGCAGCACTTTCTGATGCATTGTCAAAAAGCGCGAATTAAATTGTTCTAAACGATGCCTTTCTTTCATATGTACTTATTTAGAATACATATAAGGAAAGGAAGGTATCAATATGGCACAGTATCAGCGCTTCCTCTCATATCTTTTTGAGTATGAGGGTGATCAAAAAAAGGAAAACTGCGGGTTTGCAAAGATAGAAATCAGAGGAGATGTACAGCGTATTTTCCTGTCTGTAAAAAATAATGAGCAGGCTGAAATTTTGCATGTATTTGGCTTCTATCATACAAAGGATGGCTGCGATTGTGTGCCGCTTGGCCGTATGGTTGTAAAAAATGGAAAAGGACAGCTCCAGTACATCAATAACGGCGTTTATCTTGCAGGAAGCAAGATTAAATTTGAGCAGCTTAGCGGAATTGTAGCAGGCAGACAGAAGCCGTTTTCAAACGCTTATGCAACTGTCTGGGATGACCAGTATTTTGGACTCTCACTGTTTGATAAGGATCGAGCAAAACAAACAGCACAGTCTGAAGATGAACAGGTTTTGGAAAATCAGCCTCAGGAAGAACTTCAAACGATGGAAGTTTGCCGTGAGACTGATAGCAAAGAAACAAACAAAATAGAACAGGGACAAGACAAGGCAGATGCTGTTTGGGCACAGTTAAGTACAGCGTATCAGCATATTGAGACGCTTCCGGGTGATACAGTAGTTTGTTTAAAGGTAATGCCAGCAGATATTGGCCGTCTTCCTCGTCCAAATTGGATGTTAAGCAATAATGGATTTTTGATGTACAGTTTTGTGAAGTACCGCTATATTGTATTTGCAAAAGTGACACAAGGACGTTATGAGCTTTGGGTGCCTGGCAATTATGAAAAGAGTGAGGAATTGATGGCGCAGATGTTTGGCTTTTATTGTTTTCGCTCCGTTAAATCAAAAAAAGCGTCAGCAGGAGACTTTGGCTACTGGTGTGTGCCGATTGTATTTCCGGCAGATGATCAGGGTGAAAAAAAGGAAGCAAAGATGACAGTTGCAGATCAACAAAAAACGGTGAATCCTGCATTTGGTTAAAAACACATCAAAAACAGAAGAAAGGGAAAACAATGGCAACAGAGAACGAGCAGCTTTTGGAAGAACAGGCAAGGCTTAGAGAAAAGGAAGACCGAAAATTTATGCGTCAGGCACTTACACAGGCCAAAAAGGCAGCAACTATTGATGAAGTTCCAATTGGCTGTGTTATCGTTTGTGATGGAAAAGTCATTGCCAGAGGCTATAACAGAAGAAACATAGAAAGCTCAGTGCTTGGTCATGCAGAGCTTGCAGCTATGAAAAAAGCATCGAAAAAGCTTGGTGACTGGCGTCTGGAGGGATGTACGATGTACGTGACGCTTGAGCCATGCCAGATGTGTGCCGGAGCAGCCGTGCAGGCACGTCTTGATCGTGTGGTTATAGGTGCAATGAATGCAAAGGCAGGGTGTGCTGGTTCCATTATAAATTTGCTTGATATGCAGCAGTTTAATCATCAGATTCCGATCACAAAAGGTGTTTTAGAACAGGAATGCTCGCAGATATTGTCAGAGTTTTTTAAACGTATCAGGGTAAAAAAGAAGAAACGCCCCTTGACAAACGAAGAAATATCCGATACAATTATGGATGCGCAGCCGGGGCGGTAGCGGTGCCTTGTACCTTCAATCCGCTATAGTAGGGGTCATATTCCGGCTGAGGGTGTTTCACTTGTGGAGCTGCCCTTTGTAAGTGGCGTTGAAGTTTGGGTCTTACGCAACAAGACTCTGTGAACCATGTCAGGTCGGGAACGAAGCAGCATTAAGCAGAATCTCTTGTGTGCCGTGAGGGTGCCTGAGCCGAGCAGGCTGCAGAGGTAACGTCTGGGGGTGGCATTCGAAGCCGGGATGCGCAAAAAAATGATATATCAAAAGAAAAAGAGTTTTTTAGGAGTTGTCTGTTGCATCGACAGCTCTTTTTTTGTATAATAAAAACTACGATGGGTTAGTTTTGCCATTGATATAGCTGAAATCCTAAATTATAAGGAGGAAGATACGATGAGAGTTGGAATGTTAACCAGCGGCGGAGATTGTCAGAGCTTGAATGCAACCATGAGAGGTGTTGCAAAGACGCTATATAATCAGAGAAAGGATGTTGAAATCATTGGTTTCATCGAAGGTTATCGCGGACTGATCTATGAGGATTACCGTATTATGAAATCAAAGGATTTTTCAGGAATTCTGACAAATGGCGGTACGATTTTGGGTACGAGCAGACAGCCATTTAAGCTGATGCGTGTCCCGGATGAGAATGGTCTTGATAAGGTAGAGGCAATGAAGAATACCTACAAGAAGCTAAAGCTTGACTGTCTCGTAGTATTAGGCGGAAATGGCAGCCAGAAGACGACAAATCTTCTTCGTCAGGAAGGACTTAACGTCATCGGACTTCCAAAAACAATTGACAACGATCTGTGGGGAACTGATGTTACCTTTGGTTTTCAGAGTGCTATCAATCTGGCTACACAGACTATTGACTGTATCCATACAACTGCAGCTTCACACGGACGTGTTTTTATCGTGGAGATAATGGGTCATAAGGTAGGATGGCTTACGCTTCATGCAGGTATTGCAGGCGGAGCAGATATCATTCTTGTTCCAGAGATTCCGTATGATATCAATAAGGTGGCAGCAGCTGTAAATAAGCGTGCTAAGGAAGGAAAGCGTTTCTCAATCATTGCTGTTGCTGAGGGTGCGATCTCCAAGGAGCAGGCTGCACTTTCAAAGAAAGAATATAAGAAATATATTGCAACGCGTCAGTATCCATCTATCTCTTACGAGATTGGTGCAAAGATTTCTGAGCTGACTGGACAGGAGGTGCGTGTAGCAGTTCCAGGTCATATGCAAAGAGGTGGAAGTCCGTGCCCTTATGACCGTGTCCTTTCAACAAGACTTGGCGCAGCAGCAGGCAAGATGATCTTAGACGGAGAGTTTGGCTACCTGGTAGGTATGAAGAACAATCATATCGCAAAGATTCCGTTAGCAGATGTTGCAGGAAAGCTTAAAATGATCCAGCCGGATGATGAGATGGTTCAGGAAGCAAAGCTCATGGGAATTTCATTTGGAGATTAATTGTAAATGGCATATACAGCATTATACCGCAAATGGCGTCCTGCCCGATTTGAAGATGTAAGAGGGCAGGAGCACATTGTACGGACTTTAAAAAATCAGATTATTTCAGACCGCATAGGTCATGCTTATCTGTTCTGCGGCACGAGAGGAACAGGAAAAACCACGATTGCAAAGATCATGGCGCGTGCCGTCAACTGTGAGCATCCTGTGGATGGAAGCCCGTGCAATGAATGTGCGGTGTGCCGGTCGATCCTTGAGGGACGTTCGGTAAATGTGGCTGAAATTGATGCGGCATCAAACAACGGTGTCGATAATATCAGAGAGATTCGTGATCAGGTTCAGTACTCGCCGACAGAAGGAAAATATCGCGTCTATATCATAGATGAGGTGCATATGCTGTCGGCGGGGGCTTTTAATGCGCTTTTAAAAACGCTTGAGGAGCCGCCGGCATATGTGATTTTTATTTTAGCAACGACAGAGGTAAATAAAATACCTATCACGGTTTTGTCGAGATGTCAGCGATATGATTTCAGGCGAATTGGAAATAATGTAATAGCAGATCAGGTTTCCAATCTGCTTAAGGCAGAAGGTGTCGAGGCAGATGAGGATGCAGTTCGCTACGTAGCAAAAGCAGCTGATGGAGCGATGCGAGATGCATTAAGTCTTTTGGAACAATGTATCTCATTTTATTATGGTCAGAGGCTGACGTATGAGAAGGTGCTAGATGTACTCGGTGCAGTAGATACACAGGTATTTTCTAAGTTGCTTCGTCTGATTATACGATGTGATGTGCCGGGATGCGTGCAGCTGATGGATGAAATCAGTTCACAGGGGCGCGATCTTAGTCAATTTGTCACAGACTTTATCTGGTATCTGCGAAATCTTATGCTGGTGCAGACAGCAGACCAGAGTGCGCAGGCACTTGAGATGACAAAAGAAAATTATGAGGCGCTTCGAGAAGAATCAAAGATGGTGGCGCTTAGTGTGCTGATGAGAAATATCAGGATATGTTCAGAGCTTTCAAATCAGCTCAAATTTGCTGTCTCAAAACGAGTACTTATTGAGATGGCAATTATTAAGATGATGCAGCCGCAGATGGAGGACGATATAGAGAGTCTTCGTGTGAGACTGGATCAAATTGAGGAGAAAATTGCTTCTGGCAGTTTTGTTAATAATACAGAACCACAGCAGTCTGGAAGCATTTTTGATTCTTATTTTGAGGGCGATGCAAAGCAGCCTGTTATGCAAAAAGCAGCGCAGACTGTTGAATTAAGTGAGGCTGAATATGAGGACTATCAAAAGATAAGCAGTGAGTGGAAGAAGCTTTCTCACATGCAGTCGGGATTTATGAATTCGATTTTGATGGGAACCAATATAAGCTATGATAAGGCAAAAGGCCTGTGCATTGTATTCACAAACAAATTTAACTATGAGCTGATGCTTCGACAGGAACGTATGGAAGAGCTTCGGCAGATGTTAAATAAGCAGTATCAGAAGGAATTTTCAATTACTGCGAAGCTTCTTGAGGCAGGTGAGGCGATGCCGCGCATCACAAGAGGCAGCCATATTGAGGGAATCAATATGGAAATTGGTGTTGAAGATGAATAATTAAATTTATAGTTGAAAGGAAAAGTAAAGACATGGCAAAAAGAGGTGGATTCCCAGGCGGTATGCCGGGCAATATGAACAATTTAATGAAGCAGGCACAGAGAATGCAGCGCCAGATGGAGGAGCAGCAGAAGGAGCTTGAGGAAAAGGAATTTACTGCAAGTGTAGGCGGCGGTGTTGTTAAGGTTACTGTTTCTGGCAAAAGAGAAGTAACAAATGTTGAGTTGGCAGAAGAAGCTGTTGATCCAGATGATATCGAGACATTGCAGGATCTGATCGTAGCAGCTGTAAATGAGGCTATGCGTCAGGTTGATGAGGCTTCTTCTCAGTCAATGGGCAAATTAGCAGGTGGTTTAGGAGGCAGCCTTGGTGGTCTTGGCGGAGGCTTTCCGTTCTGATGGATTTTTACAGCAAAACAGTAAATCAATTGATTGAAGAATTGTCCAGACTGCCTGGGATTGGAGCAAAATCAGCTCAGCGTCTGGCATTTCATATTATTAATATGCCAAAAGAGCAGGTAGAGCAGCTGGCGCAGTCGATGGTGAATGCGCGCAGCAATATCCGCTACTGCAAGGAATGCTTCACACTGACAGATCAGGAGTTATGTCCGATCTGTGGCAGTGCAAAGAGAGACAAGTCAGTGATTATGGTGGTGGAAACTTCCAGAGATCTGGCAGCTTATGAGAAAACAGGAAAATTTGATGGTGTGTATCATGTTCTTCACGGGGCAATTTCTCCTATGCTTGGAATAGGACCGGGAGACATTAAAATAAAGGAATTGCTGGTGCGCCTGCAGCGCGAAGATGTGCGAGAGGTGATTATTGCGACAAATTCCAGTCTGGAAGGAGAAGCAACAGCGATGTATATAAGCAAATTAATCAAGCCAGCTGGCATTAAGGTAACACGCATTGCAAGTGGTGTGCCGGTAGGCGGTGATTTGGAATATATAGATGAAGTGACATTAACACGTGCACTTGATGGACGTGTGGAATTATAGTTGCAGGAAATGGTGACAAAATGGATAAATACGAATATCAGTTAAAAACAGAGCATATCAGACAGGTTGCAGCCAGAAAAGAGTATGGCGAGGCTGCAAAGCTGTGCGATACGATCGACTGGACAAAAATCCGCGACGTAAAAATGCTGACACTGGCAGCCGATGTCTATACGGCAGTAGGAGAGTATGAAAAGGCAATCGATATTTTGCAGCAGGCATATGAGTATGCAGCGATGGGACGCCGTATCGTGTATCGTCTAACGGAGCTTGCATTGAAGGCAGACAGTTATGATGATGCGAAAAATTACTTCGAGGAATTTTGTCGCATAGCGCCAAATGATCAGGGAAGATATATTCTTTTATATAAGATGGCACGTTATCAGAAGGCAACTCTTGATGAAAAAATCAAAATTCTTGAGGCTTACAAGAGAGAAGATTTTGATGAGAAATGGGCTTATGAGCTGGCTGTTTTATATGCGATGAATAATGAGAAGGATAAGTGTATCCAACTGTGTGATGATATTATTCTTTGGTTTGGCCTTGGAAAATATGTGGAAAAGGCACTTTCTCTTAAGAGTCAGTTTGCACCGTTAACACCGGCGCAAAAGGAAAAGGTTCAGAAGTTTGCAGACAAAAAGGCACAGGAAGAAAACGAAAAGCTTCAGAAAAAGCAAGAAGAGCAGGAAAAGAAAGAATCACAGGCAGAGTTGGCTAAAAAAGCTGCCGCACAGGAAAAAATTTCAAAGTGGCAGGAAGAGCAGGAAAAGGCATATCAGGCAGAGCAGGAGGCAGCTAAAAAAGAGGCTAAAGCGCGAGAGGATGAGCAGAAGGCTTTGCTAGAGCGTGAAGAAAAGCTTCGTAAGCAGCGTGAAGAGGAACTTGAGGCAGTAGAACGCTTAAAGAAGGAACAAAGATTAGAACATGCCAGACAAAGTGTTGTTACGAGTGACATGAACGAAATTATGGCAGTAATTCAGCGTGCAAAGCAGGAGGATGCCCAGAACGAGCTGCAGGATGAGTTGGCAAAGCAGGTACAGCAGGTGCAGCAGCTTGCCGGGGAGAAGAATTTGGAGCTGGTTTCTGAAATTCCTTCGGATGTTGAAGAGAAAGAAAAACTGCAGGTGCCTGAGGATATTTCCCATATGCAGGATGAGATTTCAGAGGACAAAACTACAGAAAGTGAAGTTTTAGATTACGAGACTTCAGAAAACGAAACCTCAGACGTTGAAACAGCAAACACCGAAATTTCAGAGAAAACCTCAGATAGTGAAAACGCTGATGAGGCTGTTTGGTTTGAAGCATATAAGCCAGAAGAAGAACCGCAGATTTCTGAGTGGGCAGCACCAGTGGCAGAAACGGTGGAAGTAGAGCCAGAGGAAGAAGTTCAAGAAGAACCTGAAAAAGAGCCAGAAGAGGAAGAGACTCAGGAAGAAGTTCAGGAAGAACTTGAGAAAGAGCCAGAAGAAGCGGGGCCTCAGGAAGAGATTCAAGAAGAATCTAAAAAAGATCCAGAAGAAGCAGAGACTCAGGAGGAGATTCAAGAAGAAATTCAGGAAGAACCAGAAGAGGAAGAACCTCAAGAAGAATTTGAGGAAGAACCAGAAGAGGAAGATGCTCAGGAAGAATCCGAGGAAGAACCAGAAGTGAAAGAACCTCAGGAAGAATCTGCTGAGAGCCGTCAACCAGATATGACAGCAAACAGCGGACTTCCAATTGTCAATCCGGAGGATATGTCACGTGTATGGCATTTTGCTATTCAGGCGATGCCAGATGAGGATGATATTGAACTGGCACTTGAATATTTAGAGGAACTGGCAGAATGTTCTTCACGTGCAGTTCCGAGATCTGTTGTGAAAATTACAGGTCAGAAGCTGAATCAGAAGGGACTTGTTAAGTCAATTGACAAGCTGCTTGGAAAGACAATTCTGATTGAAGATGCGGCAGACATGAATGAGCGTGTCATCAATGAATTTTGTAAGATCATTGATCCAACTGACAGAAGCTTGCTTGTTGTATTCATCGATACACCGGCCTCAATTCGTCATCTGCTTATTGATTACCCACAGCTTGCACAGGTAGTTACGGCTCAATTTGTCCGTGAGACATATTCTGTTACTGAGCTTCTTGAGTATGCAAGAGGATATGCAGATAGAGAGGACAGTGTGTTTGATAAATCAGGTGAGCTGGCACTGATGGAGCGCTTAAAGGTAATTGCAGGTAATCAGGAGCGCAATAAAAAGCGTATTGTTGAGATGATTGTAAATAATGCAATTGAGAAGGCCGAGAAAAAATCTATGCGCAAGCTCTTCCAGAGCAAATATGACAAGAGAGGCTGTCTGATTTTGCGTGATAAGGATTTTGAAGTTGGCTGAAAAAAGAAAGGTGTGATTCTATGAATTGGCTTGTGATAGCGGTAATCGTATTGATTGTACTTGCGACACTGGCTGGTGCAAAAAGAGGACTTGTAAAAACAGTTCTTTCATTTGCGTCCTTTTTTGTAAGCTTGGTAATCATGCTGTTTGTCCGCGAGCCTGTGTCTGATTTTGTGAAAGACCAGACAGGGATTTATGCAGCAATAGAGACTAGTGTTAGCTCATTTGTGGAAGAAAAGACACAAGAGATTCAGGCAGGACAGGCGCAGCTGACAGATAAGGTCATTGATAGTCTGAATCTGCCAGATGTTCTGACAAAATCTTTAGAGCAAAGCAACAGCAAGGCAGTTTATGAGCAGCGTGGCATTCAAAATATAGCAGCCTATATTACGGGATGGCTCACAGATTTGGCATTTGAGGCTGTTTGCTGTATTATCAGTTTTGTTGTTGTATGGATTTTGCTTCGTATTGTAACAATGGTTTTAGCAGGAATTGTGAGACTGCCTGTTTTGCATCAGATTGACTGTATTGCAGGTGCCGTTTGCGGGCTTTGTACTGCGTTGATTATAATATGGATCGGAGGTATTGTTGTGACTGCATTTGCAGCACAAGATTGGGGACGCGAGGCACTTTCAATGATTACACAGAGCACACTGCTGACATTTCTTTATAATAATAATTTTTTGCTAAATGCACTGCTTAAGGCAGTACGTTAATAAAAAATACCCTTCGATCAGTCTGCACACATAAGCAGCCTGTCGAGGGGTATTTTTTGATTAGCTGCTTTAAATTTAAGAAGCTAATATTTTTTTCATTCGATTTATTGTATGACAGTATGCTGGAACGAGAAACAGATCTGCCATGATCCATGCAATTGGACTGGCAAGACATATGCCAACAAAGCCAATGAGTGGTACAAGAACAAGACTGGCAATAATTCGTCCAACCATCTCACAGACACCTGCTAAGATTGCCAATCGGGAATAGCCCATTCCCTGTATGCAAAATCTCACGGTATTGACGAGACAAAGCGGAATATAGAAAGCCGTGTTGAAAACTAAAAACTGCTTAACCTGATCGAGAATGGCAATTTCATCTGCCGATACAAACAGAAGTGCAATTTGTCTTCCAAATAATGATAATACAAAGAAAGCAATAATGGCATAGATGCCGCCTATGAAGCTTGCGGATTTCAATCCTTTTCCAACGCGATCAAGCTTCCCGGCGCCGACATTTTGACCGGCATATGTTGCCATTGTGGAGCCAAGTGCATCAAACGGGCAGCAGCTAAAGCCAGATATACGGCCGGCAGCTGTAACTGCGGCTACGGCCTGAGAACCAAGTGAGTTTACTGCAGTCTGTAAGATAACACTTCCGATTGCTGTAATGGAGTACTGCAGACCCATTGGAATGCCCATGTTGCAAAGTATGATCGCCTGACGCCCCTCAAATTTCATCTCATCCTTTTCAAATTTGAGAATATCATACTGCTTTCTCATATATAAGAAACATAAAATACCGGAAATCAACTGGGAAAGAACAGTAGCCCATGCAGCGCCTGCCACTCCCATATGTAGAACAAGAATTGCCAGCAGGTCAAAAAGAATATTTAACATGGCTGAGATAACCAGAAATATAACTGGTGTGCGGCTGTCTCCGAGAGAACGTATAATACCTGACAGCAAGTTATAAAGATATGTGGCAGGTATTCCAAGGAAAATGATAAATATGTAGCTATAAGCATATTCGAAAATATTTTCTGGTGTATCCATCCAGGAAAGAATTTGTCTACATAGTATACAGACGACAACTGTCATAACAGCTGCGAATGCGATGGACAGCCAGGCTGCGTTTGCGACAAATTTTCGCAGTCGCTTGTAGTCCTTTGCGCCAAAGCTTTGTGCTATTGGGATAGCAAATCCGCTGCAGACACCGTTGCAAAATCCAATTATCATAAAGTTGATTGCTCCTGTCGATCCGACACCGGCCAACTGATCAACGCCCAAACTTTTTCCTACAATAATAGTATCAACCATACTGTAGAATTGCTGAAACAGCATGCCAAGCAGCAGCGGAACTGCAAAGCTTAAAATTAATTTGAGCGGGCTTCCAGATGTCATCTCCCTTGTTGCATTTTTTGCCATACTTCTTATGCTCCTTTTTTAAAGTTGATTTTGACGTTTTTCCAGCACATTATAGCAGGTTATAAAACGTTTGCAAGTGTTTTTTTGCTTTTTTGAAACTATTTCTAGCTATGCAAAATAGCATTGCAATTTTGCGCGGCTAGGGGTATCATAGTAGCATAACGCTACCAATAGCAAATATAGAAAGGTGAAAGATTATGACAGTACAGGAAAAGATTCATGAGTATCTTAGCGTACATCGCGACGAGATGGTTGAAGACATTAAGACATTGATCAAAGTAGACAGTGCTCGTGCAGAGGCGCTGCCGGGAAAGCCATATGGCGAGGGTGCAGCAGAGGCACTTCATGCAGGATTATCTCTTTTTGAGAAGCACGGCTTTTTAGGAAAAAACTGGGATAATTATGCGATTGACACAGTAATCAATGGAAAGGAGCTTGGACTTGATATTCTGGCACATCTTGATGTTGTTCCAGGCGGAGACGGATGGACAAAGACAACACCGTTTGAGCCTATAGTTGAGGATGGAAAGATGTACGGACGCGGAACATCTGACGATAAGGGACCAGCTGTTGCGGCACTCTATGCAATGAAGGCAGTGCGTGACCTTGGATTTGAGTTAGATAAGGATGTTCGTTTGATTTTAGGATCTGATGAAGAGTGTGGAAGTTCTGATATTGCCTACTATTTTGGAAAGAATACTCATGCACCGATGACAATTTCACCGGATGCTGATTTTCCGCTTGTATTTTTAGAGAAGGGAAGCCTTCACACTACATTTACAGCAGAAGTTTCACTAGAGGAAGGTTTTCCTAGAGTAAGAAGTGCTGTCAGTGGAATTAAGGTAAATGTTGTTCCAGCAAAGGCAGATGCCGTTGTTGAAGGAATGACAGCAGATGAGATGAATAAATATGTAAAAGAAGCTGAAGATGAGACAGGTGTGAAGTTTACTGTTTCTTTGGCTGAAAATGGTGCTCTTATGATTCATGCAGATGGTGTATCTGCACATGCGGCAAGTCCAATGGATGGAAACAATGCATTGACTGCACTTCTTAAGCTGCTTTCATCCCTACCGCTTGCAGAAAGCAAGACAAAGACATTGCTTCACAATGTAACTGCTTTGTTCCCACACGGTGATTACTGCGGAGGAGGACTTGGTGTGAACCTTGAGGATGAAATTTCAGGAAAGACAACTTTGACACTTGATTTGTTTGAATTAAATGATACAAAGATGAGTGGAACCTTTGACTGTCGTGCATGCAACAGTGCAACAGAGGAAAATACAAAGAATGTTGTTCAAAGGAAGCTTTCAGATGCCGGCTTTGAGCCAAATGATTCACCGCTGAATCCGCCTCATTATGTTCCAAAGGATTCTGAACTTGTAAAAACCTTACTTGAGACTTATACTGATGTGACTGGTGAAGTAAGAGAACCACTTGCAATTGGTGGAGGAACCTACGTTCATCATATTGAAAATGGTGTGGCATGTGGATGTGCAGATCCGTCTGTAGATAACCATATGCATGGACCGGATGAGTTCGTTATTATTGATCAGCTTGTGATGAGTGCAGAAATTTTTGCGCTGGCAATCGTAAAGCTCTGCGGAAAATGAGAAAAAAAGTGGGAAAAGTGCCATCCATTCACAAATCGTTAAAAATTTGGACAAAAAATGAACACATTTATCAGTTATGATGTAGGCACAGTTGAGAAATCAACTGGACATTCATATATCTTTTTCATAGCCGATGAAGTAATCGGCATCCCTCCCCTTTTTATTCCCTTTTGGCCCTGCAGAGAGCAGGGCCTTTTTCTGTATATGATACAGGGGCGAAAAGTCACAAGCTGATCGTGCTTGCACTAGAAGTTGTGACCTTGAGACCCGCCAAAACATGAGGATGCAGCGAGTTTCAAAGAAACTCAGCGAATCCGAATGTTTTTAGAATTGCGAGAGTTGTGAAACAACGGAGCAATTCGTAGGTATCATGTATAAATTAACAAATAGGAGACGGTAGCAATGACATTACAGCAATTACGATATGCGATTGCGGTCGCGGACTGCGGATCAATGAATCAGGCAGCAGCAAAATTATTTATTTCTCAGCCAAGTCTTTCAGAGGCAGTAAAGGAGCTTGAGGGAGAGATTGGAATCCGTATATTCGGACGAACAAACAGAGGCATCATTGTAACAACAGAGGGAAATGAATTTTTAGGCTACGCCAGACAAGTTGTTGAGCAGTACCGTCTGATGGAGCAGCGATACGTAGAGAAGACACAAACAAAGAAGCGCTTTGCCGTTTCCATGCAGCATTATACCTTTGCCGTTAAAGCATTTGTTGAGATGGTAAAGGAATTTGGTATGGACGATTATGCGTTTGCAATTCATGAGACAAAGACGGGAACTGTTATTGAGCATGTAAAGGATTTTATCAGCGAGATTGGTATTCTTTATATGAGTGATTTTAATCGGAAGATTTTGATGAAACTGATTCATGAGAGTGAGCTTGAGTTTATCCCACTATTTGACTGCAATACTTATGTATATGTGTGGAAGAAAAATCCGATTGCATCAAAGTCTAGTGTTAGCTTACAGGAGCTTGAAAAGTATCCGTGTCTTACGTTTGATCAGGGAAAGACAAATTCATTCTATTTTGCAGAGGAGGTTTTTAGTACCTACGAGTATAAACAGACAATTCAGGTAGATGACCGCGCAAGTATGCTAAATCTGATGGTTGGCTTAAATGGTTATACTTTGTGTTCAGGTATTATTTGTGAGGAGTTAAACGGAAGTGACTATGCGGCAGTTCCTCTAAAGGAAACAGAGGTCATGACAATCGGATATGTGAAGAGAAAAAGTATTCAGTTAAGTGAACTGGCGCAGCTTTATGTTAATGAGCTTGCAAAATACAAGAATCTGGTGCTGAAGTGATGAAAAACCACTTTAATCATCCAATATAGCTATAGGAGAATCCAATAACAGGCGTTTGCTTTTGTGTATTAGACAAAGACAGGCGCCTTCGCTATAATACAGACAGTGAAACAAAAAACACCACCTGAAAGCGAGGATTTAAATATGAGTACATTAAAGGAAAGAAAATTAAAGTTTGAGACACTGCAGCTTCACGTAGGACAGGAGGAAGCTGATCCAGTAACAGATGCAAGAGCCGTTCCAATTTATCAGACATCTTCCTATGTATTTCATAACTCTCAGCACGCAGCTGACCGTTTTGCATTAAAGGATGCCGGCAACATTTACGGAAGACTGACTAATCCGACTGAGGATGTATTTGAGAAGAGAATTGCCAGCCTTGAGGGTGGTGTTGCAGCACTTGCAGTTGGATCTGGCGCAGCAGCTGTTGCATATGCAATCCAGAATCTGGCATTTGCAGGTGATCATGTTGTTGCAGCAAAAAATATCTATGGTGGTACCTACAATTTGCTGGCACATACATTTGTATCATATGGTATCAACACAACATTCGTAGATCCATTTAATTATGAAGAGATTGAGGGCGCTATCAAAGAGAATACAAAGCTGGTTTTCATCGAGACGCTGGGAAATCCAAACTCAGAGGTTGTTGATATTGAGAAAATTGCAAAGATTGCGCACAAGCATCAGATTCCGCTTGTTATTGATAATACATTTGCAACACCGTATCTTGTAAGACCAATCGAGTACGGTGCAGACGTAGTAGTACACTCCGCAACAAAGTTTATCGGTGGTCATGGAACTACCATCGGAGGTGTCATTGTAGATGGAGGAACATTTGACTGGAAAGCATCAGGAAAGTTCCCACAGCTGACACAGCCAGATCCAAGCTATCATGGAATTAGCTTTGCAGATGCAGCAGGTCCTGCAGCATTTGTTACAAGAATCCGTGCTATTTTACTTCGTGATACAGGTGCAACTCTTTCACCGTTCCATGCATTTATCTTCCTGCAGGGACTTGAGACATTGTCACTTCGTGTAGAGAGACATGTAGAAAATGCACTTAAGGTTGTAGATTTCTTAAAGAAACAGCCGCTTGTAGAAAAAGTAAATCATCCGTCAGTATCAGAAGACCCAGAGCAGCAGGCTCTTTATAAGAAGTATTTCCCAAATGGCGGCGGCTCTATCTTTACATTTGAGATTAAGGGCGGCGCAAAGGAAGCACAAGAGTTTATTGATCAGCTGAAGCTGTTCTCACTGCTTGCAAATGTAGCAGATGTAAAGTCTCTTGTCATTCATCCGGCATCTACTACACATGCTGAGTTAAACGAGGCTGAACAGGCAGAGCAGGGAATCAAGCCAAACACCATTCGTCTTTCAATTGGTACAGAAAATATTGATGATATTATTTATGATCTTCAGGAAGCATTTGAAGCAATCTCGAAGTGATACAAGGGTCGAAAAGTCACAAGCCGTGGGTATCATATGTCTTCTATAGAAGAAAGAGCCTGTGCATCTGCGCAGGCTCTTCTTTGAAAGGGGAGGATAAATAATAAATGATATCATTTGTAAGCTGTGCGGTTTAGAGGGGGGAATCATAACCGCCTGTCAGCTGACTGCGGCATTTAAAATGCCGCTAGATTTCTGACATTTTTATTATGTCCTCTGATTCATTTTATATACAGATTTCTTATGCTTTTTCATTTTTCATTTCATGCAGCACATATTGAACCATTTCCTGATGTTCTTTTGAATAACCGAAGAAAAAATTCGGATAACGAGTATTTAGCTCGTGATATATAGCGCTGACTTCACGATGTGATTTGCCAGTCAATGTATATTCTTCACCTTTCATGGTGACAACATGGATTGTATAGCTTAACTGGCGTCCCTTTATGGTACGGCGCATAGCAGCATGATCATAGATCCATAATACTTCCGGCAGTGGGATAATGGCACATATATCATCAGAGAGCTCAACAAGATAGCGAGGCGTCAGAATAAGTGTCTTTGTCTGCAGAAGAATCCTTCGACGAATTTGTTTTTCCACATCATTTAAAATTTTCTCAGGATTGCCATAGTGCTCCAGATTTCGGTAGGTTTTTGTTAGACGTGGATTTATGATATATAAAAATGTGCGAATAAAAACCACAATCATTAAGACAAACACCAAAAGAAGGACAACCATAAGCACAATTTCACGCCTGTTTAGATAGGCAGTTTGGTTGACAAAATATTTCTGGCAAACGCTTTTAAGGGATTTTGCATCCCATGAAATATCTTCAGCAAGCTTTTGTGTGAGCGGATCTAGAATTTCGGGTTCAAAAGCATCAACGCGTCCTATAATAGTCTGTCCTTCAAGTGTTTTGGAAGCTGGATAGCCAGCCACAGCACGGATGAGATAAAAATGACAGCTTCCGCCTATAAGCTCGTAGTAATAATGTCCAACGAGCTCACCGCCTGCCAGACAGTCCTCGCCGCTGTAGTAGAGTGTCCCCGTTTTAATTTTCGCATACAAAACCTTTTTTGCCATGGAATCATTGATAAGCACGGCATTGCTGATTGTGCGTTTTGTCACATATTCAGTGACAGGCGAGCGCCATACAAGAAAAATCACGACGCCAAGCAGCATCAGCGGGTAAAAAAGGCGCTTACACTGATTTTTTCGGATATAGGATAAAATCATATTGTTTCCTTTCCTTTGTGAGAGATCATGTCAATGTAGATTCACCATACAATGAGTATACTGGATTTTTTTGTTTTTGTAAATAAAATAAAGTGTTTTTGGGAAAAGTCAGCCTCTGTTGAGGTTTAATTGAGCTTGCATTTGTATGCTACAGGCAGCAATTAAGAAATGTAGAACCAATTGCAATGAGGAAAGAGAAGCAAGGGAAGATTTTCTTAATACAGCATTTGCTTGGATGGGTACGATTTTTGTTTTAATATGGAGGAGACATGTTTAAGATTTTAATAGTGGAAGACGATAAGGAATTGAGTCAATTGTTTCAAAAAGTACTTGAAAAAAATGGATATCAGATCAAATGCGCGTCAGATGGCTTGCAGGCATTAAAAACACTTGACACAACGTACATCGATCTGATCATTTCTGATATTATGATGCCTGTAATGGATGGGTATGAGCTTGTTTCTAGGCTTCGTGCAGCAGGATATCAGATTCCAGTGCTGATGATTACGGCAAAAGGTACGTTTGATGATATGCGTCAGGGATTTTTGTCAGGAAGCGATGACTACATGGTAAAGCCAGTTAATGTAAATGAGATGGTTTTACGAGTTGGGGCATTGCTGAGGCGTGCGCAGATTCTTAGTGAACATAAAATCGTAATTGGCTCTACAGAATTTGATTATGATCAAATGACTGTTAAAATAGGTTCAGAAATTCAGGTGCTTCCGAAAAAGGAATTTCTGCTTTTGTACAAATTGGCAGCATCGCCAGGACGTACATTTACAAAACAGCAGCTGATGGACGATGTCTGGGGAGTGGAAACAGAGGCTGATCCACATACGATTGAAGTTCATATTGGAAGAATTAGAGAGCGATTTAAGGGAAATTCTGATTTTGAAATTGTCACTATGCGAGGGATTGGATATAAGGTGGTAAAGAAATCATGAAAAAAAGAAAAGAGAAGGAATTTAAAATTCGCACATATCTGACAGGCATTATTTGGCTGGCATTGGCCTGTTCGATGATAATTTCAGCATTACTTTTTGCGTTTTTAAAGCATTTTCTGGAAATGCCGGAAAATATTCCTGCGATTGTCTGGCTGTTGATTTTTAATACAATGATTGCAGGATTAATTACAGTGCTTTTAAATGGAAAGGTTTTAGAGCCGATCACAAAGCTTAGCGAGGCAATGAAGGATGTTTCGCAGGGAGATTTTGATAAACAGTTAGAAATAAGCAGTCGTATTGCAGAAGTGGCACAATCATATAATAGCTTTAATGTGATGACAAAAGAGCTTCGTGCTACACAAATATTGCAGATGGATTTTGTTTCTAATGTTTCACATGAGTTTAAAACACCTATAAATGCAATTGAGGGCTATACGATGCTGCTACAGGGAGAGGAGCTTTCGAATGAACAAAATGAATATGTAGAGAAAATCCTGTTTAATACTCAGAGATTGTCTTGTCTTGTTGGAAATATTCTTCTGCTGTCTAAGCTGGAAAATCAGAATATTCCAATGAAAAAGACAAAATATCGTCTTGATGAGCAGATTAGACAGGCACTACTTTCTCTAGAATCAAAGTGGACACAGAAGGAAATTGGATTTCAGGTAGAGATGGAGGCTGTTAAATATGTAGGAAATGAAGGACTTTTTATGCATGTCTGGATAAATCTTTTGGATAATGCCATTAAGTTTAGTCCTAATCAGGGAATAATTACGATGTTTTTAAAACAGGAAAATGATCAGGTAAAATTTATTCTGGAAGATGAAGGCTCTGGAATTGACGAGGAAATAAAAAACAGGATATTTGATAAGTTTTATCAGGCAGATGGTTCTCATAAGGCAGAAGGAAATGGTCTTGGTCTTGCACTTGTAAAGCGAATTATTGACAGTGCAGGCGGAACGATTGAAGCACAAAATCGCGAATATGGAGGATGCAGGTTTGTTGTGCAGCTCCCATTACAATAATTATAAAATACTAGGAGGAAAGATATGACGTTTTATCAGGAATTGCAGTTAAATCAGGCAGGATCAAAAAAGATGCTTAAGACAAGTGGGACAGGGAAGGAAAAAGCATATCATATGCTTGTATATCTTGTAAAGATTGCGCTCACAATGATATTTTGCTTTGGTTTTGTTACTGTTTTTAGCATTTTGTTTGGTAATGAAAATAGTATTGTAGGTGTAGTAGTTTTATTATGCCTTATGGTATTTAGAAATGCAGATTTTGGAATCCATACGGGACAGTCAACGATATTACTTGTATTGTTCTTTGCAATTATGGCAGTATTTCCGCATTTGGCTAATCATGTATCACCTGTGTTGGGTATACTTTTGAATATGGCAGCGCTTGCAGTATTTATTATTTTTGGATGCCACAATCCATTTATGTTTAATCAGTCCACTTTAGTTTTGGGGTATTTGCTTTTATATGGATATGACGTGACAGGAAAAAGCTATCAGATGAGATTAGCAGCAATGGTGGTAGGGGCATTGCTTACCAGTCTTGTATTTTTCAGAAATCATAAAAATAGAACTTATAAGAGAACAATTAAAGATATTGTAAGAGAATTTGACATTACATCCTCAAGAACAAAATGGCAGCTTTGCCAGATACTTTGTGTGCCAACAGTGCTTTTTATTGCACAGGTATGTAAAATGCCGAGAGCAATGTGGGCGGGTATTGCAGCTATGTCAGCAATAGTACCTTTCATGGAGGATATGCAGTATAGAGTCAGAAAAAGAATTATTGGAAACATTGCTGGTGTAATCTGCTTTGTTGCATTGTATTATCTGCTTCCGCCATCGATATACGCATATATTGGAATTATCGGAGGAATCGGAGTTGGATTTTCAGTAAAATATGGATGGCAGGCAGTATTTAATACGTTTGGCGCACTTGCAATTGCTGCGCAGACTTATGGACTTAAGGGTGCAGTAAGTTTGCGTGTGATACAGAACGTGTTTGGTGTTGCTTTTGCACTAGTATTTTGTATTCTATTTTATTGGATGATGTCAAAATCTTGTAAATTAGCTTCAAATCAGGTATAATAAGTTCTTGAACCGTTGTGGAGGAGAAAAAAGAAAGGCGTGGGAATTTATGAACGCATATCATGCATTTGCACTTGTCTATGATCGTATGATGGAGGAAATTCCATACGAGGAGTGGTGCAATTTTGTAACCGATCAGCTTAAAAAATTTGGCATTGAAGATGGTTTGATGCTGGAGCTAGGCTGTGGAACAGGAACGTTAACCGAGATGTTTGATGCTAAGGGATTTGACATGATCGGTGTGGATAATTCAGAAGAAATGCTGGCAGAGGCTGTTGAAAAGCGTGAGCAAAGTGGAAGATCTATTTTATATCTGAATCAGGATATGAGAGAGTTTGAGCTTTACGGAACTGTGCGCGCGGTAATTAGCTTGTGTGACACAATGAATTACCTGACTGAATACGATGATCTTGTTAATGTGTGCCGTCTCGTCAATAATTATCTGGATCCAAATGGCATATTTTTATTTGATCTAAAGACTGACCATTACTTTAAGAGTATTGGCTGTCAGAGTTTTTGTGATGCAGATGAAGAGGTAAGCTTTATTTGGGATAATGATTATGATGAAGAAAAACGAATCAACAGCTATGCGCTGACGCTGTTTGTGCAGGAAGAGGATAATCGTTATGAACGTTTTGACGAATATCATGAGCAGCGTGCGTTTTCTATTGATGAGGTGCGCTGTGCAATTGAAGAGTCGGGCATGATATTTCTTGCTGCAATTGATAAAAATGGTGCACCTGCAACGAAAGATACCGATCGTGTGTACATAATAGCACGCGAAAAGGGAAAGACACCGCTGCAAAACTTATAAAGAAAAGAGGAAGAAACATGAGTGACTATATGATTCGTGCGACGGCTGCAAATGGTCAGGTCCGTGCGTTTGCCGCAACCACAAGAGATCTTACAGAATATGCAAGAAATGCACATAATACAAGTCCGGTTGTTACCGCAGCTTTAGGACGTACAATGACAGCAGCTGTCATGATGGGCAGCATGCTGAAGGGAGATAAAGAGCTTCTGACTGTTAAGATTCAGGGTGATGGCCCAATTGGTTCTTTGACAGTAACAGCTGATTCTCATGGCCATGTAAAGGGATATGCGCAAAATCCGGTTGTACTTATTCAGGCAAATTCTATTGGAAAACTTGATGTAGCAGGTGCTATTGGAAAGGGTGTGCTAAGTGTAATCAAAGATATTGGTCTGAAGGATCCGTATGTGGGACAGACAGATCTTGTAAGCGGAGAGATTGCCGAGGATTTGACATATTATTTTGCTGTCTCCGAGCAGACACCATCTAGTGTTGGATTAGGCGTGCTGATGAATAAGGACAATACTGTACGTCAGGCAGGAGGATTTATTATTCAGCTTATGCCAGATTCATCAGAAGAAACCATTTCTGCACTAGAAAAGCGTTTGGCAAAAGTATCTTCAGTAACAGCAATGCTCGACAGTGGAAAAACACCGGAAGATATTTTGCAGGAGCTTCTTGGCGATATGGAGCTTGCAGTTCTTGATCGCATGGCTGTCTCATTTAAATGCGGATGCAGTAAGGAGCGTTTTGCACGAGGAATCGCAAGTATTAAAAAATCAGACATTCAGGAAATGATTGATGCAGGAGAGAATATTGAGACCTGCTGTCAGTTTTGCAATTCTAAGTATGTCTTTACACCAGATGAATTAAAAGAAATGATGTAATTAAAAAAAGCCGCACCCATTTAATGAGTGTGGCTTTTTTGATTAGGATTGAAAAATCTGATTGGCATTCTTTTGCAGTGCAAACAAAAGAAGCATTCCAAGTATGCCGCAGGAGATTACTTCACCTATGCCAACTGTGGCTGTTAAGTACCAGATGGAGTCTGGTGCACCGTAGACGATGCGAAGAACCTGCGGAACAACAAGGATATTGGCTAAAATTGGAGGCAGAGGTGCCAGCCATTTGCTGATATGGCGCAGCTTATAAGTAAAGAAAGCGCCAATAAGTGTGGCAAGTGAGCCAAATAAAATATCCCATACTGCAGCGCCGGTTATGGTGTTGCTGATTATGCAGCCAACAAAAAGTCCCGGAATTGCTGCTGGTGTAAAATAAGGAAGAATGGTGAGCGCCTCGGAAAAGCGAACCTGAATTGCACCATTTGCTAATCCGAAAATATTTGCAAGCCATGTTAAAACAACATACATTGCTGCAATTAAAGCTGCCTGCACCATAGGTAAAACTTGTTTATTTTTCATTTGTAAATCTGAGCCTTTCTGTCAGAATACATTACAGACCAAGCATGCGCTCAAGGGAAGCCTTAGAGGTAACACCTGTTACCTGATTAATCAGTCTGCCATCTCTAAAGATGATCAATGTTGGGATAGAGGTGATGCCATACTCAGCGGCAAGATCTGCCTCCTCATCTACATTTACCTTTCCAAATACGACGTTGGAATGAGCAGCGGCAAGCTGATCAATAATAGGACTCTGCATACGGCATGGACCACACCATGAAGCCCAGAAATCAAGAAGTACTGGCTTATCAGATTTTAAAACAGTTTCATTAAAATTGCTTTTTGTAATTGTTAAAACGGACATAGTAAAACTCCTTTCGCGAAATAGTATGCACCCAAGTAGGGGTGATGATTCAAGTAAAATAATTATAGTGCCAACAGTTTTTCAATCAATGCTTCAACGAGGCGTGCAGAGTGATATGATGCCATCTTGGAAAACTGGGTGTAATCCATAGTTGCGCTTCCATCTGCTTTATCGGAGATAGAGCGGATTATTAAAAATGGAACCTCATTGATTGTGGAAACATGAGCAATTGCACCGCCTTCCATCTCAGCACAAAGACCATGGAAGGTGTCAATAAGCCAATTTTTCTTTTCCTGTCCTGAAATAAACTGGTCTCCAGTTAGGATTAAGCCCTCATAGACTGTAACATCCGGATTTGCCTCATGGCTGCAGGAAACAGCCAGATCATGGAGCAGCTTATCAGAGGTAAATACCTTTCCAGTACCTGGAACATCACCTGGCTTATAGCCAAGATCTGTAACGTCGAGATCATGCTGGATCACCTCAGTGGAGACAACAATATCGCCGATGTTGATGCGGGAATCTAAGGATCCAGCAGCACCTGTGTTTACGATCATCTTCACATCAAACAGATCAATTAACATCTGTGTGCAGGCTGCGGCATTTACCTTTCCGATTCCGGCCTTTACAATTACAACTGGATAGGAATCAATTGTGCCGCAGAAAAAAGACAGTCCGGCTTTTTTGACGGTCTTTTCAAGCAAAAGGCGCTCAAGTAACAGATCAATTTCCTGCTGCTCGGCACCGATAATACCAAGTGTTTTCTTCATAAAAACAAAAACCACCTTTCTTGACAATTAGTGTCAGGCACGGATAAACTGGAGTTTAGTGAACTGACCCCAGGGGAGATTGCGCCCCCGGTAAGATACAGTATATCAGTACAATTCGAAGATTGCAAGTATCAGATAGTGAATGACTCGGTCATTGAATGGTCGAGGATTCCAGCACCTGTGTTCTAAATTATGACCAAGTATCTTCTAGCAGAAAGTCACGAATATTTCGATGCTTGATTCCATTTCTACTCATATCATTAGTATACTCGATAAAACAAGTAAATATTACAATTTTATCGAGTATAAAAGATGAAATTGGATATATTAGTAAATTTATCTAGTATAAAAGATAAATCTGGATAAATTCATCGAAAAAACTAGGAAAAGAGGAATCACTTTGATGACCCAATAAAAGGAACATATTATTGACACACCAAAACAGTTAAAAATGTGGGCATTCTGCCAAACCTTTTGTGAGATTGCACGATAAATACACATAGAAACAGAAACCTTGTGGAAAAAATCTATTTGAACACTTGCAAAAAAAGGAGTAAAATAAAAAATGGAAAATAGACTTTATATAGAGAGAAAGGAAAGACAGAATGCAGTATCGCAAAGATAGAAAAGGCAATGACATCTCCTTATTAGGATTTGGTTGTATGCGATTTGAGGGAAGCGGAACAGGAGAATATTTTCAAAAGGCAAATGATCAGGTGATGGAGGCAATCAGACAGGGTATAAACTATTTTGATACTGCATATGTCTACAAAAATAATGAAAAAGTTCTTGGACGTATTCTGGCCGAGAACAATTGCAGAGATCAGATTTATATTGCGACAAAGCTTCCGCAGTATATGGTGCGTTCCGTTGCACAGGCAGAAAAAATCTTTAATCAGGAGCTGGAGCTTTTGCAGACTGATCATATTGATTATTATCTTATGCATATGCTGAATGATTTGGCTTCTTGGAATCGCTTAAAAGCGATGGGGCTTGAGGATTGGATCAAGGAGAAAATGGCCAGCGGAAAGATTCGAAATATCGGTTTTTCCTATCACGGCAATACCGAGAATTTTAAGCCAGTTGTAGATGCGTTTGACTGGGATTTTTGCCAAATCCAGTATAACTATCTGGATGAAAATATTCAGGCAGGAAAAAAAGGTCTTTTGTATGCGGCAGAAAAAAATCTTCCAGTGATCATTATGGAGCCTCTTCGAGGAGGCCGTCTTGTTGGAATGTTGCCAGAGACAGCGAAAAAGCGCATTGCAAAGTCTAATGTAAATGAGTCAGCTGCTTCGCTAGCACTTCGTTGGCTTTACGATCAGCCACAGGTAACATGTGTGTTATCCGGCATGAACTCAATGGAGATGGTAAATGAGAATTGTAAAACTGCATCACTGGCGCTGCCGGGCTGCCTGACAGCTGATGAGCGACAACTGATTGAGGATGTGAAAAACGATATCAAAAATAGTGTAAAGGTAGGCTGTACAGGATGCAATTATTGCTGCCCATGTCCGAAGGGAGTAGATATTCCAGCTGTTTTTCAGTGTTATAATCAGTTGTCAGAAGACAGTCATGCGCGCTGGCGCTATATTCAGATGACGACATTTAGAAAAGAGACAACAAATGCTGCAAAATGTGTTGGCTGTGGTGCCTGTACAAAGAAATGTCCTCAGCATCTGGATATACCGCAGTTATTGAAGGAAGCTAAAAAGGAGCTTGAGACTCCGATGTTCAAGATTATAAATTGGGGAACGCATTTTTTCCATTTTTATTAAGATATATATATAATTAAAAAAAACGACACACTAGCGTGCCGTTTTTTTGTGTCTTGATCAATCTCGTTATCTTTGTACATCAAAGCTCTGGTTCATAAGTCTCTGGATACTCTCAACATCAGTGATATTTGTATCGCCATGAATAGAGTGCTTCATAACAGAGGAAGCAACGGCAAAGTTGACAACGTCTCTTGGCTTATAATTGTTCATAAGAGCATAAATAAGGCCAGATGAGAAGGCATCGCCGCCGCCTACACGGTCAAGAATCTGGAAGCGGAAAAGCTTGCTTTCGTATGTCTGTCCATTATAATACAGGTAAGCCTTTAAGGAGTTTTCGCTGCTTGAGTGGGTGTAGCGAACATGTCTTGCAATTGCTTTGAAATGATAGCGGTCTGCCATTGCCTGGAAGATGCGGTCTTGCTCCTCATAATCAGGCTGCATGGACATGCCATCCTTTAAATCATGGCCATTTTCATCCTGCAGATGAAGTGGTTCAATACCAATAAGCACATCGACATATGGAAGGTAACGGCTGATGATATCTCTTGCCTCATCGAAGCTCCACAGCATACTGCGGTAATTGCAGTCAAAGCTGATTGTCATGCCGAGCTGTCTTGCAGCGTAGATTGCAGCTTCGATTAAGATCTGGCAGCTGTTAGAAAGTGCCGGCGTGATTCCGCTTAAGTGAAGCCAGTCATAGCCTTCAAGCAAAGCCTTAAAGTCAACTGTGGTATAGTCATATTCTGCAAAGGCAGAATGTTTACGGTCATAAATTACTTTAGAGGAACGTACACCAATTCCTTCCTCAAGGAAATAAACGCCCATGCGCTCACCGCCGAAGATAATAGGGGATGTATGTACATCATTTGCCTTTAAGGAGCGGACTGCGCTTCGTCCGATATCATTGTCAGGAAGGACAGTAAATACTGTAGTATCAACGCCAAGGTTTGCTAAGGAGACAGCAACATTTGCCTCAGCACCGCCAAAATTAACAACGTAGGAACTGGTAGTGCGTATCTTCTCATAATCCGGAGGGGAAAGACGCATTAAAAGTTCGCCGATTGTGATAAACTTCATGATTTTTGATTCCTTTCTTTCACTATTTAGAGACGTTTCACTATTACTGTCATTATAGCTAATATGTAAGAAAATTACAAGTAAAATTAAAATAGTATCAGGTTGCAAAATCTTTTATAGTAAACTATAATGGAATTTAAGTTAGGTTTTTGCCTAGCTTAGATACGCACAAGACAGCATGGAGGTACATACAGTATGGTTCAATTATTTGGAAGTGGTGCATACCTGATTGACGGAAAAGAGCTGATCGCAGACAATGCAGATGCGGCAGTGCAAGTAGCGGCAAAGACAGGCCGTACAATTTCAAAAGAGGAAGCGGCAAAGCAGACGATGGCATATAAGATTCTGCAGGCGCATAACACATCAGGGGACGACGAGCATTTAAAAGTGAAGTTTGATCGTCTTACTTCACATGACATTACCTTTGTTGGAATTATCCAGACAGCAAGAGCCAGCGGACTTGAGAAATTTCCAGTTCCGTATGTTTTAACTAACTGCCATAACAGTCTTTGTGCGGTGGGCGGAACCATCAACGAGGATGATCATATGTTTGGTCTTTCCTGTGCACAAAAATACGGCGGTGTCTATGTACCTCCGCATTTAGCAGTTATTCATCAGTATGCAAGAGAAATGCTTGCAGGCTGCGGCAAGATGATTCTTGGTTCAGACAGCCATACACGCTATGGTGCACTTGGAACAATGGCATGTGGTGAGGGAGGACCAGAGCTTGTAAAGCAGCTTCTTGGCCGTACTTACGATATTGATATGCCTCAGGTTGTTGCAATTTATCTGACAGGAAAGCCTGTAAAGGGTGTTGGCCCTCAGGATATCGCATTGGCAATCATCAAGGCTGTATTTGCAAACGGCTATGTAAAAAATAAGGTAATGGAGTTTGTTGGACCTGGCGTTGACAATTTGTCTGTTGATTACCGTATAGGTGTCGATGTTATGACTACTGAGACTACATGTCTGTCATCTATCTGGAAGACAGATGAGAAGGTACAGGATTTCTATGAGATACACAGACGTCCGGAGGAGTATAGAGAGTTAAATCCGGGAGCAGTGGCATATTATGACGGTGTTGTATGTGTTGATCTGTCAGCAATTCGTCCGATGATCGCAATGCCATTCCATCCGAGCAATGCATATACGATTGATGAGCTGAATGCTAATCTTGATGATATTCTGGCTGATGTAGAGAAGCGTGCAGCAGTGAGTCTTGGAAATAAAGTTCCGTTTACTTTGCGTGACAAGGTAAGAGATGGCAAGATGTATGTTGATCAGGGTGTTATCGCAGGATGTGCAGGCGGCGGTTTTGAGAATCTGTGTGATGTTGCCGATATGTTAGATGGACAGAGCATCGGTGACGGACGTTTCTCATTAAGTGTATATCCGGCATCTCAGCCTGTTTACATGGAATTAATTAGAAACGGCAGCATTGCAAAGATCATGGAAACTGGTGCAACTGTTAGAACAGCATTCTGTGGACCATGCTTTGGTGCAGGTGATGTTCCGGCAAATAATGCATTTTCAATTCGCCACTCAACAAGAAACTTCCCAAATCGTGAGGGTTCAAAGGTCAACAACGGACAGATCGCATCAGTTGCACTTATGGATGCACGTTCAATTGCAGCGACAGCACTTAATAAGGGCCGTCTGACAGCAGCAACTGATATTGATGTGAACTTTACAAAGCCAAAGTACTATTTTGACAGTCATATCTACGAGAAGCGTGTTTATAATGGTGTAGGAAAGGCAGATCCATCTGTAGAAATTCAGTTTGGACCAAATATCAAGGATTGGCCGTCAATGGTACCGCTGACCGATAATATCTTATTAAAGGTTGTATCTGAGATCCACGATCCTGTAACGACAACTGATGAACTGATTCCATCTGGTGAAACATCATCATTCCGTTCTAATCCGCTTGGTCTTGCTGAGTTTACGCTCTCCAGAAAGGATCCGGAGTATGTTGGACGTGCTAAGAAAGTTCGTGCAGCAGAAGAAGCACGTGAGGATGGAAAGTGTCCATGTCAGGCAGATGATGAGGTAGCAGCTGCATTTAATGAGATTCATAAGCTGTTCCCAGATGTAAAGGCAAGCGAGACAGAGATTGGCTCTGTAATTTATGCAGTAAAGCCGGGAGATGGTTCTGCAAGAGAGCAGGCAGCATCCTGCCAGCGTGTACTTGGCGGTATTGCTAATATTGCGAAAGAGTATGCAACAAAGCGTTATCGCTCGAATTTGATTAACTGGGGTATGATTCCATTTATTTTTGAGCCAGAGAAGCTTCCATTTGCAAATCTGGATTATATTTTTGTTCCAGGTATTCGTGATGCTGTTAAGGAAAAGCAGCCTAAGGTAACAGCTTATGCTGTCAAGGATAACGCACTTGAGAGCTTTGAGCTGGAGATTAAGCAGCTTACAGATGATGAGAGACAGATTATTCTTGATGGCTGCCTGATCAACTACTATAAAAGTCATTAAAATCTGATACTATTCAGATAAGTTTAAGCAGCGGTTTTTCAGCGCAGAGATATGTGCTGGAAAATCGCTGTCTTTTTACAAAATCGAAACTTATAATGGGAGGAATGACGATGGAGCGTGTTAATTTACAGGAAGGTTGGCGTTTTGCCAAGGCAAACAGCAATGAGTGGACGCCGGTGAGTGTGCCGGGAACTGTTTTATCCGGTCTTTTAGAGGCGGGCAAAATGCAGGATCCGTATTACCGTGAAAATGAATATGAAGCAAGAGAACTTCTGGCAAAGGATTATGTCTTTGAAACTGATTTTTGTATTTCAGAGGAGCAATTAAAATGGATCTTTTGCAGCCGCAGATCGAGACTTCTGTAACAGAAAAGGATGGCACTATTGAAATACAGATAAGTGCAGACTGTTTTGCACCGTTTGTATGGTTAGAAATAGAAGATGATGTTATTTTCTCCGATAACTGCTTTAACTTAACATCGGAAGAGACAAAAACAATCTGCATACGAAAGGAAGATGTTCTGTCTGGAAAGGTGCTTAGCGCAGATAATGTGCGAAAAACACTTAAGGTAAGAAGTCTTCGTGATACATATGAGCAGTGAAAGTAATATATTTCAATAAGTTGTAATAGAGAAACAACTTGAAAAATAATCCATATCATGCTATTCTGATGTAAGAAAGAATTGGAAAGGTAAAGGTCGAAAATCTATGGGGAAGATAAGAGAGCGGTTTTTACAATGCAAAAAGAACCGGGGTGGTTTTACTCTGGTTGAGATGATCGTCGTGCTGGTTATCATTGCAATTCTGGCGTCTTTGATGTTAGGTGCACTGAATGGCTACATAGACAAGGCAAAGGAAAAGGAAGTGCTTGCTGACTGCAGAAGTGTAGTATTAGCGGCTAATACAGTTGGATCTGAGGTTTATTCAGGAAAGACGGCGTATCGTCCGCGTACACAGGTGCAGGAGCTTTCAGGCGTAAAGCAAAATCCGGATGTTGGTTCTGATACAGGCTGTGTAGTTGAGTATGATTCTCAGTGCAATGTCATAGGTGTTGCATGCTGGACGGGTGACATTACAGCTCAGTACCTGGCACCGAATACAGCGTATAATTCATCTGCCACTGCAAAGATGGAAATCATTGATAAGGGTGCAATTGTTGTATCAGACAATTGGTCTTCTTTAAATGAGCATGCAAAGGATGTAGATGAAAACGATCAGGATTTTACGATTGATTAAGTCAGGAGGAGCAAAATGAGATCATTTACAGAGAAATTAAAGAAAGCTAAGGAAAACAAAAAGGGTTTTACACTTGTTGAAATTATCGTAGTGCTTGTCATTATCGGTATTTTGGCATCTTTGATGTTAGGTGCGTTAAATGGCTATATCGACAAGGCAAAGGAAAAGACACTGACAGCAAACACAAGAAGCATTTATCTGGCAGCTCAGACAGTAGCGAGCGAGCAGTATGCAAACGGCAATACTACAGATATCCTTTCAGACGATAAGAATCTTGCAGATGTAGATTCGCTTTCTGGCGGTCTTTTGACGCAGTATGGAAGTGGAAACTATGCAATTACAGTTGAGGCTGGAAAGGTTATTTCTGTCAGTGTAACCGACAGCGGAATAAAAAAGACCTGCACGATTACAGATGGAACGATCAAAATCGAGTAAGTGGCAAAATGACATGGATTGAATTGATATACAGCCTTCCCTTCATACTGATGGGGGGCTGTATATTTTCATTTGCAGATGTTGTTGCAGACAGACTTCCGAGAAAAATCTCGTTTGTAAAGGGAAGATCGTATTGTCCATCTTGTGGTCATACACTTGCCTGGTATGATATGATTCCGGTAGTCAGCTGGCTGCTTCTTAGAGGAAAATGCCGACAGTGCAGGTGTCGGATTCCGGCTAGATATCCAGTTACGGAAGCAATGGGAATGGCAGCCGCAGAGATTAGTTTATTATGTTTTGGGGGCTGGAATGGCTACTGGCATGAGATCAACCTTTGTGTTGTGACTGTCTTTTCTTTACTGACACTTTTATTAATCATTGCACAGATTGATCAGCAGACAATGGAGATTCCAAATGGTCTTGTTATTGCCTGCATAGTGCCAGCGTCGATGGCTGTATTTGCATTTCCAGATGTCACATTAACAGAACGGCTGATTGGATTTTTTTCAGTCAGTCTGCCGCTATTTGCGATAACGCTTGCTGTGCCTGGAGCATTTGGCGGCGGAGATATCAAGCTGATGGCGGTGATCGGATTTTTTCTTGGCTGGAAAATGAGTCTAACTGCGTTTATGCTTGCCGTATTTTCAGGAGGTATTTATGGAATCGGACTTCTCTTGTCAAAGAAAAAGGGTGCAAAAGAGCATTTTGCATTTGGCCCGTTTTTGTGCGCAGGGACAGCGCTGACTTTATTTGTGGGAGAATGGCTGCTTTCCTGGTATCTATCCATAATTTTTTAAAAGGGGGAACTTATGCCAAAGTATCAATATACGGCGAAGGATGTCGCAGGAAAGAAGAAAAAAGGGCAACTTATGGCAGCTGATGAGGCTGCACTTTACGAGCTTTTAAGGGGAGAAAATCTGTTTTTGATTTCCTGCCGTCTGGCACAAAAGGAGAAAAAAAATACATATCGTCTTACTCCAAGGCAGCTTTCTGAGTTCTGTAGGCAGCTTGGAACTTTGCTTGGCGCAGGTGTTCCGCTTGTGAGGGCTCTTAATCTGATGCAGGCAGAGGAGACGATTAAGCCAAAACAAAAGGCAATATATGAAAACATGATTCGAAGTGTCCGCCGTGGAAATTCATTTGCTGATACGATGAAGGATCAGGGAGATGCTTTTCCAGAGCTGCTCATAAATATGTTTCGCGCAGCACAGGAGTCAGGCCGTATGGATCAGACAGCACTTAGAATGGCAGAGCATTATCAAAAGGAGTATCGTTTAAGTGCAAAGATTAAGAGCGCTACGCTGTATCCAAAGATTTTGTGCGGAGTAATTGTTGTGGTTGTCATGATTTTATTTTGCTATATTATGCCAAAATTTATGGATGTGTTTGCTAATTTGGAGTTGCCAGCTGTGACAGTGGCACTGATGGCTGCATCTGGTTTTATGAAGAGAAACTGGCTGTGGGTATTGTTTGGCATTGTTGTTTTATATGTGATTGCAAAAGCAGTGCTTGAGCTTCCGCAGATTCGTTTAGAGGTGGATCGAATTAAGTTAAAGATTCCTAAAATTGGCATTTTGATTCAGACGATTTATACAGCGCGTTTTGCAAGAACACTTTGTTCTCTTTACACAAGCGGTCTGCCTATTGTGACAGCGCTTCAGGTGAGCAAAGATACGATTGGAAATCGTTATCTGGAATCGCAATTTGATGAAACAATTGCTATGGTGAGGCGTGGAGAGTCCTTGTCAGATGCTCTGGCACATATTGATGGCTTTCATAAAAAGCTGGCAGGAAATGTAGCGATTGGTGAGGAGACAGGAAGTCTTGATACCATGCTTATCTCAGCGGCTGACAATTTTGAGTATGAATCTGAGCAGGCAATCTCACGTCTGATTAGCTTTTTAGAACCGGCAATGATTATTGTGATGGCAGTAATTGTCGGAATGATTATGATTGCTGTGATGCTTCCGTTGTTAAATATGTATGCAGAGATTGAGGCAAGTGGAACGATGTAAGGAGAAAAGAGGATGGAGCTTTCAGTATATATTTCAAATGAACGAATAGAAATCGTGGCCGGAACAGGGTCAAAATCAAAGGCAAAGATTAAAAAAGTATATAGTCTGGCAGTCCCAGAGGGGACGATTATGAATGGTATCATTACAGGAGAACAGCGATTACAGGAGAGACTTGAACAGATTTGGAATCGTTATTCACTTCCAAGAAAAGGAATTTGCCTTGTAATTGATTCAGGAAAGATTATGACAAAAATGCTTGAAGTTCCTTATATGAAGGATAAGGAGCTGATTTCCTGCATTAATAAGGAGTTTGCAGACGGAGAGAAGACTGATCTTGTAACTGATTATTTCCCGTTCCCAAAGAATAGTCCATATGAGATGAATCATATTTTTTGCGCAGCATTGGAAAAAAGTGTAATTGAAAGCTATTTATCCTTGTTTTCTGATCTTAAGCTGAAGGTAAAACGAATCAGCATTGGTCTTGGATGTCTTTTAAGAGCAGTGACGGCAACAGGAATGTTTGCCTATGAGACATGCGTGTTTATGCTGGTACAGGGAAGCACTACGATCAGTGTATTATTTGAAAATGGAAATTATATTTACAGCCGCAGAAACCGTATGTTAAATGATCAGGGAAGCGCTGAATGGATCGAGGAATTGGGACAGATTGCAGACGGAATACGTCAGTTTTACAGACAGCGTCACAGCAGCTATACACTAGACAGTATATATCTGGCTGGTATAGCAGGAGGCAGTGATGACGTGGTAAAAGAGCTTGATACATATATGCAGGAGTATGGCATCAGGGCGAAGGCACCAGGTATGATTCAAGGAATTTCGTTTGTAAAAACAGCAGTAAGTGATCACGGAGAAATTAATGCAGAGCCGGCATCTTACATTTATGGAATCGGAAATCTGCTTTTGTAAAAGCTGCGAAAGGTGGAGAAAATGGAGAAGCATCAGACAGAAAAGATAAGAAAGATAAAAGCGATTCCGGATCGAAGGATTGATTTTTACTATCGGCTGTTAAATGGTCCAGAGCAGTTAAAAAGAAGAAAGAAGCAAAGAATAACAGCGGCACTTGTGATAGCAGCATTTCTGGCAGCCGGACATGTGATTGGTGTTTTAAAGCATAGTGAAAAAGAATATCAAAAAACAATTGCTAAGCTGGAAGCGTTTTTAGAGGATGAAACGAATCAGGCAGCTGATAAGAGTGCACAAAAGCTTGGAGATCAGGTGGAAAAGCAGGACAACATGATTTCTGATATGAAAAATGCAAAAGCCAATATATATTCTTATCCTCTTGTGACAAGTGATGTGTTCAAAACGCTTGAGGATTGCTGTCCGGATAAAGTATTAATTACAATAACAGGATACAATTGTGCAACAGGAGAGCTGCAGTTTGACGCAGTAGCACCAGAAGTTACCGATGTTTCAGAAGTTATTGAGATATGGAAGACACTTGATATTTTCCAGAGCGTATATTTTACAGGATATACGCAGAATCAGGCACAGGATGGTTATACCGTGAAGGTTGTCTGTATTTTAAGTGAACATGCAGGAAGGCAGGCCGCAGATGAAAATTGATTTTACAGTGACAAAACGAGATAAAAATTTATTAGCAGGTCTGGCAGTCTGTGCAGCAGTTTTTTGCTTTTACTGGTTTGGTGTGAAGCCGCAGATGGATTGCCTTGATAAGCTGGAAGTGCAGCAGGAGGAGTTAGAAATGCAGCAGCTTCAGATGCAGGTACATATAGCGGCTCTTCCGGTGGATGAAAAACGTGATGAGGAGCAAAAAAAGCAGCTGGCAGAATTAGAAAGTCATTTCTTTCCATATCAGACTAATGAAGAACTTAATCGTTATCTGACAGATGTGTTTGTGAGTGAGGGGATGATTATGCAGGATTCGACGCTTCGCGCCGGACAGCTTGATGAGATTACACCTTACAGCTTAAGTGAACGTATGGCGCTTTTGAAGAAAAATGAACAGGCTAAACAGACACAGACAGGTATTAATGAATCTGCAGACTCAAAGAAGGATGAGATAGATACAAAGACAGAGTATGTCTACAGTGCTCAGGCAGATTATACGGCAATAGGCACAAAAAATCAGGCACTTGCTGTTTTAGATAAGCTTTCAGAAAAGGAAGGGGTCAGAATAGTATCTTTTTCAATAAGTGATGCAGCAGTTAAGACAACAAATAATGGACAGGATGTTCTTCAGGCAGGAAAGCGTCTGGAGGTCAGCATGATGATTTATATGACACGAGGCAGCAGCGATGGCAAATGAAAAAAATATACGAATTGGTGATGTGTTACTTCAGGCCGGCTACATCAATCAGGACGAGCTTGATGAGGCACTAGAGTATCAGAAAAATAATAAAGGCATTCGTCTTGGTGAGGCATTGATTAAGCTTGGCTTTATCACAGAGCACCAGCAGTTAGAAGCACTTTCAGCGCGTCTTGGACAGCGCTATGTAAAGATTGATAGAATTATGGTACAGACAGAGGCGGTAGCAATGATACCAGTCCAGCTTGCAAAGAAATATCATATGCTTGCTGTGCAGTACCAGGATAATAATCTTACAATTGTATTGAATGATCCTCTTGATTATTATGGAATTGAGGATATTCGCCAGACTACTGGCATGAACCTTGAAATTTGGCTGACAGAGCTTTTGCCTTTAAATCAGGCAATTGAATACTATTATTCAGAAATCGAGGCAAAAAAGGCTGCCAGCTCAGCAAATGAGATGGCAAGAGAACGTGAGCAGGCACTTGAGGTTAATGCTGATGAGGGAGATTCTGATGCACCGGTTATTAAGCTTCTTGACAACTTGCTTGCACGCGCATTTAGCATGAATGCGTCTGATATTCATATTGAGCCGTTTGAGGAGAAAACATCTGTCAGAATACGTGTAGATGGTCAGCTTCTTGATTATGTCGTGCTGCAAAAGAGTCTTCATCAAAATCTGATTGCCCGCGTAAAGATTTTAGGACAGATGGATATTGCAGAGAAAAGACTTCCGCAGGACGGTCATTTTCGGACAAGAATCGCAAACCGCGATGTCAATATTCGTACATCAGTGATTCCAACTGTATTTGGAGAAAAGGCCGTACTTCGTCTTTTAGCTTCTGGAAATATGGTGGCAGATGCCGAGACGTTTGGCATGAATCAGGCACATTTTGAACAGTTTAGCAAAATGCTTGAGGCACCAAATGGCATGATCTACATTACAGGTCCGACAGGTTCCGGAAAAACAACAACACTTTATATGGCACTTCAAAAGCTTAGTAACCGCAAGGTGAATATCGCAACAATTGAGGATCCGGTAGAGTGGAATATTCCGCGTGTCAATCAGTGCCAGGTAAATACTGTTGCGGGGCTGACATTTGAGCGCGGACTGCGTTCTCTTCTTCGTCAAGACCCGGATATTATTATGGTTGGAGAGACAAGAGACGAGGAGACGGCAGCCATTTCAGTACGTGCTGCAATTACGGGTCATCTTGTATTTTCAACACTTCATACAAATGATGCAGTGTCGTCCATTATTCGTCTGATTGATATGGGAGTTGAGCCATATATGGTTGCAAACTCACTAGTCGGTCTAGTGGCACAGCGTCTTGTACGTGTTGTCTGTCCTGAGTGTGGTTACTGGGATGAGCCGACAGAGCAGGAAAAAGCTTTTATAGGGCCAAAGATTACGCGCGTGCGCCGCGCACAGGGATGTAACAGCTGCAGCCATACTGGATATGTCGGAAGACGTGCAATCCATGAGATTCTATGCGTGGACAATCAGATGCGAAGAATGATTACACAGAGAACTCCTATGGAGGAGCTTAGAAGCTATGCGACGCATTATCTTGGCATGGAGTCGCTAACTGATGAGGCTCTTAAGCTTGTAGCGGATGGTACAACTACTGTCGAGGAGCTTAAGAAGGTGGCATACTATATTTAAAGGAGCTGTATATGATAGAAAAAATGATACGTGAGGCCAGAAGTCAGCGTGCCTCTGATATTCATATAAGTGAAGGACAGGCAGTGTATCTTCGCATTGATGGAAAGCTCATAAAGAGTGACTTAGAACTGTCAGATGAGATGACGCGAAAGCTTATTTTGTCTCTTCTTACAAAAGAAAGACAGGAAAGCATCTGGCGTGGAGAGGATGCAGATTTTGCACTTGAAACATCAGATGGAAACCGTCAGAGAGTCAATGTATTTTGTCAGCAAGGACGCCTCGCGGCAGCAATTCGTCTGCTTAATGCAAAAGTGCCTACACTATCTCAGCTTCATCTGCCGCCAGTGCTTCAAAATCTCGCAAATGAGCCTAGAGGATTAATTTTAGTGACAGGACCTACTGGTTCAGGAAAGTCAACAACGCTTGCGGCAATGGTTGATTATATCAATCACACACGTGCAGATCATATTTTAACGATTGAAGATCCGATTGAATATGTGTACGAACAGGATCAAGCTGTGATTCATCAAAGAGAGGTGGGAAAGGATGTTTGTTCTTTTGCGGGAGCACTTCGCTCTGCACTTCGAGAGGATCCAGATGTTATTCTTGTCGGAGAGATGCGTGATTACGAGACGATTTCAGCAGCTGTTACGGCGGCAGAGACTGGTCATCTTGTGCTGTCAACACTTCATACGACAGGGGCAGCTAAGACAGTAGACCGTATTATAGATGTGTGTCCGGTACAGGCACAAAATCAGATTCGTATTCAGCTGGCAGGCGTATTAAAGGGTGTTGTGACGCAGTGCCTTGTTCCGCTTATAGACGGCGGCCGAATAGCAGCAACAGAAGTTCTAACAGGAACAGATGCAGTGCTAAGTCAGATACGTGAAGGAAAAACGCATCAGCTTGGAAGCGTAATGCAGTCGGGCGCAGCAGCAGGTATGCATACGCTTGACTATGATCTGGCAAAGCTTGTTTCACGTGGGCTGATTGAGAAGAAAACAGCGCTCAAATACGCACAGGATAAAAGAGAGCTGGAGCAGTGTATATTTTAAGCAGCAAATTTAAACGATAAGACAGCTTGGGAGGTTTGATTTTGATCAGAAATATCTTACAGCGAATCAAAGAAAGCAAGGGAGGCTTTACACTGGTAGAGCTTATGGTGACGATGGTGCTTGTTGGCATATTGCTTGGCGCATCGGCAGCAGGCATTTTTTATTACCAGAAGTGGTCGGTATGGCAGCGTCAGGAACACTATGCCCGTACGCTGTTTTTAGCGGCGCAGTCAGGCATGACACAGTATAGCACTGATAAGCATCTTGAGGCGTTTGATAAGGAAGCACAAACCTCTGCACAGGCAATTGTAAGACAAAACAAGCTTTTGGTTCCAATTACTGATGAAAACGGACAAGTGGTAAATGTATCAACGATCTGGAAAAACGATGATGGACAGACCACTTCGAACTTGTACTATGTGACAGGAACGCCAGCTGATTATAAAGCCTACAAAAATGGCAGTGCTGATGCTTCACATACGCTTTTGTATGATATTTTTGATGCTTACCTTTATGACAAAACATTGCTGGCAAATGGCTGTGTGAGTGTGGAGTTTGATGCACGAGACGGACTTGTCTACTCTGTTTTGTATAGTGATCGCGTGGAAGCACTTTCCTACACGGGCTGTACAAGCACGATGGCAAATATTGTAAACCGTTCCAAAGAAAACAGAAAGGGAAGCGGAAGTGACAATTCTACAGGTCTTTGCTTTGGCTATTATGGAGCAGATTCCTTGTCAAAGGCAGCTGATACAGCGACTAAAGTTAAGGTTTTAAATGCATCTTTACATAATGAAGAGACTTTAAATCTGACATGGAAGCTTTCTAAGGGAGAGACGGCAGTTTCCCTGATGAATTATCAGGTTATGATATGCGATGCAAAGACGAATGAGGAGCTTCTTGAGCTTTCTTTTAATAACGCATCTTTAAGCGGACAGAAAACAGAAGAAGGTTATTATTACAGTATACCATCTGAGTCGGCAGAGGATGAGTTAAAGGTGGTTGCGGCAGAAGTGACGAGCTTTGCAGGAAAAAAAGAAGAAAAGCTTGGTACATATCCATTTCTTGCATATATAGATGAAGAGCTAAATGTCACGCTCGTGCTTGATGCAGTTGATTTAAGAGCAACACAGGCTGCCTATGAGACATACAGAAGAACAGGCGAGCCAGGTGAGCTTATGAATACGCTTAGTCTGCATCGTTTTGGACTGGAACAATATGGTGTTGATGAAATCAGCTGTATTGTGCAGGGCGGCGGATCAGGCTATCAAATTACAGGGCGCAGACAAAGCAATTCTGAGCTTATGTATTTTGCGCGTGAGGATGGCGAAGATACTGATGAGGACCTTGGTACATCGTATGAAATTCAAAACGCAAGACATCTTTATAACATCCGTTTTGCAGAAATGATTACGGATGCAGCTGTCTATGCAGCAGAGGAAGATGAAAAAAGCGAAAATACATATATCGTTTCAAGAGACTTTGCCTGGGGCTATGAAAAAGAAGATGACGAGAGTGATGAGACATTGCAAGAGTCAGATTCAATTTTGGCGAAGGGAATGGTCTATCAAAATGGACTTCCGGTAAAAGAGGCAGACACAGCATTTCCTATGATTACACAGCTTAGAGAGGGAAGTAGTCTTGGCTCTAAGGACGGCGATGAAGTTTGCACGATTGACTACCTTACATTGTCAGATACAGCAAATATGGGAACAGGAAGTTCAATCCGCTGGTATCCGCAGGGCGATGGCACAGCATTTGTACTGGAAAATTTAGGTACGATTCATGATCTTTGCCTTGATCATGTGTCAGTTACTGGTGATCAGAATACGGCAGCAGTTTGTGCTTACAATGGCGGAACGCTGGAAAATCTGACAGTTGCAGGAAGTATTGAAGCAAAAGATTTTGCAGCTGGTATTTTTGCAACATCACTTCCAATGAAGGAGGAAGATGAGACACTTTCAAAGCTTGTCAATCATGCAAAGGTTACAGCAGACGGGACAGCCGCAGGAATTGTGGCACAGACAAAAGAAAAAGTTTTATTGGAAGATTGTGTTAACACAGGAGTAATAGAGGCAGCTGTGGCAGCAGGAATCACAACAGCAGAATGCGAAAATCTGGTTCTGATGCGCTGTCAGAATTATGCACCGATAAATTCCTCTGACAACGAGTCATATGGCATTACGAGTAATTTAACAGCAAATTTGACTGATTGTGTCGGCGTGAGTGAAAACGTTTATCCAATTGCAGCAGATGCAAATGAAAGTGAAAACTGCTTGTATTTCATATCAGGAGGAGAAAAACTTGAAGATGCGTTGCTAGCTGATATATGTGATATTTCACTTACAATAGGCGAGACAGATGCAAATGGCTCTTACAGAGAGTATCCATTTATGGAAGCATCAGAAGAACAGCTTCAAAATCTGATTAAACATCAGTCGGTAGATGTTCCTGTTTTTCCATCATCCTCATTTGATATAAAAGAGCAGCGCTGCCCTATCTATACGGCTTTTTTGAATGGCACATGCAAGCTGTCCGATGTGACGCTTACATGGCTTAATGAAGGGACATATAAGTTTGATGTGCTGTACGCAGATGCAGAGGACGGTGTCTGGAAGGAACTTGCCGTAGGTTTGCAGGCAGCAGGCAAGGATGCTGATGATGGTACAGTTTCTGTGAAAGCACCTGACGCAGTAGAGGCAAGTGCGCTCAAAATCATAGTGACAGGTGCGACAGATGGATGTGACGTGGCACTAGGAAGTATCGAGGCAGCAGGAAGCTGGAACACTGAAGGCGTAAAGGTTGCCTGCGAATCAGATGATTCAAACAATAACGAAGACCAGGAAGACCAAAAAGAAAATCAAAAAGAAAATACAGATGATAATAAGTCAGAAAAGGAGCAAAAAACACCAGGTATCGGAACTGAGCTGTATGTTTATAAAGAAGATGAACTTACAGAAGAAGATCAGGCAGAAATTTACACAAAGTGGACAGCTTTTGCAGGAAGCTTGTCTGTCTCACCTCTGCTTTTAAATACAGAAGAAGCAAAGACAGATGAGGACAGCGAAAATATACGTATACGTGTATGGGAAAAGCTGAGCAGTGAGTTGACAGATCTTACAGTATTCGATAAGTCAGAGCCAAAGCCTGGTATTCCAGGCGGAATCACATTTACAAAGGAGAACGGATCATGGATGATTCGTTTTTGGCCAGGTCTTTTTGCCGAATACTATGAGTATGAAGCTGAGTATGAAACATATGAAAGAGACAGTAATAATCAGCCTGTTCTAGAAAACGGTCTTTTAAAGCGGATTAAAATTGGAAGTAAGAATGGAGAGATAACAGATAATTTCTTAGAACTGCCAGATGAATTAGAAGGACAAAAGGTTGACGCTGTTGTATTTCATGTAAGAGCCGTCAATAAAGAGGGAACGTCTGAGTGGAGTACTGCGCAGGCGGCAGACGAAAGAATACAGCTGCCAGCTTTGTCATATCATCTTAGGCTTTGCAGCGAAAACACTAGTGTGTCAGATAATGAAGATAAGACAGCTTTGTATGAGATTGTAATTGACAACAAGGATGATTTTATGTCAATTACTGCTGGCGACAGAGAGTTAACAGTGACAGCTGTGTATTCATCAGCTGATTCAGATGATGAAAAAAGTCAATCATCATCTGTAAAGTTTGGATGGGAAGAGACAGGACATATTGTAGTTACAAGTGAAGAGGCGATTACTATTAATTGTCGTGTGTCGTGTCAAGGTTATAAGAACTCTACCTATTCAGAAAAAACATTTGATGTGCTGAATGCAAATACTGTATGTGAAAACGAAGCAGTATTTGATGCTTCATTAAAGCCAGACAGAATGTATTCTGGTTTTAAAAACAAGGATGCATCTTTGTATCAGATTTTGGCAGGTCATGCACAAAAGAAGGAAATGGAGATTCAAACAGCGTTAGAGGCTGTTGATGAAGAGCTTCAGGTACCGGTTCAGTATCAGGCAGCAATAAAGAAATGCAGCACAGACAAGATGGAGCAGATGCATTTTGATACAGCTGACTGTACTGAAATGACAGTTGTTGCATATCCTGTTACCTTAATGTCAGGTCAGGTTGAGCTGGGTCATATTGTGTGTCAGGCAAATGGAAGCGAAAGTTGGAGTGCGTCAGAGCTTCTTGCAGCGCGAGTGACAAACGATGGAGTTTCTGCTGCGCCAGAAGATCCTGCGTTTTCATCAGGTGACAGTCTGATTCAGTCAGGAAAAGTTATGGATGGCTATGCGATTTTAGCAGAAGATGATGGCTACAGACTTTATTATTCACCTCTTTTGAAAAATAGCGCATTAATGCAGCACTCATCATCTGACCAGAGTCTGTACGGTGTTTGGCGCTATGAACTTACTCAAGAAGAAAGCGAAATTACACTTCCTGCATTGATTAGCGTAAATAAAAAGACAACAGATGATGACGAGATTGATGCTTCAAATGGCGCGCTTGTCATGTGGGATGCTGAAAGTGAGAAACCAAAGTATGAGGGTACATCATATGAAGTTAACGTTACAGCTTTATCGAAGACAAACGAGGAGACGCTTTTACTATCAAAAGAAGAAATAGCTTCAGATGAAGAAACTTCATATTCGTGTCATGTCAGTGTGCCAGAAGACTGTGTAAGCCTGACTGTGCAGGTAAAAAGAGAAGGCATTACAGACAAAAATGGATTTACAATAAGCAGACCATCAACAAGTACACTTTCTGTGCGTATTAAAGAAGACGAATCAGAGCCAGAGACTGAGACAGAAAGTGAATCAGAAAAGCCATCAGAGACTGAGACAGAAAGCGAGTCAGAGTCGGAAAGTGAGTCTGAGTCAGAAAGCGAATCTGAGTCAGAAAGCGAATCTGAATCAGAAAGCGAATCTGAATCGGAGACACCGCCAGAGCCAGAACCTCTTGCAGCACCAGAGCTTTTTATTTCAGACAAAAAGCAGGAATTTTTGTATCCGATTTTTGATCTGGATGAAAATGGAAACTGGAAAGATTCTGGAAGAAAGGCATCTGCATGGCAGGGAAGCATTTATTTTGATGTGGATGCGAATGAAGAAGGATGTGCAGGCTATAAGATCAATGTGCTGTCACTGCTTAAATCAAGGCAAATGACAAGAGATACACTTTTTTATCGCGATGCCTTTTCCTTTGAAGTTATAAAGGATGACAGTCAGGCAGGTTTTTATGTTCGCAGTATGCTTTCAACAAAGTCAGGCGGCTACACGATGGAGCAAAATGATACACAGGGTGGTCTTATTGGTGTATATGAGATGTATACAGACCGTTCAAATGGTATCTATACATATCTTATTCCATATTATGTTTCATGTGAAAGTAAGCAGGAAAAGGTCCTTGTATATGCATGGCTAAAGCAGACAAACACGACAGATGAAAATGGAGATATTCTTTCTGCCAGGTTTGAAGTGTTTGTGACAGATGGAGCAGCACCGCTTGGAGAGGCTTACATAGCAGACTCAGATTGTGCTGTAATGAGTGTGCAGGCACTTGCAGAGACAACGACTGCAGAGGGTGAACAAAAGCAGTGGTTAGATTCAGATGTGACAAGCCTTTATCGAGATAAAGGTACAGATGAATTTAAAAAGACACAGAAAGAAAAAGAAAAGATGGAGGATACTTTTTCTGATGCCAATGTAGAGCAATGTGACAATACAGGTTTTGCATATTGTTTTGCACAAGGAACTGGAATTAGTGAATATCTTGTTCAGACTATGCAGCAGCGTGTTACAAGGGAAGGAAAACAAACATGCACATATCGTTTGCTTCCTGTTTATTGGAAATATGATGCAGATGGTGTTCAAAAGAAATACAGTGTCTATCTGCCGGAAGATGGCTATGCAGTGCCGTATTTTGAGCAGGTAAATGGAAACGAGCCATATCTTTTATACGATCTTTCCATTTGCTTTGCATCGATGGACGAGATTGGCCTAAGCGAATGGTCAAAGATTAGCGCAAACGCACATGACGGTGATAATAAGACATTTGTACTTTCAAAAAATACAAGCCTTGGTCATTTGACAGCGCCAAAGTTTACTGGTTTGGCAGGTGAGAAAGAGAAATCGTATACGCTTTTAGATCAAACTAATCAGCCTGTGTCAGAGATATTGGCAAAGACAAATGAAATTTCCTGGAGCTTAAACAGCGACTGGGAAAAGGCAGCAGGTTTTGATGCGACACTTTTCTTTAATTGTCAAGATGGTGAGACAAAAGAGATTACCTTTTATTGGAGGGCAGAGGATTGGATAAAGGATCCTGCTGCATGGGAAGCATCATATGGAAGCAGTTTGTTGGAAAAACTGACAGTTTGTGAAGCAAAAGAGGAAGAAACTACTGAGGAAAAAACAGAAGAAAAATCGACCGAAGAAAGCTCTACCGAAGAAAGTTCTATCGAGGAAGCTTCAAGTGAGAAGGCAACAACAGAAAGTGCGTCTAGTGAGCCTTCCACAACTATAGAGGCGACTTCTAAAGAAAGCATATCCTCAGAAGAAACAACGCAGACACAAGAGCAGGAAAGTACAACACCACTGCAAACGCCAGAAGCGACAACACTTTTGCCATCATCAGAAACATCACTGCCAGAGATACAGCAGACGATGGAGGAGGAATCACCAGCACCAGTGCAAGAGGCAAAGATTGAGCGAAAGAATGTCATTTTGCGCGCAGCAGCACCAAGCTTAAAATCGTTTTTATTTGAGGTAAAAGCTGTACTTACGATAACATCCACTGTTCTTACAGACGGAAGTACACAATATCAGTTTACACTGACGGTTCCAAAGGAAGTGCCAGATGGATACACAGATGCAGAACAAAATAAACTGCAGTTGATGCAGCTTGATCATGTGGAGACAGTAGTTGTACTGCAGGATGAGGACAGCCCATATTATGGACAGATTGATGTAGAAATAATCAGCGAATAAATTAGAAAAAGCTCTCCTAGCTTCAAAATAAGCTAGAGGAGCTTTTTTCTAATTTTACTTTGTCTTTTCCTGAATTTTAGCATGTTCGCGCTCGGCATGCTCTGTCTGGCGTTCCATTTTCAGTTCCCAATGGATCAGGAATGTTAAAAGCGCACGCAGTACAATTACGGCTCCAAGAATACTCAGTTCCTCAATTGTATGGGAGACAACTGTTTTTAAAATCTCGCCTGCCATTTTAAATTCCAGAGACAGCGCCAGTGTTTCAGCCAGATCAATCTTTACTCTTGTATCATCGGAATTTAGACCGGAACGTATAAATTTGATAAATGATTTTATCGTTCCATAGGCGACAATAAAGACGCCGATCAGTTCTAGGATGGGAACAAGATATGAAATGACCACTTCAAGAATAAAATCAAGAAATTCTGCCGACATAAAAAAATCCTCCTGTGTATACTTAACATCCATCATAGTATACATAGGAGGAAATAGCAAATGTTTTTTTATTCAAAATGAACATCAATTACCATAACTTCGCTATTTGTTCCAACACGCATGTCGGGTCCGTAGACACCAATGCCGGAAGTGACAAAGCTGTACATGCTGTCAATCATTTTCATGCCCCAGTAATTTTCCCACACAAACGGTTGAACAATCGTCAGTGGGAAAAACTGGCCGGCATGTGTGTGACCAGAAAGAACTATATCAACACCGTGCGCATTGTAATCAGACAGATGATCAGGTTCATGGCTTATCACAAAAAGCGGCATAGATGGATCAAGATTCTTTGTGAGTTCATCAAGAGAAGCACGTTTTTTTGTCCCATTTCCGGTGCGTTTTTCATCAAGACGTCCAGTAAGATAAAAGCTGTTGTCTATTATTGCTGTCTCATCCTCAAGCACGCTAATATTACTTTTTTCAAGAAATTCATACATGCGCGGATCACGCGGTGCATTTTTTGAAGAAATTGGAAAACCGGCAATCAATGTCTCTGTCACATCATGGTTTCCAAATACGGCATATGTTCCGTAAGTGCTGTTTATCTGTGATAGGAGCATTTCAAGGCGCTCTGGATTATCAAGTGCATCGAAATTATTATCAAAAATATCTCCTGCAATCACAACAATATCAGCATTCTCGGAATTAATTGTATTAACCATGTCCTCAATCTGGGAGCAGCCAACACTGTAGCCAAGATGAAAATCTCCAAGTAAAATCATTCGTAAATCTGTCAGATTGCCGGCACTTTTTTGAATAGTGGCTTTATAGTGGGCGGTAGTCAGCATCTTTGCGTGAAAGCATCCATATACGGTAAAGCTTATACTAAGTAAAATGACAAGAAAGCCAAGTATAGTGCGAAGAAATGCAGAAGACAAAAGATGCTTGCTTGATTTTAAATGACGTGAAGCTAGCTTTAGAAACAGCAAAAAAAGATCAGCTGTGAGAATAAAGAAAATCAGATAAATTAAGAAGCCAATCCAATAATTGCTGAATCGCAAAATCAAGAGCTGATAATCATTTTCAGGAAGAAATTTCCCTAAAAAAATGCTGGCAGCAAAGATTAATATTAGTCCGCACACAATAATGTTAAAGGCGCGGCGCTTTGGAAGATATATCTTTTTTGTCCATCTGCAAAATGACCACATAACGTAGCAGCAGAGGGTTATATAGACAGTTAGCATGAACCATTTCAGCATAGGCGTTACCTTAACCTTTTTTGAGTGATCGTGTTGTGCCGCCATCCTCGAAAGTCACTGGAAGAAGTGTCAGGCTAGGGATCATAGAACGATCCTCTGTTGTGATAATTTCTACACATTTTGCGGCAAGCTGCGGCAGTGGTTGGCACATTGAGGAGACAAAAAGATCTTCTTTTAACCCACCAAATTTGCGGATACCGTCAAAACCAATAAGCTGTACATCTTCTGGGACACGGTATCCTTCCTTTTGCAAAAGCTTCTTGAATAGATAACCGTGATAATCTGTATGACAGAAAACTCCGTCAAAGGAAAGAGAGCCATCTGATTTTTTATGCTTATCAATAAATTGCTTCATCATGTCAATGAAATTATCACAATCTTCCATATCAAGAAAGTCGGGAGTTATATGATATTTTTTGCAGGCAGCCAAATAGCCATCTTTTCGCTTGTCAGATTCTCCAGGGAAGATAGAATGAAAACGAATGTATACTGGATGGCGACAGCCAAGCTCAAGCAGCTTTTCAATAGCCATCATGCTGCCATTATAATTATCTGATCCAACTCGAGGAATGTTGCGGTTTTCAAAGAAGCGGTCGAAGACAACAATCGGAATATCAGGATTGATAAAATTTCCAATATCTGAGTAGGTCAATGCAACAATTCCGTCAACTTTGTTTTGCGTTGCCAGATTTAAATAAGCAATCTCCTTTTCAGGAATACCATCTGAGCAGCAAAGCATTGTTTTTAATCCTTTTTTGTATAAGGCATCCTCAATATAATCGGTAAGGGCTGCAAAAAAAGGATTTAGCATGTTGGGAATAATCACGGCAACTAGTCCTGTTTTTTTGGTTTTTAATCCTCGTGCATAGGTATTTATTTCATAGTGGAGGCTGGCAATGGCAGCTTCCACTTTCTTTTTATATTCCTCGCGCACAGTAATTCCGTTAATAACTTTAGAAACGGTGCCAAGTGAAACACCAGCCTCCTTTGCGACGTCTTTCATAGTGGGCGCGTTTGTTTTTGTCATAAAGATCCTCCTGAAACGTTATATTAATGAATAGTATATCATAATTTATTTATAAATAGTATACCACAAAAATATGAAACGTTATATTGTTACATACGCACAAAAGCAAGATGATAAAATTGAATATACTGCATATAAATGAGAAAAATACAAGGAAAATAGTTGGCAATATGAAAGAACATAACTATAATAAAAATGCAAACATGAAACGTTTCAAGTAACACTCAAAGTAAAAGAAAGAAGGGAAGAGCATGAAGAAGGCAAAACAAGGAGCAGTGCCTGTTCCGAAGAAAAATCTGTGGAAGCAAATCGCAAAGCATTGGGAGTTTTATGTGCTGCTGCTTCCAGGCATCATTCTGACAATTATTTTTAAATATGTTCCAATGTATGGTGTACAGATTGCTTTCCGTGATTACAATCCAGTTGGAGGCTTTTTTGGAAGTCCGTGGGTAGGATTGAAATGGTTTGAGCGTTTCTTTAATAATTATAACAGTATGCGAATGATTAAAAATACGGTAGTGTTGAGTCTTTACAGTATTTTGTGGACATTTCCAATTCCGATCATACTGGCGCTTTTAATTAATCAGGTGAAGTGGAAAAAGTTCCAGCGTGTTTCGCAGACGATACTCTATGCACCTCATTTTATTTCAACAATGATCCTGTGTGGTATGCTTCGTATTTTCCTTTCTCCATATGGAGGACTGATCAGTACAATCATTCAGGCATTCGGCGGAAAAGCAACTAACTTAATTGACTCTGCATCTGCATTTCGTACCATCTACATTTCATCTAGTGTATGGCAGGACGCAGGTTGGGGAAGAATCATTTACATTGCAACATTATCAAGCGTAGATGCGTCATTGCATGAAGCTGCAAGAGTGGATGGTGCGACACTGCTTCAGAGAATCTTCTATATTGACATTCCTGAACTTGTACCTGTTATTGTAATTCAGCTGATTATGTCGTTTGGAAACTTGATGAATGTCGGATTTGAAAAGGCATATCTGCTTCAGACAAGCTTAAACAAGGCAACATCAGAAATTATCGCAACTTATGTATATGAGCAGGGTCTTTTGAAGGCAATGTACAGCTTTTCAACAGCAGTTGGATTGTTTAATACTGTTGTTAATATAGTGTTGCTGGTTGTGGTGAATACAGTATGTAAACGCCTGTCAGATGTGAGCTTTATTTAAAAGGGGGAATAAGATATGGCAAGCAATATGAAAATAAAAAAGAAATCTTCCGAGAAGACATTTGACATTATCAATGGTGCGTTTTTATTGATTTTTGTTATTTTAGTAGCGTATCCGCTGTATTATGTATTAATTGCGTCAATCTCTGATCCATATGAGGTTTATGCGGGAAAAACATTCTTATTGCCTTCGAAGATCACATTTGAGGGTTACAAGAGAGTATTTAAAGAAAGCTCAATTGCAGGCGATTATCTGAATAGTATTTATTATACTGTTCTTGGAACAGTAGTATCTGTTGCACTTGTATTGACGACAGGTTATTGTATGTCAAAAAAGACGCTTCCATTTCGACGCGCAATCATGATCTTCTATGTTATAAAATTTTTAGGCGAAAACCCAGGGGCTTGCCCCTGGGATGAAGCCAAGAAATATTTTTCTAAATCTTTAATGTCGATATCTTCTGAATATACATTACAGATCTAACAACATAAAAGGTACATTTAATTAAAAAATTTATGCTATTAAATCGGGAAAAAATCACATTCTTTGAACTTGCACATTGAGAAATTAAAGGAAAATGCCAGTTGACGGATGAAGAACGTGACTGACAATGAATATCATAGTAATAACCATTGTAACTATCAAATGAAACATCCTGTCGTCTGGAGAGCCTGACGTTAAACGATTCTAATTCTTACCAATTATAAAAGTCAGTTAGCAGGCTAAGAAAATTTGTTGAATAATTAGACAATGATGTCGAATTTTGTCGAATTATTATACAGGCAATTATCAATTTCGTGTTTGTGATTTCTTGTAAAGTATGATATACTAATTATAGTAATGAGGAGTATATATTCACTATTAATAAGAAAAAGCAATCGATAGATTCCTAAGTTGATTACCGGGAAAGAAAGGAGTTTTATGGCGATTCGGAAAAAGCAGGAGCCAGACGAATATCA
>OLOQ01000182.1_pt1 | contig 75158 bp, 68 predicted proteins | sample 1673101 | NCBI WGS metagenome assembly OLOQ01 (sample SAMEA3136754, study PRJEB25190) | human gut metagenome | biome: human gut; feature: human-associated habitat; material: faeces | place: Austria | collected 2013 | reverse complement strand
GTCGGGACTTATAGACGCTAAGCGGAGCTTATCTAAGGCTGGTCACGAAAATCCCCACGATGAAGCCCCAAGACTAAAAAGTCATTGCGCTGCAATAACTTTTCCCCTCATATTCTTCAGTTGACAACAAATTGACAACAATTTCGTATATCAATACGAAGTGATGTGACGCAGGATGAAGTTTTGTTAGACCCCAGCGCAAAACAGCACTTATCATTTGAGGACACTTTCTGTACGAATTTCCAGAAAGTGTCCTTTTCTTTTTGCAGGTTGCAGCATCTGTCTTGACAAATTCCAATTTGAAAGGATTTTGAGCGAATGATCAGTGGACAGACAAAAGAATACTTTGAACTTGGAAAGCGAAACGATGTTCGTGAGCGTGCAAAAAGGCTGCGCCGGCAATTTCTAAGGTATAAAGACGCGGAGATTGTTTACAGCATCCACCATAAGAAGCTTCTGGAGATGGCCAACAAAGCAGGCGCCATTTATCGTATCGATGGCACTGTGCTGATTAACCGGGATATCTTCGATCAGTATCTGGAGCAGTTTCATGAGCCCAGTACCCTTACGCAAGCGGAGGAAAAACAATGAGCGGGAACCTGTGGATGTTTTCTGATAAGCTGGATGATGAGGATATTGAGATCATGAAGCATGAGTTTATCACCTACTATCAGGGTGCAGATTATTACGGTTTGGGCTTGAAAATGTTCACCCGATTGGCTCATGAAGCAGGCGCTGTCTACAAGATAGGCAAGAAGGTGCTAATCCGCCGTACTATCTTTGATGAATACCTTCGGCAGCAGTATCGTATTGAGCAAACGGAGTCGTCGCTTGCCGCCGATGGAAAAGAAGCATCCACAAGGCAGGGAACGCTTGTACTGGACACCGATAGCGGTCGCATGAACATTCGGCTTGGCCTAAATGACTACTACGGTTTTCTCTCCTGCGGAACACGAATGGAAGTGCAGATAGACGGAGAATGGATCCCGACGCGGCTTGAGATGGCTGACAATTGGATCCTGATTGGTATTGAGGCAAAAGACATCACCGGCCTGACAGTCAGGATCAAAAAGCGATGCGGCAACAAATACCACTATGCATAGCCGTATACTTCCGGAAAGCCTGATCCTTAACTTCTCCCCCATTGGAGGTGATAATTTCTCATTCGCCCGGAGCGACCGAATAGCTCCGCATAATTTGATATAGCGCAACTTTCCAAATCCTGCCACACAGGATAGGGTCCCGGACGGTTTCTGTCACACCGTTCGGGACCTTTTAGCATAGTGACATATTTAGACTGGAGGAAATTATGAAAATAGGAACATTGGTGCCGCAGCGAGACACAGGCCGGATGGACATTCGCTTCTCTCCCAATAACTATTACGGAGGATTGCAATGCGGTGAACCCCTTGAGATGAAGATCAATGGGAGATGGGTTCCCACCCGTATTGAAATGGGAAACGATTGGTATCTCGTCGGCATCGATACGGATGATCTCGTTGGTTTGATCGTCCGAATCTAAAAGCATAACTGGCCAGTAGGAGCATCCTGCTGGCCTTTTCTATTTCACAGGGAGGAAAACAACATGAAGTGTCTGCACAAATATCAGTGGGTCAAGCTGCCCAGAGATATTCCGGATATGGGAAAGGGGCTGATGGCCCACTGGGCCGTGCTTGCCTCCCGCGCAGCCTTCCGCAAGGGCAATGCCAGTTACTGCGGCCACAACAATCCCGTAGCCCCCGGAATGTGGGCGGGCGGTATTGTCGGTCTCAAGAGCATTCTTGGTGTCAGAAGCCGTGCCAAGGCGCTGCAGATACTCGGCGAGCTTTCCTCCCTTGGCTTTCTGAAATACTCTCTTGACAGCCAGACAAAAAAGCTGACCTATGAGATCACCGATTGGGTCGTTAAGTGTTCTGGTGCTGAGTGTATGTCCGGGACTGTATACGCTTCCACAGGATACGGCTTTCTATGCCTGCCGCGAAGCATCACGCAGCGGCTGGCAGCTGCAAAAAGAGTTTTCGATGAAGCGGATGCATGGCTTGATTTGTGGTGTCATACCACCTATGAGGACTATGGGAACGCCTTCTCGTTTCTTGCACCTGTCGTGCAATACGGTAGATTCGGGAGCGTCCTTACTTTGGAAACGCTGGGAGAGCGTTGGAGCTGGGAGAAAACAAAGGTATGGAGGTTCTTCAAAAAGCATGGGGATGTCTTTTCTCTGTACCGGCTGCCCAGTTCCTATGGCTGTCTCGTGTTTAACGCTGCCTATCCAACCGGGGCTGATATTCAGCTTCCGGAGCAGGAGATGGTTATGCGTATTTTGCGTGAAATACTTATTTGCTCAACTTACAAGTACAAGGGCAACAGTGAGAACTTACGTGTAAACCACATGGTTGCATGGTATAGCAAAACGGTCATTTCGTCCCAGCAGGTACAGCCTGTTTCTGCGGCTCCAGTATGCCGCGTTGCGCTTTCTGTCCCCATAACGCGCGCGTATCTTTCTCATGGTTGGAACTGTAAGCATTGTAGGAACTACCATTATGCCTGCCCGGGTATGTTAACGGGAACACCCTGTTTTTTCCGTTCTGGGTACGAAATCAGAGGGCCGTGTACACAAGTCGAAAATCACGAATACAACAGCAAGGAGATTTTGCTATGAAAAGTAAAAAACCGTCATTATACGATGCACAGGAGAAGCAGATTCAGCTGCAATCCGCCTCCTTTGTAGATTTCCTGACACGGAAAGGGGTTCTTGAAGATCACAACATTGATAACGAGCGTGTTCGGAAGGCCAAAAAGGATACCGCACAGAGAGCGTATCACAATACCGAGGTTTTGCTGAGCCAGTATCGCCTGATTATCTGGGTATTGGAGTGCATTCCCGGAGAATTATCCGACGAGCTGGAAGTTCCTGTGCATGACATCGACGCTCTGGCGGAGAAAATCGATATCCAGACCTCCCTCGAAAACGCACGAATTGAAAGCCGGGTAAATGCCATGATGAAGACCCGATATCTGGTTGATCGCATCCATGAGGCTCTTGCGGTTATCCGGAAGAAACCCGGCAACGGAGAAGACCTGTACTCCGTCCTCTATACGACATATCTTGACCCTGTTGAGAGAAAGCATGAAGAAATTCTCAGAGAACTCCGCATGACGTCAAGAACCTATTACCGCTTACGGAGGGAAGCCATCACAATCATGTCCATCCGACTGTGGTCTGCCCCCTCCGGGGAAACTGCCTCGTGGCTTGAAGTCCTCACCATCCTTGAAGAGATGTAAAAGGCGGGATGACGAATGGGATGAAACATATGGAAACATTTTGGCAGGTCTTTGCTGATGACTAGAGAATGGCAATGTGATATAATCTTATCGTCCAAAGTGGACGAAACGATCAGGCACTGTTTTGAGAGCTGATTTTGGCTCCTCAGAATGGTGCCTTTTGTCGTTTCATCACCAAGAAAGGAGGAAGTAGCACATGGTTAAACAGATTACCAGAGGCAAAGACATCGCCCGAAACACCTACTGGTCCGCAGTTGGTATGGCCGCGGCCACCATGCTGGCAGTCCAGCCCGTTTTCGCAGACACCATCTGGGATCGTTTCTCTACGATCCTGAAGGATGTTTACGGTCAGGTCGTTGCCATCAGCACTATCGTTGCCGTCACAGTAGCAGCCATTGCACTGCTGATCCGCATGATTTCCCGCAATCAGCGAGCTGTTGAAGAAGCTACCAGCTGGCTGAAGCGCATCGTCGTGACCTGGATCATCCTGAACTCTCTGGGCTTCGTTGTAGCCTACCTGCAGCCCCTGATTCAGGGCGGCAGTTACTCCGGCTAAGCGAGGCATAGGGAATATCCAGACTTACCGAGGAGGTGATACCTATATTAGACTGGATATTCGAGGGTATCGTCAATTGGGTGGCAAGTATCGTTTCCCGGCTGTTTGACGCGGTATCCGGGCTGTTCCTTGAAGCGCTCGGTACCGATATGACGGCGATGGAAGAATACTTCCCCTTCGTCACCAAAGCCTACGATGTCATGCAGGTAACAGCTTGGGCGATCTTAATTCTGATTACCATATGGCAGCTGTTTCGTGCATTTGGAGGCCCCATCACAGAAGCTGAAAACCCTTGGCATCTGCTGCTCCGGAGTTCTGTCTACGGCCTTCTGATTGGCTATGCCAAGCCCATTTTTTCCCTGTGCCTGAACATTGCACGGGCGCCCTATACAACCCTTATGGAATTATCCACGACCGCAGAGGATTTCACCTTTGCGGGCGTGGAACAAAACCTCACCAATGGTCTGGTGACAATCGTGTCAGCTGCAACCGTTGTAGGTCTGATCCTGATCCTCATTCTGGAGATTTCTCTGGGATGGAACTACTTCAAGCTCCTGCTGGAAACCGTAGAACGGTACATCGTTGTTGGTGTTCTGTGCTATACCTCGCCTCTCGCCTTTTCTATGGGCGGCTCCAAAACCACGAACACCGTGTTCAAGTCCTGGTGCAGGATGGTTGGTTCCCAACTGCTGCTCCTTGTCATGAACGTCTGGTTTCTTCGTGGTTTTGCGTCCTCCATGGGGCAGTTCATTGCAAACGGCGGTGCATTGACCACCGGTAAAGGAAGCATCTTTCTGTGGATGTTCTGCGCACTGGCTTATCTGAAGTGCGCCCAGCGATTCGACAGCTATCTGGCCTCCATCGGCCTGAATGTGGCGCAGACCGGATCCAGCATGGGCATGGAACTGATGATGGCTGCCAGAGTCATCTCCGGGGCAGGCAGCAGTGTTCGCAGTGCGGGCAGTGTCTTCGGCCGGGGCGGAAATGCCGCTGCTACCGGAACCGGTGCTGCCGCAAATGGCTTTGCCTCCGGTTTCGCTTCCAGATTCAGCCCCAACTCCTATGTCCGTGATGCCGTTGTAGAAGGTGGCTCCCGCATGGGCTTCAATGGCGGTGCCGGATTCGTTGGCCGTGCCTTCGGCGGCATCGCTGCCCGGAATGGCGCTGCCTTGAATGGGAACTCCATTTCCTCTGTAGCGGCCAGATCGCCCAGTACTTCCGGCACGATTGCCGGTGATATAGCGGATCGGAGCCTTGGCAACTATATGCCCCAGATGCAGGGATTCCAGCTTCAGGGAACGCAAATTACAGGCGGTCACATCAGCACGACCGCAGTTTCCGCGGATGGCAAATCGGCTTCTGTGGATATGTTCAACGCTTCTCAGTTTGAAAAGCCAGAAGTTCCCCACAGCGTGGTTACTGCAGCTGATGGAAGTCAGTGGTATCAGATGGCCAGCGGCGAGGGGCGCGGTGCCTTCTACGATGTACCCACCTTTAACGGTATTGGCGCAGATATGCCCAACACAGTAGCGGGAGACGGTGCTTTCAGAGCATCCCAGCCCAGCGAAAACAGCCAGAGCTTCGGTGAGACGCTTACCCACGATAGCGTTGAAGGACATCCCGGTATGGTAACTTACCCCAGCGTAGCAGATGGAATTGGTGCAGCGGATATCCCAGCTCCGGAGAGTACCCTGCTTACAGGAGTTGCTGCATCCCCCGCGAGCGGAGAGGATCAACCGCCCATTGGATATGGAAACGGTGTTCCCTCCATGGATACCGTTTACGACAACGCCCCCGAAGCACGGCACATTGGTGCTGCATATGCGGGTGGCTTTGGCGAGTCTTCCCAGAACGGCGCTCAATTTGCAGATCATGGAGAAAACGTTGGGCAGAGTTTCTACTCCGAGGCACCCCTTGTGGCAGCAACCTTCCCCAACGCACCGGATGGCACTTCCCTCCGTACCGTGGGCGATGGTGTTATCGAAGCCAGTTCCCCGGATGGAGGCAACACGCTCTGGTACAATAGCGCCTACTATCAGGAACCCGATGCGCCCCACAGCGTCATGCAGTCTTCCAACGGTGTGGATTGGTATGCCATGCAGCAGCAGGGTAACATTCCCCAGTTTGAAGCTGGCGAGGCCGCAGCTGCCTATAATCAGGCGGCCTTCCAAAACTTCATGCCCGGTTATGATCTTCCTGTCTCTCAGGTTGACGGCACGCACCGTCAGGACGGCTACTTTGAAGTTCGGCACGAGGATGGTTCCGGCACGAAGTTTTATGATATCGCCAGATATGCCGCACCCCGTGGTGACTATCAGGTCTTCGAGGATTCCCGCGGCAGTCAGTGGTACGCAATTCAGGGAGATGCCGCTGTCGACCGCAAACCCGTCTACGAGAATGGCAAGCCTGTCTATGACAATGGAAAACTCCGCACAACCAATGTGGAAACCATTCGTTACAAGCAGACGCCCACCCGATTCGCTGAGCCTGAAAAGCGCGGAGATATCGAACGAAAGCCCCCAAAAAGAAAAATGTAACCAGATGGCCATGGTTGTGAATCTCACGATCATGGCCTTTTTTCATTCCAAAATGGAGGTGATTCCATGGCCGAGCCGGAAAAAGATCAGATCGGCGATGGTCAAGACAATTTCGGTCAAGCTGCCGGGAAAGCAATTCAGGCAGCGAAGCAAATCTCCCATGATGCTGCCGCAGAGGCAGCCGTAAAAGGTGCAGAAGCAACAGCAAATGCGGCCGCCGCAGTGGTTCAAGCCGGTGCGGAAAGCGGCAAAGCCGTTGCTGAAATCGCCGCAGGCACTGCCGCCGGAGGCCCGTGGGGCGCAATTCTTTCCGCCGCGTGGGCAATGCGCCACAGCTTATTCAAGGTTCTGGTCTGCATCTGCCTGTTCCTCCTGATTATCGTCATCCTTATCTGCTCCATCCCGAGTATCGTTCTGGACAGTGTGTTTGGTCTGAACGGGGTTCCTCCCGCAGAAGGAGTCACGCTGGAATCGTCCTACTCAGAAATGTCCAATGCGGTATCGGCAGTGATCGACGCAGGGTATGACCAGTCTCTCGCCAGAGTCGAGGAAATCATTCTGGATGGCGGTTATGACTATGACCTTTCCATGGATGCCCTTATCAACCATGCGCAATCGTCTGCCGGTTATGATGTCTGTTACATTCTGGCTGCCTATTCCGCTTCCTTACAGCAGAAAGGCACATCCGTGGAGGATATGGTGGCAAAGCTGGCCAGAATCTCCGATCAGATGTTTCCGGTTTCCTACGTAGAACGGCAGCAGGAAAGGCTCGTACCTGTAAGTTATTCCACTTACAAACCCGTGACAGTAACCGTTGTGACACGCATTGAATCGGCAGGCATTGTCAATAACGTTCCCCGCTATAACTACACCACTGAACGGCGGCGCTACTATCTTCCGGACGAGGCAAATGAATCTGATGAAGAAATCACGGTTCCGAAATACAAAGCCGTTTCCGTAAAAGTACCGACCTACTCTGGTGGTAAGATTTCCGGCACCCGGACAGAGACCTATTATGAAACAGACGGTGACGAAACGCTTGAACCAACCACCGAAATTATCAAGTATGTGGAATGTACCATTTCGCCCTTCGACAATTCGGTGATCCTGGAAGCCTTTGGCATTGACACCTCAGCACAATACCCCCAATTCAATCTGACCTACGGTGAGGTAATTCAGAATATGGCCAACGCCTTAAAGATGACCCTGTACGGCACTTTGGGAAGCGGCACGTCCGTTCCCCTCACAGATGCTGAGCTGATCGCATTTGTCAACAGCCTCAGCTGTAATGACACCAGAAAGCATATCGTCACAACCGCTCTGTCGCTGGTTGGAAAGGTTCCTTATTTCTGGGGAGGCAAAAGCGAAGCAGGATGGAATGACGAATGGAACACTCCCAAACTGGTTACTGCCGCCGGATCAAGTTCCACGGGAACAATTCGTCCGTATGGGCTGGATTGCTCCGGGTTCACTGACTGGGTGTACAAGACCGCCCTTAGCATCAGCATTCAGGCCGGTTCCTGGGCGCAATACACGAGCTCCACTCCCATTTCCGAATCGGAGCTTCTTCCCGGTGATCTCGGTTTCCTCATGAATGACAGCGGAACTACAGACCATGTTCTTATTTTCGCTGGTTACGATGAGGGCGGCAACAGGAAATGGGTACATTCGGAGGGGGGCATTGGCGTCCATATCAGCACCCCCAGCTATGACTCCAAACTGGTCCTGCGAAGGCCCTCAGGAGTTGATTTCGAGCAGGATGTCAGCAGCCCCGCCTATGGTGAACCGCTCTACTCCCTTGAAGTCAATGTGACCCATTACTGTGCCTGCACCAAGTGCTGCGGTCCCAATGCCAAGGGCATTACCGCCAGCGGCAAAAGAGTCGCGGTCGGTATGGTTGCCATGTCCAGCTATTACCCATTCGGTACCCAGATCATGATCAACGGCATCATGTACACAGTTGAAGACCGGGGCGGCTCCGGCATCGAGAACAATATCGCCCGCGTCGATATCTTTGTCCCGGATCACAACGAAGCACTGCGGTTGGGACGCTTTAACACCACCGCTTACATTTACAGAATTGGAAGGTGAAAAATGTATTTACAGGAATTCAAAATCTATCTGATCGGCGGACATATGCTCAAGGCAGCCGAGGACGTTACCATCCCCGCCGAACATCGGCTCCTCTATCGGTTCAAGAATGCCAAACTTAAGGATGTTCTTTCTGTCGGCAGCGAGGAAACCAGCCAAGCCTACATTCCCGTCCGCAACATTCTGTATATCTCCACCGGGGATGTGATTCGGTGGTGAACAGTATGGAAGAAAAGGAATACAGCAACGTATATGCCATCCCGGCAAACTACACCGATTCCGGCAAGCTGCTGGGCGGTATGGTAGAACCCCGGAATGCCGTGGAAGCAGTTGCCCTTGTGATCATGGTGGGCTATCCGGAAATCAAATGGATTCCAATGCCCACCACAATTCGTATTGTCGTCATGACCGTGACCCTGATTCCGCTGGCAGTGGTCGCATTCATGGGCATTGGCGGAGACTCTCTGCTCCAATACCTGGGGCATATCCTCTCTTTCTGGGAAAACCGGCGGGTATTACACTTCAGGAGGATCGGATACAAGTATGACCCAAAGCAGCTCAAAAAGCCCGGGCGCAAAGGCAAGAAGAAAGAAGCCGGAAAAGCTTGAGTTTGTTCAGCCTTTCATCCCGGTCAAGGATATTCGCAATGGCATCGTGGAAACCACCGATGGCCGGTACGTAAAAATCCTTGAAATCGAACCCATCAATTTTATGCTCCGATCTTCTGAGGAGCAGTACAACATCCTATCGTCCTTCGCCAGCTGGCTGAAAATCTCCCCCATGAAGCTGCAGTTCAAATCCATCACCCGGAAAGCGGATTCCGACAAGCACATTGCTATGATCCGAAAGGAGCTTTCCATGGAGGATAACGCACAGTGCAGAGCCATGGGTGAGGATTATATCCGGCTGATTAAGGATGTCGGCTCCAGAGAAGCGCTGACCCGGCGCTTCTTTTTGATTTACCAGTACGAAGCCATCGGAAGAAGCGAATCGGATGATTATTCCAAAATCTACAGCATGTTGGTCAGCGCGGAGCAGAATGCACGCGCTTATTTCATGCAGTGCGGAAATAACATCATCCAGCCCAAGAATCCCGACCAGGCGGTAGCAGAGATCCTGTATATGTTCTTCAATCGCCGCTCCTGCGTGGATGAACCGTTCACCGACCGCGTCAATCGGGTCATCATCGACACCATGGCCGCCAAAGAAAAGGTCATTGGCGTTGATCCCATCCCGCACATCTCTGTCCGTCAATTTATTGCCCCCAGAGGTCTGGACTTATCCCATTACAACTACATCGTCATGGATGGCAGGTATTACTGCTTCCTCTACATCAAGGGGAACGGGTATCCCAGTACCGTGCGGGGTGGTTGGATGTCCAGCCTTATCAATGCCGGTGAGGGCATCGATATTGATGTCCACCTCTCCCGGGAGAACCGGAGCAAAACCATTGACAAGGTCGCCCAGCGTATCCGATTGAACCGCACCAAGCTCAAGGGTATGCAGGACACCAGTACCGATTACGAAGAACTGACCAACTCCATTCAGGCGGGCTATTACATCAAAAATGGCATTGCCAACCACAACGAGGATCTGTTCTATATGTCGGTATTCGTGACCATTTCCGCAAAGACCTACGATGAGCTTCTGTGGCGCAAGCAGCAGATGATCGATATGCTCAAGTCCATGGATATGTACCTCAGCGATTGCCGCTTCCAGCAGGAGGATGCCCTGCGCAGCATCATGCCTTTCCTCCAGATCAGTCCCAAGCTGCAGAAGAAAACCCAGAGAAATGTCTTGACCAGCGGCGCAGCGTCCACCTATATGTTCACCAGCTTCGAGATGTCTGACGATTCCGGTGTACTTCTGGGCGTCAACCGGCATAACAATTCTCTCTGCATTGTTGACCTTTTTAATACGAAGATCAACAAGAACGCGAACCTGACCATGTGCGGCACCAGCGGCGCCGGCAAGACCTTCACGCTTCAGCTTTTGGCTCTGCGTATGCGAATGCGCGGTATTCAGTGCTATATTATCGCCCCCATCAAGGGTCATGAATTCAAACGGGCCTGCAGCAAAATCGGCGGCGAGTTTATCAAGATTGCCCCCGGTTCTCCCCACTGCATCAATGTCATGGAGATCCGGCACACGATTTCCCCGGAGATGGAGCTGATTGACGAGGTTGACTACAACGATATGGACTCCATGCTGGCCAGAAAGATTCAACAGCTCATGATCTTCTTCTCCCTGCTGATTCCTGACATGACCAATGAGGAGGAGCAGATGTTGGATGAGGCGCTGATCAAAACCTACAACGCGTTTGGCATCACCCACGATAACAACTCGCTGTATGCTGATGCGACGTGCTTCCCACCGAAGCTGAAGAAAATGCCCATTCTTGGTGATCTTCATAAGCACCTGCTGGAAAATACCATGACAATGCGTATTGCCGCCATCGTCAGCCGTTTTGTGACCGGTTCTGCCCAGAGCTTCAACCGCCAGACGAATGTGGATCTGACCAATAAGTACATCGTTCTGGACCTCTCCGAACTGAAAGGCAAGCTGCTCCCTGTCGGTATGATGATTGCCCTGGATTATGTCTGGGACAACATCAAGGCCGACCGGACCAAGAAAAAGGCTATTATGATCGACGAGATCTGGCAGCTCATTGGCGCGTCTTCCAATAAACTGGCCGCCGAGTTCTGTCTGGAAATCTTCAAGGTTATTCGTGGTTATGGCGGTGCCGCCATCGCAGCCACGCAAGACCTCAGCGATTTCTTTAGTCTGGATGACGGCAAGTACGGACGGGCTATCATCAACAATTCCAAAAATAAGATCATTCTGAATCTGGAGCAGGACGAGGCCCAGTACGTCAAAGATGTGCTGAAGCTGACCCGCACCGAAGTACGCTCCATTACCCAGTTTGAGCGTGGTGAGGCCCTGATCCACAGCAACAACAATAAGGTTCCTGTGGTTATCAAAGCCTCTGCGGAGGAAAAAGAAATGATTACCACCGACCGGGCAGAGTTGGAAGCGATCCTGCGGAAGCGCCAGAAAGAAGCCACATAATCAACGGGCGTTGTACGCATTTTCCTGTTTATGCGTATAACGCCCAAAATGAGTACAAGGAGGGATACAAATCATGGCTCTTATGGAAGATGAACGTCTGGTTCTACGTTGGCTCAGTCAGTACGGGCCTTTGCGTTTGCCGCAAATTTGGGGGTTGCTCCACTACAAACCGCAGCGCTCTGTCAACAGGCTTGTTCAGAACATGAAGCGTACCCGCAGGATTGCCGCCATAGAAGATGGTGCGTATCTGGCAGTCGATCAATACTGCGAACCAAAGCAGCGAATGATTACCGCCGTCTGGGTATTGCTCCAATTCATCGAGCAGATTGACCCCGAAGCCCACTGGCAAGCGGACGCCCCGGCACAGATTTCTTTTCTGAAAGATAAAACCGCATACGAAATCGTGGTTCTGTATGAAGACGAGGACCATTTGGTTCGACTTCTTCAGCCTCAGGAGGATACAAAATACATTCTCGTTGTCCCGAATATGGAATTTGCGAATAAGCTGCTGCTCCCGGATGCGCCGTGCCTTTTCGCAACAGTCGATCAAACCGAATATGAGGCGCCCAAAATCACTTTTTATTCCAGTTAGGAGGAAAGCAATATGCCCGAAAAAGATTCCATCTTTATGAAAACCTCCAGCAGAGCACTGGGCATTCTGACCCAGCTCCATAGCGAAACCGCTCAGGCGATGTACGCATACACAGTCGGGCGGCAGCAGGAAGCAAACGAAATGGCTCTCAGCAATGCAATCCTTGCAGAAAGACTGGTTGGCTGTTATCGGGTTATCCCCACCCTTCTGGGGTCTCCCAGCGCTAAAAAGGCAGTTGAGCAGATCATGCTGGATGAAATTCCCGTCGAAATTGGCTTTACCGAGGACGGCTGGTTTTCCCTCCGGCTTCCTCGGCTGCTTCCTCGAAAGGAGCGTGGCAAAGGCTCCGTCGAATACATTCGAGGCTTTTTGGGGCCTGCCATGCAGCGCTTTTTCAAAGAGGAATCTCCCGTCCGCTTTGACGACTGTGTAATCATCTACCGTCACATCTATGACCGGGAGGAACCGGAGCGCAGACACCGGGATCACGACAATATTGAAACCAATTTCGTAACGGACATTGTAGCCCTGTATGTCATGACGGACGATGCGCCGCTGCGCTGCCGGCATTACTACTGCAGCGCAGCGGGCAGTAAGGAACACACCGAGGTTTATGTCGTATCTGAGCAGGATTTCATGCGTTGGTATGAAGCAGAAAAAACATTTCCAGACGAGGGGGTGAAGCTCCATGCGCAGACCACCTTTTGGCCGGAAAAAGCTATCCCAAAACAGGGGTAAATTCCCACAGCGGCTTATCTACACGCCTCGAAATGCGAAAAGGCCCTGTGTCCCAAGGAAAATTCCATCTCCGAACCGTTCCGATTTAGCCAAGAGGAGCAGGCATGGGGACGAAAATGCTCCATTTCGAGGTAAGGAAACATGACCACCATAAAGCAGGATTCCCATGTGTACAGATTGCTCACATTTCTTTCCTATGTCGGGGAGTACCCACTGTGTTCTTTGCAGCTATTCGGAAGCAAAGAGGTGTGGCGCAAACTGATTCACAAACATTCCCAGCGACAGGAATATCGCATCCCCGGCCATGCCGATAAGATCACCTGTCGGCTTCTTCTGATTACCGGCAAGGGCAAGAGTAAATCTGTCCGGCTATCCAAAGGAGGGCAGAATATCCTTGAGATCGTCAATCCCAATGCCGCCCTTTACTATACCCAGAATTACCTTCGCCATAATCATGCCGGTGAGGCCAAACGGTTGGATCGTTTCCATCGGGTGGCCGAATCCGCTGCCCTAATCAGTCTGGCAGGATTTGAGACCTGCCCCTATAGGCTGCCCCAGCTTCAAATGGTCACAATCCGCAAGATTGTTACGGATGCGCCTTCGTTCTATATCAGCAAAGAACTCAAGTATGTGGGCGATGATGATGTCAACAAAACCAGCTTTTCCAGAATAACAGGGGCTCTGTTCTACCCCGGCGGATGTTACGCCGTGTACAACAGCCGTGACTATCTGATGAACTGGAATGGCAGAGGCGAGGCAAAGGTCAGGCTCCACCTTACGGAGATTGCACGCATGAATGCAGATGTGGATGATGTACAGTCGGCTATTCTTTTGGGTACAGGGTACGAAATCGCTGAAATAACCTTGCGTACCCTATGGAAGACCAAACGGGCTGAAACAGAGTTTACCGTCATCTACGACCATCTTCATTTCATCCCTCTGAATGGATTCGGCGTGCGCCTTCTGAAAATACTGGCCACCCCAGACTGGAATGAAACATTGCTGGATCTTCTGTTCGATCCGAATGACAGATCCTATGGTACAGGCGTTTTCGAGTATGACGCTCGTGAAAACGGCATTTATCTGTTTTCATTTCTGGATAGTGACATTACCCGATTGAATCATTTCATAGATGGGGCAAAAGGAATCGAGAGAGAAACAGCGGTTATCTGCTTTCCGGAACAGGCTGCCTTTGTTCGTAATATCGTTGGGCCAAAAGTCGGCATCAAGACGGTGACAATGGAAATGATAGAAGATGCCCTCTGCCCGAAAGGCGGTGATGCAGATGAATGACAAACAGCGCAAGGCCGCAATTATAGTCGCCTCCATCCTCGGATGCGGGGCGCTTTTCTATCTTGGCGGTCTGCTGGGTCAGGCGTTTACCAACTATACTATCTGGATGGAGTCCGGTGGTATGTGGGGACAGACACAGATTGCTGCCCCAGATTGGAATCCGGTCGTATGCTTTCTGAATGCATTCAGTTGGAACGGCGTCAAAGCGATCCTCCTGATCGCAGCCGTCGGAGCCGGTATTGTGATCTATGTGAAGGTTCACGAGAAGTTCTCCCAAAACCAGTATGACGACCGGGGCTTCACCAAGAGTAAAGCTGGCACATACGGTACCGCGGATTGGATGACAGAGAAAGAACTGAAATCAGTTTTGGAACTGTCCACACCGGAAAAGACTCGCGGCATGATCCTCGGCGAGCGAAAAGGTCAGCTGGTATGTTTGCCGGAGGACACCCGCCTCAACCGCCACTGTGCCATCTTCGGCGCATCCGGCACCATGAAGTCCAGAGCCGTCATTCGCAATGCACTCTTTTCCATCATTCGCCGAGGCGAGTCCGCCCTGATTGCGGATCCAAAATCAGAGATGTACAGCGATACTTCCGAGCTATTCCGAAAAAACGGGTATGAAGTCAAGGTGCTGAACTTGGTTGACCCTCTGCACGGTGACTCATGGAACTGCATGTCCGATCTGAACGGAAACACCATGATGGCTCAGGTTCTCACAAACGTCATTATCGGCAACACAAGCAACGGCAAAAGCGATCATTTCTGGGATAACGGTGAGGCGAACCTGCTGAAAGCGCTGGTTCTCTATACCGACTTGGACAAGACGCTCCCGCCGGAGCGGAAGAATCTAGCCTACGTTTACCAGCTGTTGACCCACAATTCCGAAAAAACGCTGACCATCATGTTTGAGAAACTGCCGCCGGACCATCCGGCCCGGGCGCCTTTCAATCTGTTTTCCCAATCCAGCGATACGGTCAAATCCGGTATCATTCTCGGTCTGGGTACCAGATTACAGGTACTCCAGAACAAGGCCGTAAAACAGCTCATCTCTTTCTCCGACATCGATCTTACCGCGCCGGGCAGTCACAAATGCGCCTATTACATCATTCTCAGCGATCAGGAAACATCCATGGCGTTCCTTTCCTCGCTTTTCTTTTCATTCCTGTTTATCAAGCTTACCCGCTTTGCCGATCTTTCCCCCGGCGGACGGTGTCCTGTACCCGTGAATCTGATTCTGGACGAGTTCAACAACATCGGCCGAATCGGTGGCGCGCCGGACGGCTCGGATTTCTGTCGATCTTTGAGCGTCATCCGCTCCCGGGATATTCGGGTCATGCTTGCTGTCCAGAGCCTTGGCCAGCTTCAGAACCGCTATCCCAACAATCTTTGGTCCGAAATCATCGGCAACTGCGACATCCAGCTTATGCTCGGTTGTACGGATGATGTCACTGCGGATTACATATCTGACCGCAGCGGAGAAATGTGCATCGTTGTGGATTCCACCATGACCGTGAAGAAAACCGTAGCCGTCGCACAGGTGATTCCCCAGTACCGGGAAACACAGGGGCAAGGAAAGCGTAAGCTCCTCACCCCGGATGAAGTTCTTCGGCTTCCGCATGAGCAAATGCTGGTCATTATCCGTGGCCAGAATTTGCTGCGGCTTAATAAGTTCGACTATACCCGTCATCCCATGTCCAAAGAAATGATACAGACCTCTATCATGGATTATTGCCCAAGAATCCGTTATACGCCCACACCTCAGACCGGTTCTGAAAATGAGCCGGACAAAAAGCCACGGCGGGAGTCACGCGGCAGGAAACTCAGCCGCTCTGATACGCCACCCGTCGAGTTTTAATTTGCCAAAAAGGAGGAAACCTTATGTCCACAACCGAAAACAGCCTACCGTCCGACGATATGCCTGTAACCCCAAACAATGAACCGCCCCAGACTGATCCTGTTCTGAAAGTTCCGCCCCGACGCTTGGCACCTCCTGACGAGATCTCCGGGACTCCTGAAAACAGCAACGCAGCTCCTCATTCCACCATATCTCCCCGGCAGGCAAGGCAACGGCGCAATGTTCCCATGCCCAATATGGAAGTTTTGGCGATTGATGACGCGCTCGGCATTCAGACTGAGATTGATAAGGCCAGAGATAAGTTTCTGGATCTGGTCGAGTCTCTGAAAACCGGACGCTACCTCACCGATAGGATTCAGGGTGTTGAAAAGCATTCTGGTCAGGGTGAGCCCCGCGCTGTGATTTTCCATGGCGATTATAAGGTCGTCATTATGGCCTCCATGATTGTTGACCTGCCCAAGGATTTGCGGGGGCAGGACCCCTATGAAGTCTACCATTACCTGCTTACCAAGCGACTCGGATCTGAAATCGATTATGTCATCAAAGGCATTGACCGCAATATCGGTCTGGCAGTCGGTAGCCGAAAAGACGCCATGGCCACAAAACGCCGATATTACTACCTGAATCAAACCCGCGATGGCACATACCGGATCTACGAAGGACTCTGCTGCGAAGCAAGAGTCATGTCTGTCATTCCATACGGCATTTTCGTGGATCTGTTTGGTATCGACGTTTACATTCCCTTACGGGAACTGAGTTATGTACGGCTTACCGATGCCATGGGTTACTATGAACCCGGCGACCGGGTGCTGGTGAAAGTCACCCAACTCAATCGAGACGACCCGGATGACATCCGTGTAGCTGCTTCTGTAAAACAAGTTGCTGCCAATCCTGTGGATAAGGCTCTCGAAAAAATTGAGGTGAACAGCAACTATGCCGGTACCGTTACGCTGACAGACAGCACCGGTATCTTCGTGCGTCTGGATATGGGTGCCGAATGCAGATGCAGGTTCCCATATCGCGCAAGGCCGCCCAAGGGCGCCCGCGTAGTCGTGAAAATTGCAGGTGTCGATATGGAGCAGAAGACTGTTTGGGGAAATATCACCTATGTCACCATTCCCAAATAACTCTGAAAGAAGGTATCCTTATGACCCAATGCGAACTGCCGAAAGAGGAATTGGTTCGCCGAAAAGAGCTGTCTGATAATACCCGGAAAATGATTTACAGCTTGCTGGATGTTGCCGCCGAGGATGAAACCTCGCTCATGACGACCTACCGTGACTTTTACCTCCAGATCAGCTTCTCGGAGCTGCATCCGCTGATGGTTTTTTACCTGGCCCGGCCTCTGGACGCTGAGAAAGCCATGCTGGCAGATCGTTCCAACGAAATGAATCTGCGCAGCGTTTTGGGAAGTCATTCCGTTAACGAGAACTTCAGCTGCTATAACTATCGTGCGACCCACTGGCTCGATACTCAGATGACCAAAACCAGGTTTTTTGAAATTCTTGACCGGTGTGTCGACGAAGCTGTACGCGGGTATGCTCAACTCACACACTGAGTGCTGTAGTTTCGATACTCCCCGCAATTTTCTGAGCAAATCATGCGAACAGGAGGAAACGTACATGTAAAACAAATTACGGCATTACTTGCTGCCGCCATACCGGTTTTGGCAGGCTGCCAGGATACGGATCCTGATGTCATAGGTTCCAACCAGTCATAGCCAGTATCCCAGACCGATTCTGAAATTGCCCAAAACAGTCCTGTCTTCCGTGAAGAGGGCCCTGAATTCTCATCGTTTAGGCCCGTATTCCAGACTGATACTGAAGGGAAATTTCATCTGACGTGCCGGCCCGACCAGGCAGCAATGAACAATTCCACTCTTGAGAAAATGCCTCAGTTTTTCGACTGGGGCATTTTCCTATTCCAATTGAAAGGACGAAAACCACATGAAAACACCGTGTAAACGGCTGCTTTCGTTGCTGCTGGTATTTGTGCTGGTGCTGAGCCTTATCCCGTCGGTTTATGCAGCCGCCAATGATGAAACTACCTCCACAGAACCGGAAACCACGGAAACAACTGTATCCACCGAATCCCCCACGACCGCACTCCCTCAGTCAGATCCTTCTGAAGAAGCAGGACACAGCTCTGCAGGCGCACCTAATTTCCAGTCCGACAATGAATACGGGATTGCGACAACAGCCAGCACATCTGCAGGCATCCTGCTGTTTGACTATGCCGACCATGGCAACTACACGACTGTGCTGAACAGTCAGCTCTCGGTTACTTATAAGCCCAACGGAACCGGTTCCGCGAAAACGGCATATATCAAAAATCTGGGCTGGCATTTCGCCCGGTACAATAACGTTGCCTATGCAGACGATCCGCTGTACTGTATTGAGCCTTACAAAAACTACGCCGCAAGCACATCCGGCAACTCTGTCGACCGGGATGTCACGCTTACCGGCAGCGGCAGTACTGCCGGTGCAACCGCATGGTATTCCCTGCCGGAAGCAAGGCGAAAGGCCATTGGCCTGATTCTGCTTTACAGCGACGAAATGTGGGATCACTCCATCAGCGTCACCACGACGTACAAAGACGACAACCCCAATGTCCCGCTCAGAATCGCAACGCAATTCCTCATTTACGAAATTGTGTGCGGTCTCCGGGATCCGGAAACATTCGTCCTGAATTCTGCCAACGAAAGCGGAACTGCAGGCAACATTTTCTACAACGCCGGTGCTGCCTCCGTATCTTACTTTGCCCCGAACTACAACTCTCTGGTCAGCTACGTTCAGGCTGCCCTGAAGATTCCGAGCTTTACCTCCAGCTCCAGCAGCTCTGCACCCACCATTGCGCTGACCGGAGACGAAACCAGTGTCTACGACTCCAATGGAGTTCTGTCCGGGTTCAGCTTCACGAATGGCAATGGCGCAGAGTTCCGCAAATCCGGCAACACGCTTTATATCTCCCAGACTGGCACCATCTCCGAGTCTACTGTCTTCAAAGCGACGAAGACGATTCCTTCTGCTGAAAACTCGGCCTATTCTCTTTGGTACATGTCCGGTTCCTCTTACCAGACGACGATCAATCTATACCGTCCTGAGTCCGGTACGCTGACTGGCTATTTCAAATTAAAAGGGCAAGCGATTGGTAATCTCAGTCTGACGAAAACCACGGAAGATGGTAAGAACTTATCCGGATGGAAGTTTGGGATCTATTCCAACTCTGCCTGCACCAGCCTCGTTTCCGGCCCTCACACTACAGATTCCAGTGGCAGGATCTCCGTTACCGGTCTAAGCGCAGGAACCTATTACGTCAAAGAATTGGGGCATACCAATTCCAGTATTGAGGCCCTGTATGTATGCTCCAGCAGCAATCCCCAGAAGGTTACGATTCTCAACGGCAGCACAGCATCGGTCAGTTTCGTGAACAAGATCAATACCGGCAGGCTGACGTTGACGAAGAAAACGGACGATGGGTCGAATCTTTCCGGCTGGCGATTCGGCGTCTATTCCGACTCCGGCTGCACGGCCCTGATATCCGGCCCTCATACAACGGATGCCAACGGCACCATTTCGGTCGACGGTATCACCCCTGGCATCTACTATGTGAAGGAAATCGGCCATGCGGATTCTTCTGTAAACGAGAAGTATGTGTGTTCCGGCACCAACCCGCAGAAAGTAACCATCACCGGGGGTGCAACAGCCTCTGTTACCTTTATCAATAAGATCAAAACCGGGAACCTCGGTCTGACCAAAACAACCAGCGACGGGCTGAATCTGGCAGGCTGGGAGTTTGGAATCTACTCCGATTTCGGTTGTACCGCATTGGTGTCCGGTCCCCATACGACGGATTCCAAAGGTACACTCTCCGTTACCGGTCTGGAAATCGGCACCTACTATGTCAAGGAGCTTGGACACCGTGACGATGATATTGAGGCAATGTACAGCTGTACAAGCGACAACCCCCAAAAGGTGACGATTACCTACGGTACCACCGCCTCTGTCAACTTCCATAACTCTCTGGAACCTGGTTCCGTCAAGCTGATCAAACAGACCAATACGGGAGAGAACCTCTCCGGCTGGCAAATCGGGATCTATACGGATGTTGCCTGCACCCAACCTATCAAAGGCTCCCCCTTTACGACAGGCAAAGACGGCACCATTGTGATAGATGGCCTGTCTCCCCAGAAGCTGTATGCAAAGGAAATTGCGGTGGATGATCCCTACTGGGTCTGCGATTCTTCTGTCAAGGCCATCACCGTCAAAGCGAATGCGACAGTATCTGTGACCTTCAGTAATACCCATAACGGCGATCTCCGCGTAAAAAAGAATGCCATTGACGGAAGCCCTGAAGGGTGGAATTTCCAGATTTTGGATGCCGATCGGGAGCTGGTAGAAACCATTACGACCGGCGAGGACGGCTATGCAGCATCCGGTAAGCTCGAACCCGGCACATACTACGTCGTTGAGATTCACGACAGAGATGAAACATACTGGACTTACGATGCTGTTGTCGAAAAGCAGGTTACGGTTACTGCCGGTACACAGTCCGAAGTCGAATACACCAACGAACAATTTGGCATTCTGGTTTTCTGTAAGACGACGAACACTGGCAATCAGCTTGAAGGCTGGACCTTCCGCGTTCAGGATTCGGATGGGAATGTCGTGGGCGACTACACCACCGACGAAACTGGGTATGCCAGCACCGGCAAACTCAAGCCCGGCAGCTATACCGTTCTGGAGCTTTCCAACGGTGACGACTACTGGAACTGCGAGCTGGGATACCACTCCGTCACGATCATCGCAGGCAAGACCACAGAAGATGCATGGCATAACCGGGAGCAGGGATTGGGCTGGTTCCATAAGTCTACCAATACCGGCGAATCACTCGAAGGCTGGGAGATCACCATTTACTCCGATAAAGAATGTACCCAAAAGGTGACTGCCGTTACCACAAACGCCGACGGCAAGGTCGGTATATACCTTGATCCCGGCATCTATTACGCCAGAGAAACCGGAGACACCGAAGGCCGCTTTGAAAATGAGTACTGGCTTGTGGATGAATCCATCAAAGAGTTTGAAATTCTGCCCCACAAAGATGTGGATATCACCTTTGTCAACACCCAGTACGGCAAAATCAAGGTCATAAAGTCCATGCCCTCCAGCGGCTCTCTTGAGGGATGGACCTTCATTGTCAGAGACATCAACGGCGATGAAATAAAAGGCTCGCCCTTCGTCACAGACGCATCCGGTCTCATTGTCAGTGAGAACCTCTATCCCGGCACTTACACTGTTGAGGAAGTGATCCCCGATGACAGTCCTTACATCTGCGTTTCGGAAAATCCCCAATCCGTCACTGTCGTTCAGGGGAAGACTGCTGAGGTCCGCTTCACAAATTCTCTCCGCTCCGGTAAGATCGCAATTCGGAAGGTCGATACCACAGGTGAGCCTCTGGCTGGCGCTGAGTTCCTGCTGGAATGGTCCGTAGATGGTTCCTCTTGGCTGCCCGTTGTTTACTCCAACTCCGGGTATGCGAAAGAAGGCACCTGCTCCAGCGAGGGCCTCACGGATGGCCGCCTCATCTCGGGTGAAACCGGTCTGGTAGAATTCACCGGGCTGCATCCGGAACGTCTTTACCGTCTGACCGAAACTGCCGCACCTGCTGGTTTCCAGCTGCTTGCGGATATCGCCTATGAAGGCGGGCTGCCCGACGACAAAGAATACACCGTTGATTTGACCGTTGTAAATGTACGTACCTATGAACTTCCCGAAACCGGCTCCAAGTCTCTGTTGCTCATGCCCATCGCATTGATCCTTGCCTGCGGCCTGTGCGGTACGATTCTGTTCGTAATCAAGCGTAAGAAACAGTAACAGGAGAAAATGAATATGCGTTTTTTCTACTGGTGCCGAGGTCCCCCCGGCGCCTTTTCTTTTTTCCAAATTGGATGCCGACCAACAAACTACTTTTTCAACGCTGAAAGGATGTATTAACCATTATGAAGTCTGTCAAAAAGATTCTGGCCACGTGCCTTGCGATCATGATGATCGTTTCCTGTGTCCCCGCCGCCCATGCTGTTGAGGTCCCCAATACAACCATTGACCTCGATGCCAAGGGCAGCCTTACTCTGTATAAGTACGACCTCACGAACGCGGAAAAGGATGGTGTGTGGGATTCCTCTTACGTCTCCACCGGTGTATACGACGAAAACGTCAACAAAACGCTGGGCGAGTCCAAACGTGCCGGCGATAGCGATAACAGCTCTGATCTTGGCAATGGCGAGGTCAGCTATGGCTATGCCGTGAAGGGCGTCGAGTTCACATATCTGTGCGTCGGTGACATTGTTCAGTACACCGAGTCCACCAACGACGGTGCTGCCGATAACCATATTGAAATTCTGTATGGCATCGACAAGGCTGTCGGCGCAGATCTGCTGACTGCTTTGGGGCTGGAAAATGGTGCCAATCGTTATGCCAATGCCGACCATCTGGATAACGCAAAATACTACTATCAAAGTGACGTCCTGATTGACGCTCTGGCACAGGCTCTGCAAAACAATTCCACCACCGTTAAGAACGCACTGGAAACCTACGTTGTCAACAATGGCGGTACCGCAATGCCCCTGACCGATGCCTACGGTAAGTCTCAGGCCAACAATCTGGATCTGGGTCTTTATATCATTGCCGAGACCAAGTGTCCTGAAATGGTCACTTCCACCTGCGCCCCCTTTTTCCTCAGCATTCCGATGAGTCCTGTTTCCGGTAGCAATGCCACCGATGGCAATACCCGTTGGCTCTACGATGTGACCATTTATCCGAAAAACCTGACCGGCATTCCTACCCTTACCAAAAGCCTGCGGGAAAATGTGAACGACACCGGCAAACACAAGGGTACCACCAACGACATCACCGATGGCTATGCCAGCACCGGAACCGCTTCTGACGGTGACGTCATCGACTACCAGATCCTCTCCACGCTCGCGTCCATTACCAGCAAGAGTACCTACTTCAGCGAGCTGGCGTTTATTGATACGTTGTCTCCCGGTCTGAGCTATAACAAAAACGATATTCTCATTGAGTTCTTCTCCGACGCCGCCTGCACCAATTTGCTGGATAGCTGGGATGAGTCCAAGGGCTACTTCAATGTGACCTATTCCAGCACCTCCAAGAATGAGTCCGTTATGACCATTGAAATGACCGCTCAGGGTCTGAACGAGATCAACACCAACAAGCGCGTTTACACCGGTGCCTCCATGATAAACTCCGGTTACTCCGACTGCACCATCCGCATTACCTACAAGGCTACTATGCACTCCGATGATTCTGTTGTTTACGGCGATTCCGGTAATCCCAACGAGGTCGTCATGCTTTGGAAGCGCTCTTCTCAGGACTACTATGACACGCTGGTTGACGACGCGCACGTCTTCACCTACGCCGTAGAACTGGTAAAGCTCTTCTCCGATGCCAAAGGCAACTATGCCAATGTCGAATTCATCATGCAGAATGATTCCGATAAGTATTACGTCAAAGCGGAGCTGAACAAAGACGAGGGCATCTACTATGTGGTCGGTCATGTGGCCGATAAGAAAGATGCTACGCACTTCATCCCCGTCAAGAACGCTGACGGAGAAGGTCTGGTGATCGTCAAAGGTCTGGAGGACGATGCTTATACTGTAACCGAAGTCCGAACCGATAATGGCTACAACCTGCTTAAGGATGACATCAAGATCGTCATTTCTCAGGTTGAGACCACAGAGCTGTGTGATGTCTACTCCTCTGACCTGCTGGGGCTGGTTCAGAACGATCCCCGGTATGCAGCCATTATCAATGACACCGGTAACCTCAAGAATATGCCTCAGCCTCACCTGGAGCACCACCTGCTGACTGCATCCGCCACCGTCGACAGCAAGAATGTCAACATGCTGGACGATGACGGCAGCGCAAACGCCATCGTTCCCCTGAAAGTCATCAATACCCGCGGTTTTGATTTGCCGCAGACCGGTGACTCCGGCACTATGGCGTTCAGTATCATCGGCATCCTGCTGATGGCCTGCGCAGCCGTTGTCATCGTGATGGTTTTCCGAAAGAAGTGTAATTCCAACTAAGCACAGATAACGGAGGGGAACCAGCGTCCCCTCCGTTTTCGTCCTATGGTTCATAAGCTATAACTGATGAACTGGCTTTTCCTTCCCGTCTCTACACTTATAAAGGAAAGGATTTTGACATCTTTATGCCGAAAAAAGTTCCGAAATCCATCTGTCTCTCATCCAAAGTGCGTAAGATGCTCACAATCGCCTGCGCCATACTGGTATTTTTGTTTGCCCTCGGGATCACTTTGTATCCGCTGATCAGCATCTGGTATAACAGCCGGCACCAGTCTGAGATCCATACACAATATCTGGAAGTGTTGCGGCAGGTCGACAATTCAGAGATCATTCTGGCCGAACGTTATGCAAATGAGTATAACGCAGCCATCTCTCCCGGCACACAGCTCAGTGATGCATTCTCCAAAGAGGCGCTGCTGTGGGCATCTGAGGACTACGAGAACCTGCTGAATCTGGCAGGTGATGGGATCATGGGCTATATTGAGATCCCCATGATTCAGGTAAATCTGCCAATCTATCATGGTACTGATTCAAAAACTCTGGACATTGGCGTTGGCCATCTGCTCGGCAGCTCTCTGCCGGTCGGCGGCAAAGGTACGCACACCGTCCTGACGGGGCATTCCGGTATGGCCACACAGAAGATGTTTTCCGATCTGGACAAATTGAAGCTGGGCGATGTGTTCTACCTGCAGGTATTGGACGAAACCCTTGCTTATCAGGTAGATGCCATCCATACCGTCCTGCCCTACGACACCTCTTTCCTCGGAATCACCGAGGGTGAGGACTATTGCACGCTGGTCACCTGCACCCCCTTTGGCATCAATACCCACCGTCTGCTCGTTCGTGGGACACGCATCCCCTACGAGGAGGCCGAAGTCATCATAGCAGAGAAGCTGCAGGTGGAAGACGCCCCCGCATCCACTTGGGAACAGCAGTATATCAAAGGCCTCCTGCTTGGCACCGCAGCTGTTGTTGTAATTTCAGTTTTCTGCATCTGGGGCAGCCATTTCCAGAAGTGCAGACGCCGTAAAAGACCACGTCAGCGCGAGCAGCTCCGGCCGAGAAAGCGAGGCAAGTATGAAAAAGATTAAATACCTTGTACTTATCCTTATGATCCTTGTTTTTCTTTCCGGTCTGGGAATTCTCCTATACCCATATATTCAAGGGTATCTGGTCGACCGGCAAATCGAACGGACCGCCGAAGAATTCCTGAGTCGCGTTGAAACTGCCCCGATTTCACCATACCCATCTGAAAGTCAGTTGGATCAGGATACGCCTTCAGATTCGCCGGAACCTACCGGGCCGGACACCTATACTGACTTATGGCGGGATATGGTCGATTACAATAAAGAAATCTATATCAATGGCCAGAAAGGGCTGGATTGCAAACTTGCGTATGAAGGCCCCAGTTTCATTCTGGCTGACTACGGTCTGGAAAGCGAAGTCTTTGCCGTGATCTCTATCCCCGCTTTGGAGCTGGAGATGCCGGTGTTTCTGGGTGCAAACTACCGCCACATGGCCGATGGTGCTGCTATTTTAAGTCAAACCAGTATCCCCATCGGTGGAAAGAACACGAATTGTATCATCGCCGGCCATCGGGGATGGGGCGGTGCCTCCTACTTCCGGTATGTGGATAAGCTGCAGCCCGGCGACGAGGTCATCATTACGAACCTTTGGGAAGCGCTCCAGTATAGGGTGGCCGAAATCCAGATCATCCAGCCAAACGAAGTTGAGCAGATCCTGATCAAGCCCGGTCAGGAACTTGTCACTCTGCTGACCTGCCACCCTTACGCATCCGGGGGCAGACAGCGATATCTTGTGATCTGTGAAAGGGTAGATGAAAACAGTTAAACCATCACATTTTTTACTGACTATAAATAACGGAGGTACTCACATGAAAACGAAAATTATGAAGTGTCTGGCGCTTGTCCTGGCAATGACCTGCATTCTGTGCTTTCCCACCCCTGCATCTGCGACCGCCCAAGGTACTGACGGTACCGAGCTGGAAGTGGTTCAGCCTGAAAAGCTGGAGATTCAGCTGGGCGAAAGCTGGGCCGGTGTTGCGTTTGAACTGAAAACCGATGCCGGCATGTACCCTGGGGTGATTCCCGTTGGCGAAGATGGCATCCTGCGTCTGGAAATCGGCGGCAGCACCAGCTACATTCTCACCTGCATGAACTCTGAAGTCGAAATACCCGAGCCTGATGCAGCACAGCATACAGAGGGAGTTTCTGAAGTGGAAAATACGGCTGATACCATACCCACCGAAGATACAGAATCGGCTGCGTATCCTGAGGAGAGTACGGCTCCTGTCAAAGCCGATATGGCTGATGGCACCGTCTCCGGCATTCCTGTCGCACATCTGGCACTGTTTGGCGGCGGTCTGATCGTTGCTGTTGCCGCCCTTATCGGCATCCATATCTTCCAGAAGCGCCGTGAGGGCAGCTGCGCTGAGGACGATGATGAAAATGACGAAATCTGAGCCTGAAATGGGTATGGGAAGCAGGAAATTGTGCGATAAGTAGAACTTTTTTCATTTGTTTCCCAAACCATTGACTATCTGAAACCCGGGTGCTACAATGCAAGTGTGGCAGGGGCTTGCACCCAGGCTTTCGATCCGCCGGAAGAGCTCCCGGCGTTTGACGCACCCGGGTGGGTAGCGGAATCGTTACGGACTTAGCGTTGTTATAGCGGTCCCTCAATGGTGCAAGCCAATTAAACATGATTACCGGAAGGTTGCTTACTTTAGGCCTCGGTCGGATCCGACCCCATCGAGCGTGCTTTAGTATTGCTTCCTTCCGGTATTTTTTAATTTTATGGAGGTATATCACAATGAAACCTAAAAACAAACGAAAGGGAATAGACAGAACCGCCCCTCGCTGTCCCTACTGCGGCAGTCATACCATTCTGCGAAGCGCCGACGGCATCTACCGGGAAAATGCGCGCAACGACATGCTCTACGTGTGTAAGAACTACCCTGCATGCGACTCCTATGTCCGTGTCCAGCGCGGCACCAAGATACCCCTTGGAACTGTGGCGAACCGGGAACTGCGGGAGCTGCGGGCGGAAGCGCACCGCCAGTTCGACAAACTGTACAAGCATGGCTATATGAGCAAGCACGATGCCTACCAGTGGCTCGGAGGCATCCTTGGCGTTCCCGCGAAGCAGGCACACATTGCCCAGCTCAGTCTGTTGTCCTGTAATCTGGTCATTCGGGAAGCCAAGAAGCAGGTCAATTGGTACCATGCGCGTAAAATGGCCGCTCTGCAGCAGACTCAGGAAGGGGATGTGCAGGCGTCATGACACCGGAGCAGCAGAAAATCGTGGAAGCGAATATGGGTCTGGTGGGAAAGGTCATCAAGGAGAAGGTCCGTCGACTCGGTCAGCCCGATACCCCCAGTTATGAGGATCTGTTCCAAGCCGGTTGTATCGGTCTGTGCGAGGCTGCCATAACAGACAAAGGCGGTTGCTTCTCGACCTATGCATATAGACTGATCTGGAACGAGATCTGCGATGAATTGATCCGAAACACGAAACTGTTTCTGAACGAGCAGTCTACAGATACAGTCGACGTTCTTTCCGAAGCAGCGTCGGCGCATCCAGATCCTTTGACAATCTTCGACCTGCGTCATACCATTGGGCAGGCAAAAGCGAAGGCTCAGGGAGGAACCGCAAGAGGCATCCAGTGCCTTGAGTTGACGGTTCAGGGATACACCAGCAAGGAGATCGGCGCCATTGTCGGCGCCGATCCCGGTACTGTCCGGATGTGGATGACCAGAGCAAGGAAGTATCTCAAGAGCCTTCCGGAGCTGCGAGCATTTGGATACCCGGAGGCCGTATGAGAAAATCAATACGGCAGAGGGCCAAGCCATGGTGTGTACCACTGGGCTTGACCCTCTTAATATATATTCTGCTGCGCTCTGTTTTTCTGATTGGCTATGTTCCTTCCGCTTCTATGGAACCCACTTTGCATGAGGGGAGCTTCATCCTCGGCCTGAGGCTATATAGCGAGCCGAAAGTGGGGGACATCATCATTTTTGAGAAAGATGGTGTTTTGCTGGTAAAGCGAATTGCTGCTTGCCCGGGAGATCCGGTAGATCTGTCACAGCTGGAGTATGTGACGGCTATCCCAATCCCGGTATGGGAGGAAACAGTGTTGACCGTACCGGAGGGGTGCTATTTCGTTCTCGGCGACAATGCCCAGAATTCCTGGGACTCACGCTATTGGGCGCAGCCATTTGTTTCTAGGCAGCAGATCGTTGCAAAGCTGATAAATTCATTTTGCCACTGTTTGGACAAATAGCAGCGGGAGTTTTACGCATCATTTATACTGTTAAGAGCGTAGTATAGTTTCCCATCAAAATTCTTTAATTCAAAACTCTGAAACATCTCATTACCATCAACATCTTCGTAGTTGATATTGAACCATGTAGGAACACCTTGATCATTACGCTCGTATTCGTCAGTCAACACTGCCATCTGCTTTGGCCATTTCTTCGCATCAACTGAGTCGTAATATGCGCAGTGAACATATTGTATCTCATTGCACTTCAGAAGTGGAGTGATGTATTTATCAAATACAATCATATGCTTAATGGGAAATCTATTAACATTCTCAACACTAATTTTCACATTTTTGTGGATGGGGTTTGTAGCTTTATCATATAAGCTAAATGCCTCAGCCGTCCCATCCAGCTGCATATCTATAGAAACTATTTTAACAGAGAAAATTGGCTGTATCTCTTTCTTCCTACTTTCAGCATCCTTCCTTTCATTCAATTCGCTATAATAAATGCTCTGAAATATCGCAATCAAGCTTATAATTACAGTACCAATAAATGACAGATAAGCTCCTAAAAATGAGAGCCAATCACTCTTTTCTAGGCCTGTCCCAACAGGGAAAATACCATTTCCCTTGAATACAAAATAAATAATGACATAGGCGATAGCAGAAAAAGCAACTATAGCAATAATAGGCATCTTGTATTTTGACCAAAATGTTAGCTTTTTACTTTTTTGTTTACTCATAATAAATTACCTCTCACGCCTTAATATATCGTGCTGCCCGCCCCGCACCGATCCGCTTTACTGATCCAGTTTTGACCATGGCACCGAGCACGGCCTCGACGGTTGTGGGACTGACATCGGGGAGAATCTTGCAAATTTCGGCTTTAGAAATTGGAGTAAGGTTATTCAGAACAGTCGCTTCCACACGAGCCTTCTTCGTGACCTTCTTGCCGTGTACCACTGCAAACCGCTTGTCCAGTTCCTTATAGCACATATAGAGCGTGGACAGGAAATTCTCAACAAATGGGAAATAGGAGTTCTCTCCCGCTTCCCACCCAACCGAGGATTGCCGCAGAGCCTCGTAATAATATGCTTTGTAGTTGCTGATCTGCTCCTCAAAGGACACATATTTTCCTGCGTCAAAGCCGTTTTTATATAACAGCAGCAGCGAGAGCAAACGGGACATTCTGCCGTTGCCATCCCGGAACGGGTGGATACAGAGGAAGTCCAGAATCACGCAGGGGATCAAAAGAAGCTGATTGATATTCGCATCGCTTCGAGCATCCAGATAGGCAAGCTCCAACTGTTCCATTGCTTTCGGCGTTTCGCTCGCAGGGGTAGGACGGAAACGGACTCGACGATTTCCGTCTGTGTCAATTTCCAAAATCACATTGTCGTCCGTCTTGTACTGCCCGCCGTACTCATAGCCCGCAAAGCTCATCATCATTTCGTGCAGCCGCAGAATATCGCTCTGCCGGAAGTCAATATGCTCATAGCCCAAGTGGATCTCATTCAGCGCATCACGGTATCCGGCGATCTCCGCCTCGTTGTGGTTCAGCGGGGCGCTGTTCTGATTGACAATGGCGGCGATACGCTCATCGCTGGTCACAATACCCTCAAGAGCATTAGAACTTTTGATAGATTGCACCTTTGCAACAGCTTCCAGTTCCGTAAAAATCTGCGTATATTCGCCCTTACGCACCCCCGCCATTGTTTTCAGTGCCGCAATGTTGGAAGTGAGGTTCACAAGATTTGCTGGCAACAAACCATTATTCAAAAAAGAGTAATCAAATTTTCTCATACAGCACCAGCCTTTCTGCATATAATTATATCATATTATATGCAGAATAGCAAGGTTCTGTCCCGGATTATCTGCATATACATTTTCAAAATATATGCAGATATAGGTTCGGAATAGGCAACAATATAAGAAAACAGTGCAATTCTACCGCACTGGCTACACTAGATTGCTTTGACTTATGATATAATCCTCGCCCGACTCCGCGCCAGAGCGGGCTAACGGCAGAGTCCCGACTTACTACTCCGCCGAAATTTGTTTTGGGGTATCTTATCACACTTTTTCAACAGATGGAAGCTCGTACATCCGAGATGCCCCATGTTCAGGAAAATGTAAGACGGTAAACTCCGATATCTACTTAAACTGCCGTCTAGACTAAACAGCAAATTCTAGTTACTGAAGTTGTTAATTTGCCCGAATAGGTGGTCGTTGAGCGCTTATACTTTGCGTGAAAATGGGTTTGAACAACCATACCTTCCTTCATCGATGTCGTGTTTGACATCTTCTAAGGAATCATAGATTCGCTCGCCATACATACAATGGAAATTACCATTTGCAACGATTGAAGTAACGACAATCTGTTTGGGGCGCTCATTTTGCTTGGAATAACTATCTTGCACGGGACGCTCATTGTATTGAATCATGTATTCTTTGTAAAATGTAATCATGTGAAAAACTCCTTTTGTCATTAGATCGTTAATCAAAGTCGCATCCAAAATCACGGATGGTTTTCAGGGCGGGCAGGGCGTTCCCGTCGTAGTCGAACAGCGCCTGATTGGCCCATTCGTTGCCGCCGGGGCCTTGTTCTCCGGTGTATGCCAGTGCGGCTTCGTTCGCCCAGCCGCAGCCGGGGACTGGCAGCCACGCAGGCTCCCAATAGACGAAGCCCTTGCCCCTGTTTTCGGGAATGTCCCGGATCAGCGTCATAATGTCCCGCATAAACGCGCTCTGCCCCTCCGGGGTCATGGGATAGGGAACCTTTTCCGCCAGCTCCCGTTTGGTGGCCATGCCCTTCCGTTCCTCCGGCGCCAGCTTTTCGTAGGAGGCATAGTCCTCCAGCGTAAAGCCCGTGGACACCTCGGCCACGATCATGTCCTTGTGATACCGCAGCGCGAGATCCTGCATGTTGTTTTTCAGGTCGTCCATGGTGCCGTGCCAGAAGGGGTAATAGCTCAGCCCGATATAATCAAAATCCTTGCCGCCGCGGGCAAAATAGCTGTCGAACCACGTCCGGTACAGCATATTGCTGCCGCCATTGTCCAGATGCAGCATGATCTTCATCCCCGGTGCGGCGTCCCGGACGGCCTGAATACCCGCGTTCAGGAACAGCACGATGTTTTCAAAATTGGGCGTTCTGCCGAAAGGCCACAGCAGTCCGTTGGACAGCTCGTTGCCCACCGCCGTGATGGCGGGAAGCAGGCCGCTGTCTGCCAGCGTGTTCATTACGGAAAACGTAAAATCATAGACGGCCCCGGCCAGCGCTATCGGCTCCATTCCCTGCCAGTCCTTGGGAATGATCTGCTTGCCCGGGTCTGCCCAGAAATCACTGTAGTGGAGATCCAGCATCCAATCGACACCGGTGTCTTTCAGCCGCTTTGCCATCTGCACGGTGCGCAGCAGATCGTTGGTGCCTGCGCCGTAGGGGATGCCATCTTCGCTGTAGGGGTCGTTCCACAGCCGCAGCCGTACCAGATTCATGCCGTACCGCTTCAGAATCGCAATGGCATCATCTTTCAGACCGTTATCATAAAATTTCCCGCCGCAGTTTTCTACTTCCGACAGCGTGGACAGATCCATTCCTTTGACAAATGTATTCATACGCGAACCTCGCTTTATGTCTGCTCTGCCGTGACTGCACTGGCAGAGGTATCTTCTCCTTCAGGAAAAGCAGCGGCTGACAGCGTCAGCCGCTGCTCTGCGGTGGATGGTTATTCGGAAAAATCCTCGAAATCGGTAAAGCGCTTCATCATGTCCTTATAACGGACGCGAACCATTTCGTTCATTTTAAGAACCTGTTCCTCCGTGCCGAAAAACTGGCAGCGGATGCAGTAGAACTCCTGTTTCTCGCTGTCATAGAACATGTCAATGTCCAAATCCCGCATAAAGCAGGAGGGGCAGCGGTAGTTCAGTCTGCCTTTCGTAGATTGAGCCATGTGGTGAAGACCTCCTTCTGCTGAAGTTTTCCGGTATAGCTCAGGGTAAACATGGGGCTGAAGGCGTAGCCCTCTTTGATATAGCCCTTCTTCTCCCGGCCGTCGCAGGTCATGCTGACCAGCGTGTCGATGGGAGGCAGCTTGCACCAGACCTCGCCGGCATTGTCCGCAGCCAGTTCCCGGCACTTGTACTCGTAGGGGATGGCCTGCCCATCCACGCCCAGAGTCAGGCTGGACATATCCTCGGTGTACTCAGTGGTGCCGTAGCAGCCGACCATGTATTCGTTGATGGTCACATCCGCGTCAGGGTCGGACATGGAAAGAATGTTCCGGTCGATGCGGATATTGCTTTCGCCCTCGGCAAAGGTGATGACCGTCTGGAGCTTCACCGTCAGGTCGGAGAATACGATCTCCACCGGATCCAGCGTCAGGATGCGGCTTCTGCCCTCCTGAGAGAAATGCGCCTTGGTGCGGCACAGGCACAGATCCACTTCCTCGCCGTTGTGGCAGATTTTGGCACTGCGGATGGTTCCTTCCCCAGCGTAATGGGTAAAGTAACCGGCGCGGTACTTTTCCTGCATCAGGAAGGGGTAGCTCGCGTCCTGCACATGAGGCGTGCCAATGCCCACAGGCCAATGCAGCTTTGCCACATATGGCCGCAGATCAAAAATCGCGCCGCCCTGATCCATGTTCACGCCTGCGCGCATATAGGGGTCGCAGTACCAGAACAGCTGCTTGTTGCTGCCGTAGAGAATATCCCGCCACAGCGCGCACTCCGGCTCGGTGTAGGTCTTCTTTTCCCGGTAGTAATCGGCAAATTCGGACATGGTCATATCCACCAGCTTGCCCTCTTTTTTCAGCTGGCCGTAGTAAGCGCAGCCATCCCAATAGGACTTTTTCAGCAGCTCATAGGGCGCTTCCCAGCGTCCCATTTTGTTCATCCAGCCGGGGCCGACAAACATCATGTTGTAGGCGTAGCCGTTGTTGTACTTGGACAGACTGCGGTACTGGTCGATCAGATTGTACAGGTAGGGATATTCCCATGTTTTCGTATCATAGATCATACCGCGAAGCACATTCTGGGGGTGGGTGCCGAAGTTGGAGCCGTTGCCGTCATAGCAGGCCAGCAGGTCGCGGCTCAGGTGCGGAATGGCGACAATGCCGGAATCCTCGTCCTCGTTGGCCGCTGGCGCGTGGGTGTTGGCCTTGGAGGGGATCCATGGCGCCCATGGGCCGCCGTCCATGAAAGTATACCATGAATTATTGCAGGTGTGGTAGGCTTTGGGGCCTTCCTCCCAGCAGGTGGCAACGGCGCATTTTACGCTGGGGTATTCCGCCTTGATGAAGTTGATCAGATCGGCGTCCAGATAGTAAGAGCCCGTGGATTCCGGGTAAAATCCGAACTTCTCATAGAATTTGCCGAACACATCCCGGACGATGGCCTTCTTGTCCTCCATGGAGAACATCCAGATGCAGAAATCCTTCGTCTTGTATTTCTCCCGGAACTGCTCGCAGGGCAACCCCAGCAGGCTCAGGGCGATCTCGTCGCCATAGACCGCATGATGCTCCTTGGCCAGCGCCACAGCCTCGTCATTGAACAGGCTGGCGTAGGTCATCTGAATGGTGGTTTTCAGGCCGTTTTCATGGGCGCACTGTTGCTGGAGCTTGAAAATGTCCAGACTTTCGGTCAGCAGCGCCTTACGGCCGATATTCTCCGTCTGACCGTGCCCTGTGACCTTTTCGGCATACTCAGGCACCATTTCAGGCCGGTGGATGATATTTATAACAAACGTCGACATATAGCTGATCCTTTCATCATAGATTTCTCCCTGCGCCCTGTTCCACGTTCATATTGCATTTTACAGAATTTCCGGCTTAATTGGAGAAATGACTGCTCTCTGTCACTCAACTTTTCTCAGAATAGCCATATCGAGGTTGCACCAATCATCAGCACCGGCAACAGTATAGACCCCGATTTCCAAAGTGTTGTTGGTAACAACTATTTCATCGATGGTAAAGATGTTCCAGTTAATATCACTTGTAGTAATAGTAGTGGTCAGTTCATCCCCTCCATAATTCTTCGCATACAACTGGAGCACATCCTGATCCCCATTGGTCTTTGCCCAAATTGAGAATTGATACGTACCGTTGGGAAGATTTGTAAATGTCTTATATACAGAGCAGGAGTAGGCAGAATCATCCCAGAATGTCAGCTTATAATCACCATCATATGCATAACCATATTCCGTCTTTACAGTCCCCGTATCTGAGGAGTCGCTAAGCCATACATTCCAGTCGGCGGGAGTGGTTGTAACGCCATCATTTTCAAAACTGATATTTGATAGCAGATTCTCCGCAGGTTGATTCAGCACCTTGATAGAAGACAATGCATTGCCATTAAAATCGAACAACGTCATATTGTCCCAGGTATTACATGGGGTGTAGGTATCATTCTTGTATGCAACGCCTGCATCCGTTGCATAAGTTCCATTCTCTACCGGCAGCCATTCGGGTTCCCAGTAAAAATAACCAAGCCCCTTATCATTAGGAACATTAAGAATGACGGATTCCAGATCGTTCATGAAAGCAAATTGTCCTTCAACCGTTGCAGGATATCCACCGACTTCTTCATCTCCACTGATAAATACATTGCCGACACCATCACCATCTTCTGTTGTCCATGCATATGCAGTTTCAACAATACATACCTCTTTGCCATAAGTGGAAGCCAAATAGTTTATGTTATACTGCAAGCCCTCCATGGTCCCGTGCCACATCGGATAATAGGAAAGGCCAAACACATCAAAGTCCAGATTGGGGGAGGCCGTCAGCAATCCGCCAAAGAACCATGTATAGAGAGAGTTCTGACCTCCCATATCCAAATGCAGGATGATTTTGGTATTGGATGCAGAGGATGCTCTAACACCAGCAATCGCAGATTCCAGGAGTCCGGCAAGATTGGAAAAATCCTCATTTCCGTTGCCAACCTTGCCATCATCATGAAGTATGCCCGTGGATATCTCATTGCCAACCTGAACCATTTCAGGAACAATGCCTGCCGCCGCAAAGTTGTTCAGCGTGTCTTTCATGTAGTTGTACAATGTAGTCTTCAGTTCGGAGTAAGACAGATCTTTCCATGCCTTGGGTTTAATCTGGTTGGCAGGGTCTGTCCAGAAGTCACTCAGGTGGAAATCAATCAACACTCCCATTCCGAGGTTTTTTGCCCGCCTTGCCAGCGCCAAAGTGGTTGCATAATCATTATTACCACCACCATAAGGATTTCCGTTTTCGTCGTATGGATCTACCCATAATTTCAGCCGCACATAGTTAGCGCCATTATTTTTCAAAATCGTGAGGGCATCGCTCTCTACGTTATTTTGATAATAACGTGCGCCAAGGTCTTCCAGCATATCGAGAGTGGATACATCTACGCCTCGGACAAAGTTGTCAGTGTCAACTGCTCCCGTAATTGTGGTCGCAAACACCGTCAAGCCAGAGCAAATCATGGAAAGAATCAGAACACATGAAATTACAGATGCGAATAATCTCTTCATTTTCGTAATACCCCCTTTCAAATAGTTGGTTTGTCTACTTATCATCCTTTGACGCCTCCGGAAACGAGTCCACTCTGGATATATTTCTGCAAGCACATAAAGACGATCATTATGGGGATAGACGACAGAACCGCCGCGGCAGAAAATGTTGTCCAATGTGCGGCAAACTGGTCACTGATAAACGTCTGGAGTCCCAGTGCGAGGGTCATCTTGCCCGGAGTCTGCAAAAAGATCGATGTTATCACATACTCGCTGTAAGTTGCGATAAAGGAGAACAGGAAAATAACCGCCAGCTGCGGCGCTGCCAACGGCAGAATGATTTTCCGGAACACCTGAAAATGCGTTGCACCATCTACCATGGCCGCCTCGTCAAGTTCCTTCGGCAAGCCATCCATGTAGGATTTCAGCAGCCAGATATTATATGCACTTCCCCCGGCAAGCACAAAAATAAGCGCTGCATTGCTGTCCACCAATCCAAATTCGTATATCAGAATGTAATAGCCAGCCACAGCCATGCTGCTCGGAAAAACCTGAAGGACAAGCAAGGACATCAGTCCGTACTTTCTTCCCGTAAAGCGAAGCCGCGAAAAGGCATATGCCGCGAGAGACGTCATAGCCAGCTGGATCGCTGCCACGATCAGGCACAGCTTCACAGAATTCCACGTCCAGAGCATGAAATTCGTTTCCTGAAAAAGGCTGGTATAATGTTCAATACTGAATTTCTTGGGAAACAACGATGATAGGAAGAAACTGTCTCCCGCCGAAAAGGAGGACATAACGATCCACAGAACCGGGAACAGAACGATTATAATGGTGACCCATATTACTACCCTGCCCATCCAAAGCATTCTTGCTTCATGAGGTGACATTTTCCGATTCATATCAGTCAACCTCCTTGAACGCGCCCGACATGCGCATATTGATCAGCGTAAATGTTCCCACAATGAGGAATATCAGCACGCTGAAAGTCGCAGACAGTTCATACCGGTTCGACCATGTTGTCATCTTGTACGTTGTGCTTGCCAATATATCCGTATAACCCGCAAACTGATTGTCCACACGTGCCGGACCGCCCTGCGTAATCATGTAGATGTTTCCAAAGTTGTTAAAATTGGCAGCAAACGTTGAGATGACCAGCGGGATCGACAGCTTGGTCACCAGCGGGAGTGTGATCGTTCTGAAACACTGGAATCTGGACGCGCCATCGATTTTGGCTGCCTCATAGTAGTCATTCGGGATCGCCTGAAGTCCGCCGAGACAGACATTCATCATATAGGGAAACCCGAGCCAGACATTCACAATAATGATACCGATCCGCGCCCAGAGTGCGTCCGTCATCCATGGGATATTGGCTGTAATACCGAGCGCATGAAGCAGGTTATTGATACCGCCATACTGCTCGTTCAAAAGCCCCTGCCACGCCAGAATCGCAATGGTAGAGGGAAGTGCCCATGGAACGATCAGGATGGTTTTATAGACCTTTGATTCCTTCATTTTTGGATTATTCAAAAGGATCGCAAGGCCGAGTCCCATAGTATAGGATCCCAGTGTACTGAGCACGGCAAAGCACACCGTCCAGCCCAGCACCGGGAAAAAGACATCTTTCAGGCTTCCGGAAAAGACCGTGAGGTAATTCTGAAACGCAATGAACGTAAAATCGTTCAGGTGATACATGTTGTAATTGGTAAAAGAAATTACAATCGTATAAATGATTGGAATGCAGGTCACGATCAGAATGGAAACCAGAGCCGGAAGCAAATATGGAATTGCTTTTGCGTTGTCTTTTCTCCTCATGGTATCACTACTTTCCGGCGTTCATCAGGTCAACAGCTTCCTTCAGCTGCTTTACCATATTTTCAGCGGCAGCCTCAGGAGACAGCTCCCCAGTCCACATTGAGCGGATGTTGTTGGTGTGAATAGACCATAGCTGACCCATTTCGGATACGGTGGGCATTGGTTCACCATTCTGTATCTGCGCAATAAACGCTTTAGAATAGGCGTTGCTCTGGATGGTTTCCTCCGCCTGATCGGTCAGTTTTGCGGGAATCCGGTCTCCGGACTCATACATTCCTATCGCGCCGTGATCAATCAGGTACATGATAAATTCCCATGCCTTCTCCTGACTGTCGCTTTCGTTGCTCACAAAGCAAACCTGTGTCCCCACGGGAGTAATAAACGGTTGGCCATGAAAGGTGGGCATCTGTGCAACGGCAAAGGGCGTTCCTGCGGAGGTAAATCCGTCGATATCCCAAGGGCCGCCAATATAATAAGCAGTCTGACCGTTCTGGAAATTACTTCTGGCAATGTCTGCGGTAACATCCGCAGATACAAGGCCATATTCATTACAGAGCGCATTTATAAATTCATACGCCTGAACGGCGCCTTCGTTTGCCAAACCAATGTCCGTAACGTCATAGGAACCATTTTCGTACTTAAAAATATAGCCGCCGCACGCCCGTACAAATCCGAGATCATAGTAAATGCTGGTAGCATCGAACTGAACTCCGCCAACCTCCGCCGCACCTGCAACCAGTTCTTCCCACGTTGCCGGTACCTGATCTACCAGATCGGTATTGTAGAAGAGGGCGGTCGTTTCAACAGAAAGCGGCGCGGCATAGCGGACACCGCTGACGTAGCACGCCTGAATTGCCGCATCAGCAAAATCCTCGTCTGCGTAAAGGTCTGCGGGAACTTCTGCCGCCAGACCTGCGTTGACATAATCGGCAAGCTGGTCATTGGGGATTCCCACAACCGCATCGGGACCATCCTCGCTCTTGATTGCCTGCGCAAATTTCTGGACGGACGGAGACTGATGAATCACTTCCACCTGATATCCATTGGCAGTCCCCCACTCGTCCGCATAGGACTGAATGGTTTCTGCCTCTACACTCATGTTGGTCCAGATGGTCAGCTTCGTATCCGGTTCTTTGGAGGAACCGCATCCGGATAACGCCAGCGCCATGACCAGAGCCGTCAGAACAGACGCTATTGTCCTTTTCATTCCTTTACCTCCTACATTTGTTTTAAGTTCAGCAATGCCGCATTCGCATTCCCGTCCCGGTCAAAAAGCGCTTGATTTGCCATCGAATTGCCCGCCTCAACCTGATCGTTCATATAGGCGCAGCCATTCGCATTCGCCCATGTACAGGCCGGGATGGGCAGCCATGCAGGCTCCCAGTAAAATACCCCTATTCCGTGTCCCCCGGACACACTCCGGACGGTTTCAAACAAATCACGGAGGAATTGCATCTGACCCGCTTCTGTCGCAGGATATCCGGTATTTTTTTCAAGCTCCTGTGTGAACACGAGCCCCGTACAGCCAAGCGTGTCCGTTGTGTACCCAATGGAGGTTTCGGCGATCATGACATCCTTACCATATTTTTGACTTACCCGATTCATATTGTCAAGAAGAAGGTTGAGTCCTCCGTTCCAGTGTGGATAGTAAGACATACCGATGATGTCATAGTCAATGTCAAACGGCTCAATAGCGTCAAACCACCGTTCATACAGCTCGGCGTCTGTTCCGAAATCCAGATGCAGCACAATTCTTGCTTCAGGACATTCTTCTTTCACTGCGTAAATTCCGGCTTGTAAAAGACCTGCCATTGCCGCCAAGTTTTTGACATGTCCATCCGGCCATAGAAAACCGTTTGTGATCTCGTTCCCGACCTGAACCATTGCAGGAATGATACCGCGGTTTTTCAGATACTTGAGTGTCTCACGGGTATGCAGATATACCGCTGCCTCAAGCTCTTTTCCAGTGAGAGATTTCCACGCCTTTGGCTTGATCTGCTTCGCGGGGTCTGCCCAGAAATCGCTGTACTGAAAGTCCAGAAGCACTTCCATCCCGCTGCTCTTTGCCCGCTGTGCCAGCTCCACTGTAGTCTGCAAATCATTATTTCCGCCGCCATAAGGTGCTCCGGACGCGTCATAGGGATCCGGCCAGATCCTGAGGCGTATCATGTCTGTTCCGCATTTTTTCAGGATGCGGAACAGATCATCCTGTTTTCCATCCAAATAGTAGGATGCACCGTGTGCCTCCAGCGCCTTTGCCATGGATACATCCATACCTTTGACAAAGCCCATAGATCACTCCTTGACCAAAGTGATGTTATCGATCGTACCCCAACCGCCGGGAGCAGTGGTCACACTCACGCCAATGGTAATTTCTCCATTCGCAACATCCAGATTGTCCAGTTCCGCGGCGTACCAATTAACGTAGCCATTCAATTCCGCGTCAGCCTTGTATGTCTTGCCGTTGATTACTGCGTAGAAGAAGACCTCTGCGTTCTCGTCCCCAGCGGCCTCGCCCTGAATATAACCGGTCAGCTTGTAGCTTCCTTTTTCCAGACCGGAAATGGTCTGTTCCGCAGTAAAGTTAACATTGCTGGAGCCTGAATAGAAGTGCAGAGACTGAACACCGTCGCAGCAATCCGTTTCACGGGTATAGATATCCAGTTCCTCAGTGGAATCGTCGATATTGGTAACAGTCCACCCTGTGAAATCCGCATCCTCAAAACTTCCATTCACAACATAGTTTCCATTTTCATCCGGTTCCGCTTTGGGGGCGCTGCCACAGGCAGCAAGAGACAGGATCATGCACAGGATAACCAAAATGGACAACAGCTTCTTTTTCATGACATATTCTCCTTTGTTGATGATAGTTAAACAATTTATCTCATTACAAGTAAATTATTTACTATTCAGAATATATCACTCATAACTCGTCTTGTCAATACAGCCGCGGCAGCCACAATAAAATTCGGCAGTTTACATTATAAGAGAAACTGTAATTTGTGCAAAACAGAAAAGGAGATGCAAAAACGCACCTCCTGCTATCCTGTTATATCAGCAGCTTTTCCGGAACACAGGCGTTCCATTTACGAAAATAGATTTCGTTATTTTTCCTCCGCTCAGGACTCTGTTCCGCAGCAGATCCAATGCGGTTTCGCAAATGATAGGAATGTCAATGTGAATTGTGGTCAGCGGCGGTGACAGATACTTTGCGATATTTACATCGTTAATGCTGAACACCGCCACTTGTTCCGGTACCTGAACGCCTGCCTCATTCAATGCCTGAAGGACGCCTACGGCCAGAGTATCGCTTGCAACACATAACGATGTGGGAATCGTCTCCTTGGTCAGAAGCTCTTTGCCCAAACGATAGCCTTCTTCCACAGTAAATTTGTCGGATATCAGAATATAATCTTCATTCAGGCAATTATAATAGCTGGCGCTTTGCCGGAAGGACCACTCACGGATATCCATAGAGGGCAACCCGGTATCAATGTTTCTGTCCGGGCCGCCAATAAAGCCTATTGTGCGGTGTCCCTTCTCCATAAAGTAGTCTACGATCTGGGTCACAAAAGAATCCATGTTGGGTCTTACCGCATCAAACAGCTTCTCGTCCGGAGAAGTTCCTATAAACACGCCTCTCTTGCATATTCTGTACAGCCTGTTGATTTCCTTCCTGTTCAGCCAACCCACCGCAACAAATGCGTTCAGATCCTTGGGTATGGCGTCCATCCCATCCTTTTTACTGTATACCGTAAGGTGAATATTCATTTTCCGCGCCTGCTTCAGAAGCTCATCCTTAACATTCTGGTAGAAGATATCCTCCAGCTCATCTTCCGCTTCTGTGAAGTACAGAAGCGCGACATTTTCTATTTTGGGAAAAATGATTCTCTTTTTATATCCCACTTTTTCAGCCGCGGCAAAAATTGCCGCCCGCGTTTCCGCACTGACAGAAATCCCTTCGTCATAGTTCAGCACTCTGGATACAGCAGCACTGGATACACCGACAATTTCCGCGATCTCCTTTATAGTAGCCATAAATACCTCCATTTCTGTTAATATATTTACATAAATTATTTACTTTGTCAAATACTTTATTTGCTCTTATCCTGATTTGGAGGTATACACCTGCTTGGGGTAGCTCTGACGAGCCTCGCAAGCACGGAAACCTAGCCTAAAAACGCCCATTTCTGCTATGAAGCTACAGCTCATGCAGAAATGGGCGTTCTTTCATTAGCGAGTCTTAAATCTCCCCGCAACTCAAAGCAGCCTGTTTGAACTACAGGATAATACGCACGGTTCCCAAGGCTTTTTTCGGTATTTTCATTTACAGAAGCCCTGTAGATCAGAAAATATCCGCCACTGTTTCAGTAGCCGCACCTTGACGAATTGCATCTACATCCACCATAGATCGAATACGAATACTGTAGCTTCCTGGGAAATAATCTCGGCACTCCGCAAAGTGGTAGATCACGGTGCTGTTTTCCATGAATGCCGCCCGGATTGTGCGCTCTTCATCTATCAGATACGCCGGAATGCAAGGCTGCAGATTTATTTGCACGCCGCTTTCTGTACGCAGGAACGGTTTTCGGCCGAACATCATGATTTGCCATATGCTCATAAATTCCGCCGTAGAACCGCTTAGCCGCGCCACATATCCACGTCCGTGAAGCGCCTCCTCCGGGTTCACACTGCTCACCAGGAAGGAGCTGTTTTCCAATGTACTTCTTCCGTAAACAGCCGGATCTAGGAACGGAATCGCAGCCTGCCGCATTGTTTCCGAAAACTGTTCATACAATCCGCCGCGCAGCAATTCCAACAAATATTTATATTCCATGTGCAGCCAGATGGAACCATTTTCCAGCCATCCCGGTGTAAACGCAGCCGCACGCCCCAGCTCCAGCTCGGATATATCCAGTGCCTGATTGACGCGGTACATCCCAAGCTTGCCGTCAAACAGTTCGCTCCGGTGCACTGCCTCAAACAGTTCTTTGCGTTTTTGCTTGCTTTCACATAGGCGCATATCCCGCACACTGGATTCCAGGAACAACGGCATATCACACTTTTCAAACGAAGGCGTTCCTTGCTCCATTTTCACACGGTATCGGCAATAGGTCGGCATCAACCCGTTTTCTCCGCGGCACAGAGCAAGCCGTTGACCAAGGAAATTTGCCCATGCGTCCAGCATTTCAGCCAGCTGTTCCGCCTGGCAATCTGCATAGTCCCATGCTCCCTGCGTATAGACTTCTTCCCGGCAGTGCTCCAGCGCGGATTTGCTGCTGTTCCAAAAATCAACCAGCACCGTATTTCCCGTATACTCCGGAATATCCTCGACGCTCTGCTTTAGGCGCATCAGTAACATGTAATGGGGTTCCGGCAAAGAAACCTTTCCTCCATAGCGCCGAAGAGAAGCTTTCAGAAACCGCAAATGCCGCAGCAGCTCCATGGCATCCGTAACACTGGAACCAAACAGTGCGGGCAATCCGTTCAGCGCGTCATACCAGCCGGGTCTTCCGCCTTCCATTTCAATGCCGCAGCCCCAGGCATCCAATGCCGCAAATTTCATTGCGCACATACAGACCAGCTTTTCCAGCAAAGTAGCCTTTACCAGATTCCCGTACCCATCCCTGCACCATTTTTCTCCCGGTCTCTCTTCCAGAAAGTGATACTGCCGCAGTTCTCCACCCGACACACTATAGCGTTTTTCTCTGGGCAGTATTTGCGCCTGCGGCCGGTACCAGGGCAGTTCCATTTGCATCAGTTCCTGCTCCCGTTCCGGCCAGATACGCAGGAAGTCTTCAATCAGATCCAGGCCATAGCTCCAATGGTCTGTCCAATATCCCTCTTCGAAGTCCGCATCTGCTTTTACCGTTCCTTGCGCTATGCGGGCCATTCCCTCCTGTCTCCCATAGCGCAGCACATACTGCCCCGGTGTCATTGTCTCTCCACTGGCGCTCTGTACCAGATCCGGTTTGATGACCAGGGGGTTATATCCGTCCGGCTGGATCAGGGAATAGAAGTCGGCAACATTTTTTCCGCCTACGAAAGGCGCAAACGATACATCACATCGTCTGTTTTGCCACACGTCCCGGAAATTCCCGTTTCCCTGGGAGAGCGGCTCCTGTGTCAGGGAGAAGTAATTGTAGTCCCGTTCCAGATCCCCATGCTTACGGCTGTACAGGTGAAAGGTATGTCCAGCCAAGCGTACCGGCTTGCCGCCGCGCAGGAAATTATCCAAATACGTCCTCTTGCAGTACTCATCAAATCGGGGATCTGCCGTGTCGCATGCAATTGGCGCACACAGTGTATCCACCATTGTTTCCGCTTCCGCAAGCTTTCTTGCAAACCATTCGGGCGATACCGCCTCTTCCAGCAGTTTCCCGCAGCCGCTGCCGGTTTTTCCGTGCCCCAGCAGTGTATAAACCGTTTTCTTCTCTCCCGGATTCAGTCGGAGCCGCGCACCAGAAAAGAAACACGGGAATAGATTTTGGCAGCGCTGGTGTGCCGAAATCAACTCCGGCAAATCCATCCGCGCAAATCCATGCGGATGGACAAAGGAAGTATCCTGTCCAAAAACGGCTTCCGGGTCCCACAGGACAGGCAGTCGTTTTCCTTCCTCCACACAAGAAAATCCAAACGCAAAACCGGTGATCGGCTCGACCCGGGCACTATCCTCCAGGCTTGCCCGTACCCTGTATCGGGGGACGCCTGTTTTGCCTCCTACCGTTTCCATCCAGGCCCTTGCGGTCTGGGTCATGCATTTCAAATGCCAGTCTCCGATCCCATGGGGAACAATTGCCGGAAGTCCATCCAGTACCTCCAAGTCCAATACGCCGTTGCCAGTATTTTCAATTGTCAGCGTCCTTGCCAGCGCTCCAACGCACGCATTCGGTAAAATAAAATACTGGACCTGGGCACGAACCGGGGCATCTGTTTCCCGGCACTGAAGCGTCAAGCTGTTTGCCCCAAGCAGCATCTGTTTGTCCCGTGCATTCACAAACAACTCCGACACATGCCCATGGTACTTCAAGAAAGTACGGAAGCCCTTCGTCTGGACATCCTGCCACGCTGTGTGCGCCGGCCGAAATTCCATGATCGGGTGATCCTTATCCTGCGTGCCAAAACTCGCAACGCCTTGCCCCCGATTTACGAAAAAGCACCATGCGGGGATACCATTCTCCCCCGCAATTCCTGGTAAAAAATCGGCAAATGCCGGTTGACTGTCATAGTCTTTTATGATATCGATCATTGTACTTTTCTCCCGAGCCAAGCTTCCACAATATGTATTTTCTCTTTGTCCAATGCTCCCATTTCAGAAGGCAGGATACGTCCATCCGCTATTGGCATATTGTCCAGCTCTGCCTTCACAATTGTATATTCGGAAGGCTCCAGGCGTTCCAACAATGTGTATACAATCTTGAATGCCTTTCCGCCAAACTTCAAAATAATGCTGGTTCGATTCCGCACGTCAAACTGTTCCGGCAGCAGCTGAGGCCGCAGACACAGCGCTCCATTTTCCCCGCGGATGCCAAACATTTCCTGCACCACGCACAGCATCATCCAGGCTGCGGAACCCGTCAGATACGGGTACATACCCCGGCCATCCGGGGCAAAGTATTCCGGGATCCCCGGATAGATTCTGCTCTTTTTAGAATCCAGCACAAGTCTCCAAATTGGCTCTATGGCCGAAAAGCCCTCTCTGGCATACCCCCGGCTGTACAGCGCATATGCAAACATGACACTCATATGGCTGAACACCGCGCCGTTTTCCTTGTGCCCGTAGGCAAAGGCCAGCATTCTGCCAATTTGGAAATCTTCTGGATTTAGCCGCGTATTCAGTCTGAATCCGCCTGCCTGCCGCGCATACAGCAGCCGCCTGGCCGCATGATAGATTTGAGGTATCTCAGATTTCGCTGCTACTCCGCCCAGGGTCGCAAATACCTGTCCCGTCAGCATCATACGTTCTTGCCCCGGCGTCCCGCATTCCAGTGGAGTACCGTAATTATCATAGTAGCTGTTGAACCATCCGTCCTGCTCCGTCTGAATCCATGCCCTTTCCCGTATGATTGCTTTCAGCGTGTCCGCACACAAGTCCAAATGCCGTACAATTTTGTCCAACGGGATCTGAATCCGGTCATCATCAGGAATTTGGATACACTGCGCGCAGAACCGATTCAGCTTCTCTCTACGCGATGCGATGGAAGCCCAATTGTCCTCTTCCCCCAGCAGGATTTCAAAACGCTTTGGCAGGTCAATACTGCTGCATTTTCCGGTCTGCCGTAAAGTTTCCAGCATTTTCGCCAACAGCTCCATACTTCCGGCATAAGCGGATGTAAACGCACCGCTCTCCCCGCGTTGAGGTGCCATATCCAAAGCGTCGTTCCAATCCGCATCCCGAAGCCGAAGCAGGCCATGTTCTCCCGCTTCACAGAATGCGGTCAGCTGTTCCAGCAGCATATGCTCCGCAACGGTCCCTGTGCAGCTCCTGTCTGCCTGGATGGCATTCCTCTGAGTCCCCCGCATTCCGAGACCATCCTGAAAAAACGGTGCCACTCTCAGAAGGATCTCAATATCGCCTGTTTGTTGGATGTATTGCCAGATAGTCAGTACCGGCCAGTAACCGTGATCCATCCAGACTCGCTGAATTCCATTGCGATCCGCCTTGAATTCTCCCGGACGATTTCCAATGATGGTGGCATTCGTCCCGTCCAAACGGACTCCGCCAAAATAGGCGACCAGGTCATCCGCCACTGTCTCAGGCTCGCTCAAAAGCAGTCCCAGAGAATCCTGCCACAAGTCACGCCAGCCTCGTCCGCCCTTTCCGTAATCGTGATGAGGCAGGAACGAGCAGCCATAAATTCTACGCAGCGTTGGCTGAATTCCGATCCAGCGCAGAATATTGTCAAAGTCTGAATCACCCGTATGGGTGCGGATTGGATTCACCTGATCCCACCAGAGCTTTGTCTCTTCCAGGGAAATCCGGATTCTGTACGGGGAAAGCCAGACGGCGGCAATTTGCTCCGCAGCTGCCTTATCTTCCGCTGTACCCACAAGAATATCGTATTCCCGCTTTTCTCCCGGGCATAACTCCGTCTCCGGGAAACGCAGCGCACCAATTGTTTCTTTTCCTGCCGTTTCACCACCAAGGGAATCACCTGGCAGCTCTTTGGCAACCCACTCCGGCATGATCAGGCTTCCTTCGCCTGTGTAACGATCCAGGTTCGCACAGACCGCTTCCGCAGATTTCCCGTCTTCCGTTATGCCAAATACAAAATAGCTTCGCTGATTGGGTGTGTGCCCACGCTCATCGAAGGAATAGGTCGGTGTGAGGATTACGCCTTCCTTCCGGCTTTCCGCTCGATTCAGCAGAGAGGTCACATGGCGGTGATCCCTCAGATTATCCGCACTGCGCCCATAGAGTGGGATTGCAGCTGTCGGTGTCAGGCGGAGCGTTTCTTCGCCGCAATTCTCCAACATTACCTGCATGATCTCCACCGTTCCGTTTGCGCTGGGGACCCAGCTGGTCACAGCTGCCCGCAATTGACGCGTCCGGTTTTCCCGCACAGTCCTATGCCACAGCAGTCCTGCTTCCACTATGCACTTCTCTTCCGCGGGCGTAAATTCCTCCGCGATCTGCACGGCGCTCATTCCTGCTGCCGACCACAATTCGCCGTTTTCAAATCTGCACCAAAAATTTCTCCCCGCCATGCCGGAACGAAGATCCTCTTCACTGGCCGGCGGCAGCACATAACTGTTTTGGTCCCGCTTCAAGTCACCCTTTAATTCCGGCGTTATGCTTGCCATAACGCCGTTTTCTGCGGCAAGGGGGAAATAATTCAGCCTGTTTTTCTCCCCATGCTCTATCCGAAAGGACCCCATATCGTCCAGGAATCCGCTTTCCATTCCATACACCCCTTACTGGCTACTGTTTTTCATCTTCTCTGTGGATTATATATTTCTTTTGCTGGTATTCTACAGGTGTTGTACCTACCGCGTCCTTAAATGCCCGATAAAAGCTCTTATAGTTTTCATATCCAACCTTTGCGGCCACCTCGGCAATGGAAATGTCCGGTTGACGAAGCAGCTCCTTGGCTTTCTCCATCCGCGTATTCCGCAAATACTCAGAGAACGTTTTTCCTGTGTATTTGCTGAACATGGCAGAGAAATACGCGTAATTCAGGGAAACCTCATTGGAAACCATTGCCAATGTAATAGGCTTCGGATAGTTTCTCCGGATATATTGAATTGCCAGCTCCATGACATATGTATCATTTCGGCTCTGCATATAGGTGTGTGCCAATTGATTCAGGGACAATAAACGCTCATTTACATTTACGAGATATTCCCGCATGGTTGCGAAAGTAAGCGGTGACTTTACCCGTTCCAAGTCCACTGCTTCGCCGCCCGGAATGGAGAGCGCCGTCTGGCGCATTGCCCTATAGACGGTGTCGCAGAGTGCAAGCGTGTAGCCGATGCTGTATTGCACCAGCTTCTGACGGTCAAACAACTCCGACAGCCGCCTTGTCAACGCCTCATCCGCCGCCGTTCCCGTCAGCTCCGTCATCTGTTCGATCTTCCGGTGCGGAACCGTAAAATCGGTTCGCATTCCCGCAATATCTTCCTGGCAGAGTACGCTCTTCCCGGGGTAAAGCAGCCTGTGAACATAGACATTCCGCACCTGCTGATACGCCGTTTTGAACGCATCCGCTTCTCTGCCTACCATTGTATACGCAATACATATTCCGTGAAAATCCTGCTCCAAATTCGGATAATACTTCCGAATATCCACAGGATACGGTGCCAAAACGATTATTTCTGACCTGTCCTCCATACAAAGGAATGGTCTTCCCAGCCTATTGCACAGAAGCGACGCATTCCGATTTTGCTCTTCCCCAATATATCCGGTTCCCGGGAAGCCAATCAACATCAGCGCACACGCCCCGGACAGGAACGGATACGTTCGCTTCATCTGCTCCAATATTCCCGCGTTTGACGATTCTCCCCGCAAGTAATTCACAAACAGAGAGTACGAGGTATTCACAATGGTCGCCCGCCTTGCGTTGGCAGACTGCCAGGCCTTCTCCACAACCCGGTACAGCTCCTGCTTATCCACCGGCTTCAAAAGGTAGGCGCTTGCGCCGTATTCTATCGCCTGCTGGGCATACTTGAAGTCGTCATATCCAGAGATTACGACAATGGATGTATTGGCCCACTGCGACCGGCATTGCCTCATCAATTCGATTCCATCCACATCAGGCATCCGGATATCCGTGATCAGAAGGTCCACAGGATGCTCCCGCATAAGACTCAGCGCCTCCGCACCGTTGCATGCCGTTCGGATCTCCGGGCATATTGCCGGATTCGGCAGCTGAAGCAGCATACTCTTCAGTCCTTCCCGAATCAGCTCCGTATCATCCGCAAGCAAAATTTTCATGCTACCATCCTCCCAGAGCATCCTGCCGTGCCGGTATCCGAACTTCGACGCTCGTTCCCAGGCCTTCACAGCTGATAAACCGCAGCCCACAGGCTTCGCCGTACATCAGCTGGATTCGCTGATGCACATTCACAACCCCAATGCCGTTCTTTCCGGAGCGGATATTCCCAGTCCCGCTTCCATTCAGAGCACACTGAATCTCATGAAGCCGCTCCGGGGCAATTCCGATACCGTTGTCCGTAACGGACAAAATCAGTAGGCCATCCTCCTGGCGGCATTTCAATGTGATGACAATACGCCTGCTGTCCGCCGGCATTCCATGAACGATTGCATTTTCCACCAGTGGCTGGATACTCAGTTTGGGAATTTCTGTATACAAAACTTCCCGCGGAAGCGTAGATTCCAGGCAGATTTCTGTGCCATTTGACGCGGACATGAAGAAGATGTAGCGATCAATACAGTCCAGCTCTTCGGAAAGCGTGACGGTTTTTGTTTTCCACTTCATATGATACCGCATCAGGCTCCCCAGAGAAAAAACGGTTTCCGCAACCTCCGTATCCCCATGTACTTCTGACAGCATACGGATGCTCTCCAGTGCGTTATATAAGAAATGGCTGTTGATCTGGCTCTGCAATGCGTCCAACTCCGCCTGCTTCACCGCGAGTCCGCGCTGAATATTCTCATCCACCAGCTGCTGCATTCGGTCCAGCATACCGTTAAAGCTTTTGCTGAGCGTATCCAGTTCATCCCCGCCGTTTTCTCTTTCGGGAATCCGAATATCCAAATTGCCGGACTGCACCGCCAGCATTTTCTTCTCCAATAGCGCAAGCCGTTTCAGCATCGACTGGCAGACGTATTGAACCAGGACCCAAATCACGCACATTCCCAGCAGCATAACCGCCAGCACGCTTGCCCCCATCTGATATACGGGCTGCAGCAAATCCGCCTGATCCTCATAAACAACTGCCCACGCGTTCAGCAGCTCCAACCAGCTGTAACGTACCAGGTAGCTTCTTCCGTCCTTTTCCAATACGGCCTGATAGGTTGATCTGGAGGGCATATCCGGCGAATCCGTCAGCACCGCCTGCAACTCTTCCGCTGAAAACAGATTCTCTTCATTTGAAAACAGCTCTCCATTCGCCGCAAACAAACAGGATGCAGCATTTGCATTCGAGAAGCCTGAAAAGAATTTGTCTGAATCCAAGCGAAGCCGCAGCAACCCCACAGGGGTAATGTCCAGGTAAATACGATAGCACCCGTATACCTCTCCATCCTCTACAGCGTATACGGCACTTTGTCCGGAGGGGATGATCTCATCAAAAGGCGTATTTTTCAGCCTGTCCAGTCTATAAATTGTCGGCCAGATTTCGTGAATCTGCGGATTATCAAAGAAAAAACTTGCCTCTTCAATGATGTCATTGCTCTGAAAAATGCTCCGGATCGTCTTGAGTTCGTTTTGAGAAAACTTTACCAGCTGCAAACCATCCGCATCCATATCGGACGTACAAAAGCGAATGAATTCCCTCTGGCTGAGCGCTGAAGACGCGCTGGTATCAATTCTGGCTGCATTGGACGCTGTCTCTATGCGCAAATTCTGGAGCGCTGCGGCAGAATCCTTTTCAAAGCTGTCATAGACAAACTCGATCCTACCCTTGATCCACAGTGCGGCAATGATTACGCATGGAATGATCCATATAAGCGACAACATTTTAATGATTTTCGCTGCCAATCTGGTTTTCCCTGGAAGCATACTCTTTTTGGGCACGATACAACACCTCCTGCGTAAATCATTATAACATGTTGACACTTGTTTCGACAAGGGAAAGGCGGTGGGCAAGTGCCCACCGCCCAAAATTCTACTTACTGAAAGAGCGCCTTCCGCACATCCAGCAGGTTCTGCTCATAGCTGACAACCTTTTCGTAGCCATAGCTGTCCCGTGCTGCCAGGAAGTCAGACAGAATCTTGTCAAACTCCTCGTCACTAGCAGCCGTGATCAGTTCAGGAACTACCTCCTGCCAGCGCTGATTGATTCTGGTCGCCGCAATGGCCTCTTCGCTGTCACCAGTCGGCTCCAGATTGTTATAAATACCGCCGTTCACAAATGCGTTCTTGTCTGCCCAATCGCTCATTGCCGTGATGTAGTAGGGACTTGCCGGACGCCACTGGTCCACAATGACGCTATTGCGGAGCATCCAGTAGGTATCTACCAGGCCATACTGCGTAGCAAAGGTATTGGGGTCACTGTTCATCAGCTCGATCATTTCATCCGTCAGCTGGGGCTTGCCGTCTACAACTTCGTAGGTTTCACCCTCAACGCCCAGGAAAATATCCTTCTGACCCTCCTCACTGAGCATATAGGTCAGGAAAGCGATTGCTCTGGCGGGGTCCTTGCAGTCCTTGCTGATGAAGGTGCTCATCCAGCCATCCAGAGAGCCCGGGAAAATCAGAGGAGCATCGCCGTTAGAATTTGCGGGGCCATCGATTGCAATATAGTAGCTGTCCGGATTTTCGCTGGAGGCCAGGATCGCATTCGCTTCCTGCATTCCGCTCCACTCACGCAGCATGCAGAAGTAAGCACCGTTGTTGCTCTTTTCCGTAACCTGATCGTCAGAGTCAACCAGGTAATCAATCCCGATCAGGCCTTCCTGATAAGCCTGCCGGAAGGTTTTCAGCCACTCGATATAGTCCGGGTCAGAGATCCGGTCATAGATCTTGCCGTCTTCCTCATAGGGAACAGCCAGGAAGTTCTGCAAGTAACTGGTCAGACCGTAGCCGCTGCCGCCCTGTGCATAGAAGGGGGTAATATCCACACCCTTATAGGTTGCGTACTCATTCTTCAACGTCCGAAGCGTATTCAGGAGGCCCTCCGGCGTGGACATATCCGGGCTGCCCATATCTTCATACAGGTCCTTGCGCACCAGGAATGTCTGAACGGCTGCCGTCATGCCGGTTTCGGCCATCTGTTCGGCACCGTAGGCATCATTGGGAACACAGTAGAGGTTGCCATCGGACTTGGTATGCCATGCGACGACGCTGCCATCCACAACCTTCCAGAAGTAAGGATCGTACTGGTCAGCCAATTCATTCAGCGCGTAAGTATAACCCTGCTCATAGAGCGTATTGTAGCAGGTTTCCCAGGAACCCAGAGAGATCAGATCCGGCAGCGTTCCGCTGATCATCATCAGGTTCAGCTCCTCAGACACATCTCCGGTAGGTGTAACAATATTGATGTTCACGCCCGTTTTCTCCGTGATATGCTTGGTGGACAGGCTGTCGCCCCAGGTATAGCCATACCAGGACGCGCCTACAAACCACTCCATATCGATGGGACTGGTATCCTTTTCCCAAGCGGGGGCATCTGCGCTGACTGTTGTTTCTGCCGCTTCCGTATTCTCGGTCTTTGCGGCCTCTGTCTGAGCAGGCGCTGCGGATGTAGTTTCCGTTCCGCCTCCCTTTGCGCAGGCAGCAAGTGAGAAGATCATAATTGCCGCCAATAGGACACTGACTATTTTTTTCATTGTTCGCACTCCTTGTTTCATATTTTAAGCAGCTCCAGCCGCTTTGGTTACCCTTTGATTGCGCCAAGCATAACGCCTTTTACCAGGTACTTCTGGATAAACGGGTACAGACACAGGATTGGTAATGCTCCCACGAACATTGCGGCGTACTTTACGGTAGCCGATGTCGTCGTCCCGCCCAGCGCAAGCATAGCCTGCTGTTGCTGCGCCGTCATACTGGTTTCCGCCAAAAGCTTGTAGAGGATCGTCTGCAACGGTTCCAACGTCTTATCCCGTATATAAACAACGCCCTGGTAATAATCGTTCCAGTGGTAGACCGCCGTAAACAGTCCAATCGTTGCAATGACCGGCTTGGCATTTGGCATGACAATTTTCCAATAAACCATGAATTCCGATGCGCCATCCAACCGGGCACTCTCCATCAGCGATTCCGGAATAGAGCGGAAGAAGCTCATGAAAATGACCATGTTGTAGAAGGTAAACATTCCGGGGAGGATATACACCCAGAATGTGTTGTACAGCTTGAGCTTGATCATCAGAATAAAGTTGGGGATCAGCCCGCCGTTAAAAAACATGGTAATCATTGCGATCTTCATGTAGAGCTTTTTCCCGATCAGGTCCTTCCGGGACATGCCGTAGGCGACCATGGATGTGAAAAAGACGTGCGTAAATGTGGCAACAACAGTACGAAAAATTGTGATTTTGAAACCGCTGAGGATGTATTCATTCTGAAAGACAACCTTATAGGCATCCAGGCTCAAAGCCTTTGGCCACCATGCAACCGGCCCCCGGTTCGCAATTTCCGGTGCTGCCAGTGAATTCGCCAGAATATACCACATTGGATACACGCAGGCAAAGCAAATAAGCACCATGATAATCGCCAGGATAACATCGAATGCCGTAACAGAATGCAGTTTCTTGCGCATTTTTTGTCCCTCCTAAATGATACTCTCTCCTGTCAATTTCACGGAGGTGAAATTGCACAGACGGAGAAGGCCATAGGCAATGATACTGCGGAAGAACAGCACGGCCGTCGAAAAAGAGAACCGACCGGACACAATGCCCATATTGTAAATATAGAGATCGATGGTCTCGCTGCGTGCCATGTTGGCAGAATTGCTCAGGAAGAAGATCTGGTCAAAATTGCTGGTCAGGCAGCCGCTTACGGCAAGAATGAACAGCAGCGCAATGGTCGGACGGATACACTGGATGGTGATATTCCACATCTTGCTCCAGCGCCCGGCCCCGTCCAATTCAGCCGCTTCGTACAGCCCCGGGTCAATACCCGAGATCGCAGCCAGATAAATAATGGCGCTCCATCCCATTTCTTTCAATGTATCGGAGAGGAACGCGATCCACCAGAACTTCTTTGGGTCGCCGTTATACAGGATTGGTTTGTCCTGCAGGCCCAAAGCCATCATAAGCTGATTAATAATTCCGGACTGGGACAGCCAGGTAAGCAGGATACCGCCGAAAATTGCCCAGGAGATGAAATGCGGCATATAAGACAGCGTTTGAACCAATCTCTTAAACTTAGCATTCTTGATCTCATTGAGCATAAGCGCAAAGAAAATCGGAATGCAAAATCCCAGCGTGATCCGTAACGCGCTCATTCCCAGCGTGTTGTACACACTGCGCCAAAAGCGGTCATCCGACAAAAACGCCGCAAAGTGCTTCAGTCCGACGAAATTGTTCTCAAGCAGCGGTGTGCTGATACGGTAGTCCGTAAAAGCAATGTACAGGAACACCAACGGAACGTAGCTGAAAACTGCCATCCAAATCAATCCGGGCCATACCATCGCCTGCAGTTCCCGCTGTTTCCAGAGGCTTCTTATCCCTCGCTGGAATCGATTGGAGTTTGACATCTTCTTCTCTGCTTTTTGCTGATTCACGTTGCTCCCCCTCCTTCTGTCTACATGATAGCAGAGCTGCCAGTCAGAAACAACGCATCAATTTTGGATTATATCCCAATTTTTTGGATTTGGTTGACATTATCCTTTGTATTATTTACACTAATGCCACATGCAATATCAGGAGGTCTGCGGCATATGTACGAAACACTCATTTGGGAAGAAACCTTTCCCGGATGTTCACTGAATGAACATAATTGGAATCGTCGGGTAGGTAACTGGCAGTTATCTTCGGATGGGCAGCCTGTTGTGCCAGGCTGGGGAAACAGAGAGCAGCAATACTACACGCCGCACAATCTGGAGGTCAGCGACGGCACCTTAAAAATCATCGCCCGCCAAGAGGAGGCACCCGAACAGTTTGGGATCCGCTGTCCATATACCTCAGCCCGAATCGATACCCATGGGAAATTTTCCTTTCAGTACGGGCGAGTCGCGTTCCGTGCCAGATGTTCTGTTGGAAACGGGCTTTGGCCAGCAGTCTGGATGCTGCCGGAGAATAGCGTCTACGGCCCTTGGGCAGCCTCCGGAGAGATCGATATCTATGAAGCAAAAGGGCGGCTGCCCCAAAGCGTTTTCGGCACGATCCACTTTGGAGGTGTCTGTCCGCAGAACACCCACACAGAAAACCAGGCTCAGTTACCGGACGGGCAAGGGATCGATCAATTTCATATCTACGAGCTGATCTGGGAACCAGATTCCATTTCCTGGCTGATAGATGGCGTCCCTTACGCCAAAGTAAACCAGTGGGACTCAATAGACCAGAGCATAAAATACCCGGCCCCATTTGACCAGCCATTTTACCTTCTGGTAAATCTCGCCATTGGTGGCTCTTTCGATCTGGAGTCGGCGCAGAATATAACCCCGCAATTTCCCGCCATCTTTGAAATAGACTATATTCGGGTCTATCAGTGAACAAAAACCGGAGAGGATTCTTGATCCCCTCCGGTAATTTTCAGGAAACTTTATACAAGGAAATGTCGTCGATGGATATCGTATGGGCCATGTTTTCTGTTGTGCCAACATTGCCCAGCATGAAAACAAGCTTTACGCCCGAAGCAGCAGAACTCACGGTGAAATCATAGGAATAATTCGTCCAATCACCACTCACAGACATAGTTTCGTCCATCAAAGGCGATTGGCCATCTTTTTCCAGAGCCAACCGGATTTCTCTATTCATAGACGCTTTTGCCTTAAACGTTACACGATAGTTCCCAGAAGCTGGCACATCAATCACCTGATAAAGCTGCGCCGACCAGGGATTGGGAAGTGTAGTTGGGATATTGGCAACAAAGCACTGTTCTCCAGCGTCAACGGAATATGTACTCCCGTTTTCTGTCCAAGTAGACCAGCTTGTAAGATCGTTCGCAAAATTGCCATTCGTTACAATATCATCAGGAAGCGGAATGAGTGTTATATCATCAAAATATACCGTATGCTCCACGTTCTGGCTTCCATCTACATTGCCTAGGAAAAAGAGCAATTTTGCACCGCTGCAAGAAACAGACGGTGAAAAATCATAGGTGTACGTCTGCCATTCTGGCGTCGCGGTAAAAGTGCTATTAAACAGAGCCGCGTTGTTGACTCCCTCTACGCCAATTGTAATCGGTCTACTCACAGAACTCTTTGCACGGAAAGAAACGCGGTAGGTCGTAGAGCTGTAAACATCAACATTTTGATAGAATTGGGTAGACCATGTGTTTGGAAGCGTCGTGTAAATATCTGCCTTCAAAGTAGAATCAGCAACAGAAAAGACGGCGCCATTTTCACTCCATGTCGTCCAGCCTGCATAGTCCGTTGTAAAGTCGGAGTTTTGAAGCAGATTCACATTGGGTGTTTGCGTAGAGGAGCTTCCAGAATCAGGCGTCAAATCGCCGTCATACTCGTACACCCGAACATAGTCAATATAAAATTTGGTTGATGTCCAATCTGCCGGATTCGGGTCTCCCGGGAAGAACCCGCCGACGGCTAAGTTCAGCATTAAATAGAATTCCTGATTAAATGGTGCAGGATAACTATACGTTCCACTCGAATCAGCACTGTACCAGTCCTGTTGAATCTGGTAAAGATTTCCATCTACATACCAGCGGAATTCACCCGGAAGCCACTCCAGAACGAAATCATGGAAATCGTCCTCAAACGATCCATTTATGTCATAGTATCCGGTATTGTAAACCCAAGGATTTCCATAATGCAAAGTTCCGAGGACAGTATCCCGATCGCTGCCCATATACTCCATGATGTCAATTTCTCCACAAATTGGCCACTCGCCGCCATAGACATTGATATCCTTCGGCAACATCCAGATTGCCGGCCACAGGCCCGTACCTCCAGGCAGCTTTGCGCGGAATTCATACCGTCCATATGTCCAGCTTGAGGTAGAGGACAGCTTTGCAGATGTGTAATTTTCCTCTCCGTTGGATTCCTGGATCGCATTCAGGACAAGGCAGCCATTTTCAATATACGCATTTTCCGTTGAGTCTGTGTAATACTGCTGCTCGTTATTTCCAAATCCGCCGCCGCCAATTGTAAAACTCCATTTATTTGTGTCGACGGAATCCCCAGAAAACTCATCTGACCAAACCAAGTTCCATTTGGAACTGTCCAAGTTGCTGTATTTTGTGTTTGATGTACTTGCTGCAAACACTTCAAGTCGTGCACAGCTTGCAACAAGTACAATGCAGCAGATGACTGCAGCAAGGGCTCTTGTAAATCTGGTATGCATTTTGTAAATCCTCCTTCAATTTTTTGTGCGTTTTGCACATTCATATTGTATCAAAGAGGTCCTTAACTTGTATATACCATAATTTTGGATTTGATGGCATCTTTTTGGATTTCTATACGAACAATCTTCCAAACGAGATCCCAAGACTTTCCGTCGGTCTGCTGCTGGATGAATCGGGTTCCATGTCCTGCGGTGATCGCAGCACCTATGCGCGGGCGGCAGCCATTATCCTCTATGATTTCTGCCAATCCCTGAACATCCCCATCATGATCTACGGGCATTCCACCGGTTGGGGTGCCGATGTTGATCTGTACTCCTATGCGGAGTTCGACAGCATCGACCGGGATGATAAGTTCCGGCTCATGGACATCTCTGCCAGAAACAGCAATCGAGACGGCGCCGCTCTGCGGTTTGTCGCTGAGCAGCTATCCAAGCGTCCCGAAGAAATTCGGATACTCATGCTGCTATCAGATGGACAGCCCGCAGCCAGAGGCTACAGCGGTACCGCAGCTGAAGAAGATCTGCGCGGCATCAAGCAGGAATACAAGCGCAGGGGCATTCTGTTCATTGCCGCTGCAATCGGCGAGGACAAGTCCAACATTGAGCGCATCTATGGCGATTCCTTCCTTGATATCACCGACCTGAACCAACTCCCGGTGAAGCTGACCGCAGTCATCAAACGCTTTCTAAGGTGATTTCATGTGTTATAAGACGCAGAAATCATAGCAAACCACTCTACTCTCAGGTGGGCAGCCGGCACATGCCACGCTGCCCACCTGTCGACATGCGGGCTTCATGATTCGTACTGCGAGAATCACTATAAAGTCTGCATTGAGCAGCAGGAGCTTCCCATTGACGATGCAGCAGTACGCAGTCTCCTTGATAACCAGCTCCGGAGATATTTTGCTGAGCAGATTGAAGGCTGGGACGGACTTGAAGGTCTTACCGAGCAGCAGATCGCCGACATGATCGCTGCGCCCAATGTCCCTCAGCACATCCGCAGGCAGCTGGAGCAAGACGGTTTTCTGATGGATTCCTTCTGGGAATCGGTATCGAAGGCCTCGTCCGACCTCGTAAGACAGTACAAGGAGAAACTGGTATGAGTTATCAACTATCCACTGAGAATAGAGGGGCAATTATGGACGTCACAAAATTGCAGGCAGCCGTACAAAAGCAGGATGAATACCTGTCCGGCCGGGGGCATCTCAGCGATGTCCCGGCCGGAGACGAAACATTCAATGACATCACCCGTGAGATCATCCATGCATTCAAAGAATGTCATGGTTCTGCGTTCCTCGGGAAACTGGTATTCTCATGGGAAGATCAGAAAGAGCTGGAGCGCGGTTAGATCGGCGTTTATACCGAGTACACGGGTCAGTCGCTTCCAGCCTATGGCTGCAATTTTGTGACCGCTCAGCCGGATACGCAGTTGGAAGCTATGGTGATTGGGTGGACCATTGATGAATGGCCGCCCAAATTCGCGCTCTTTACCAAAATTCTGCAGCGCATTAAAGAGCTGAACGGATACACGCTGAATTGGAGATAGCATATTTGCCCCATCTGTTACTGCCGGTAAAGTTGTAAAAGCGCTTCCAAATCACGCGAATTTACAATGTTTTCACTGGACGAAAGGAACAGAATGTGGTATACTATTGTTGCCAGCAAGAGGAGGAAACATCATGGAAACAGAAAAACTGGATGCGTTCCCTGGTCTTCCGGAGGAATTTGTCCGGCAGAATGCCAAGTACATGCGTCTGTTACAGGGCTTTCGCCTGTTGGACGATGACTTTATGAGCAAAGTCTTCGAGGATAAGGAATGTGCGCAGTTGCTGCTACATATCATTCTGGAGCGCAGCGATCTCATTGTACAAGAAGCCCATGGTCAATACAGTATCAAGAATCTTCAGGGGCGCTCCGTTCGCCTGGATATTCTGGCGGTTGACCACGAGGGCAAGCACTACAACATTGAGATCCAGCGGCGGGACGAGGGTGCGGACGCACGCCGTGCCAGATACAACAGCAGTCTTTTAGACGCAAATCTGACACACCCCGGTGACCGCTATGAAGAGCTGCGGGAAATCTACGTTATCTTCATTACAGAACGGGATGTCCTGAAGGCAGGACTTCCCATCTACCACATTGACCGCATGATTCAGGAAACCGGCAAGCCTTTTGGCGACGGCTCCCACATCATATACGTCAATGCGCAGTGCAAAAACGATACGCCTCTGGGCAAGCTGATGCATGATTTCTCCTGTACACAGGCAGATGACATGCACTATCCGGTTCTTGCCGAGCGCGTAAGGTATTTCAAAGAAAATGTAAAGGGGGCAACCACCATGTGCAGAGAAGTTGAAAAATTAGTAATGGCTGAACGGGATGAAGGCCGCGCAGAAGGCCGTGCGGAAGGAAACATCGAATCGAGCGCAAGAGCAGTTCGTAATGTTATGGCCAAGATGTCCCTCTCTGTGGAGGAGGCAATGCAGTTCTTGGAATTACCCGATTCGGAAAAAGATGCCGTCCGGAAACTTATTGAGCAGTAATTTCATTTACTGCTGGTCGTGCAGGCTCGCATTGTAGGTGCGGACTAGCCAATACCGCCCACAAGGAGTTACCACCATGTGTAGAGAAGTTGAAAAAATTGCGATGGCTGAACGGAACGAAGGTCGTTTAGAAGAAAAAATCAATTCTGTCCGCGCAATCATGGAGAGCTTGTCTATCTCTGTCGATGAAGCTACGAAGCTCCTGAAAACGCCGGAATCCGATAAGGACATTATTCGGAAACTCATTGCACAGTGATTCCGTTTGTCGTCGGTCATGCAGGCTCACATCGGGAACGCAAGCCAGATGATGTCTCACGTAATGATGGATTGCGTTTATCCACGCGAATGTTGACCAATTCAATCTGATAAGTCCACTACATCCAACCCGGGATGCTGCCTCTGGCGGCATCCCTTTTCCTTTTACACCTGCTGACCAAAATAAACTGCTTTTTCCTTTCGCAAAAGATATCATGACGATACAGTAGTCAGAAGATGTCCTGCATCTGCGGTGCCTACCGCCGGAAATAAAACTTCCGGAATCCGGTAATTGACTAATGCCGGCAGCTATGATATAATGCCATCAACATAGTATCAGAGTTTTGCAGCGGCAAAACACAGTTTCCGGGTTCTCATTGAAGTGTCATTTGCGTTTTCATGCAAATGGCGCTTTTTTATTTCCTGACAGCTTTATATCGTAAACACTTGCCAGTAGTCTCCTTTCTTCCGGGGATTACTGGCTTTTGTTATATCCGGCGGTTTCCGCCAAACAACCGAAAGGAGCAAACAGCATGTTATCCTGTCACGACAACTTTGAAGCCACCTTTGACAACTATCCGTCCATGCTCAGCTACCATCAAGCACTGAGTATGGCATCCAGTTGGCGCCGCTGTAAGGTCAAAGACCTTCACGTGGAGCCACTGGACTCCGCCTCTCCCCTGTATGGTCATCCCGCAGCATTTGCCGCCGGCACCAGCGAGGACGCAATCAGAGACACCGCTGCCAACCTTGGCCTTGCGCTGAATGTGGATGGAAATATCTATCCCGTTCGCAGCACGGCCTACAAAACGCTGACCGAACGCGCAAAGATCAATGGCACCGCACTTCCCAAACTCAGTCGCAAAGACCTTGCCAATGTACTCAACGCCTGCCTGTCCGTACACAATTCGGATGCGCTCCTGCTGATCCGAAACGAAAAGGTTTCCGCAGTTCACTCTGGTGACGAAACGGATTATTCCGTATTACCCATGGACGAACTTCTGGTTACACTGGAGAAGAAGCTGGGGGAACGGTTTCCCGGCTTCGTGTTTGAAAGCGGGTATACCGACCACGCCTATACCTGCGGCAGCTGGATCCTCCCTGATCAAAAGGAGGGGATTCTGGGTGCCTATGCCAAGGCTCTTGCCGCACACGGTCAGGCAGCGATGGCAAACAGGCTGGTTCCCGGCATCCGGTTCATGACATCCGACACCGGCGTTGCCTCCGCAAAAGTATCCGCTTTGCTGATAGGCGCACAGCAGCCGATCCATATCGGCGACTGCATTGGTGTGGATCACCGGAATCAGCGTAAGATCGCGGATTTCGATGCTGAGATGGACAAGCTGTTTGCCAAGTTCTGCGATTCCGTTGCCAAGCTGCAGAGCCTGCTGGAAATTCCGCTGGAGTACCCTGTCAATGCCATGACCCGGGTCTGCAAAAAGCTCTCCCTTCCGAAGAAGGAAGCGCTGGAAGCGATCGCCATGTATGAAATGGCTTACGGCGGAGGACCCGCGACTGCCCATGATGTCTTCATGGCCATGCAGGAAATTCCCTACATGATGAAGACATGCCACACCCCGGAAGCAAAGCTGCTCAAGGCCGAAGAAAACATGGCACGCGCTCTAAGTATCCGGTGGAGCGACTATGACATTGCAAAGGAGCTGAAGTGGTAATGGCTGCTCCGATATTACTTTGCGACACCACCGGAATGAGCAATGACCGCTGGCTGGAATGCCGTATGCACGGCCCCAAGGGCGATATTCCCTACACCATCGGCGGAAGCGATGTGGCAGCCATATTTGGCGTGTCACCGTGGACGACCCCGCTGGAGCTGTGGATGATCAAGAAAGGGCGAATGAAGCCCAAGCCAAAAGACAATGCCGACCAGCTGGAGATGGGGCATCTGCTCGAACCGATTGCCGCATACTGGTATGCGAAGAAAAGCGGCAACTATGTCTACGACGACAAGGGGCTGTATCAGCACGCAGACCACCCCTACGCTCTGGCCAATTTTGACCGGCGGTATAGGCGGGCCAGCGATGGTCAGTCCGGCATTCTGGAATGCAAAAGCTGCACCTATCACAAAGCGGAAGACTGGGCAGACGACGCGATCCCCCTGTACTATGAATTCCAGCTCCGCTTCTACCTCGCTGTAGCAGACGTCCAGCACGGGGCGTTCTCGTGCTTCTGGGGGAATAATCCTGCCAACGATCTGGCAATGCCGGAAATCAAGCGTGATCTTGTCAAAGAGGACATGATTTTCGAGCGGCTGGATGAATGGATCTGGAGCCTTGAACACGATGTCCCGCCTACCATGAGCGGCGTCAAACCCACACTGGCAATGGAATCCCTCGCAAGGATCTATGGCGCCAGCAAACCCGGTCTTCCTACCATTGAATTGCCATACAAGTTTGAGCGGCAGCTTCGCCAGATCGCCAACTTGCAGGCCAAAGTCAGGGAATGCGAAGACGAAAAGAAACGCTACGAAAAGGAGATCGAAGCACACTCCGTGCGAATTGCCGAAGTCATGAAGGAGCATGAGCATGGTATTCTGACAACTACCAAAGACAAGCTCCTCATTGATTTCGTAACGAGAACCACCAAGCGGCCCAGCTCCGATGCTCTGAAAAAGAAGTATCCCGGCGTCTATGCGGATGTGTTGAACATATCCACCAGCCGTAAGGTGAAAGTTTCGGTACAGCCGATTTGATCAGGGATGAGCAATATGCGAAAAATCTCTCAACCGATCGACCTTCGATCCCGCTGCGAAATGACGGATTACCTGCGCAACCATTTCCGATATTCCACAATGAACTCCTGGAATCATGCAACATCGTATGCCTGTAACCTCAAAATTTACAGACTTGGTCTGGATCCTGAGATTGAATCCAAGCTTTTCGATATGCTCGATACCCGGGAGTTCTTGCTTATGCGGCAGGAAACGCTGTATCTGTTTAATGCAGCCCACAACTTCCGCTGGCAGGCGGGGTTCAACGGCAGAAGCGGCGGCTATCTGGTCCTCTACCATGGGGATCTGAAGCCCACCGGATATCTGTCTTACTGCACCTGCTGCGGCCAGCGGAACTGCCGCAGTGTCGCTGACACAGGCAATGTGTGCGGTGTCTGCGGGAAAGCGTCCCGTGTGGATTTCCGTATCCCGCCAAAACAGCCCGTCACGTTCCCCGGCCGGGGTACGGACATGGAGGACGACTATGAAGAATGGTCGCTGTCTGAACTCCGGGACCGTGTAAAACTTGTACAGGAGCTGGACAGTCTGGCTGACGATCTTGTCAGTCAGGCTATTCATATGGCAAGGGCGTTTGATGTCGTGGAGGAGAATTATTATATTCCCCAGACCCGGCATGCACTTATCGCCAAATAAAAAGCTCTTGAGAAAGGAGAAAACAAGTGTTATGTCAATTTGATAAGCTCCTCTATCCCCGGATTGCCGACGCTTCCACCGTTGACTATATGATTGCCGTTTACCGTCCGCTGGAAATTCTGCACGATGGTAGCGGCAATGCAATGCGTCAGTTCAAAGCTGTTGGCTATTGCCTCCCCATCACGGAAAAAGTTCGATTCCGTCTGAATGGCCACTGGGCCAGGCACCCGAAGCACGGACTCCAGTTCGAGGTGGAGAGCTACGAGGAGGTAATTTCCCATACCAGAGAAGGCATCATCGGTTATCTGGCATCCGGTCAGATCAAAGGTGTTGGCCGAAAAATCGCAGAGAAAATCTACGATTCTTTCGGGCAAGACACGCTGGAGATTCTGGATCACGAGCCGGAAAAGCTCATGACGATTCGGGGTATCAGCGAAAAGCGTCTCAGGATGATCTGTGATTCCTACTTGGCTACCCGCGGTGCCCGGGAAGTGATTGCCTTTCTGGCACCCCACGGTGTCACTGCCAACCGAGCCATTAAAATCTACCGCGAGTATGGAAAGGATACCATGGACATCATTCGGAAGCATCCCTACCAGCTGGTGGAAATGGCAGGTATCGCATTCAAAACAGCTGACAAGCTGGCAATGAGTCTGGGGCTTCCCGCCGTTTCCCCGGAGCGTGTCGATGAAGCGCTGATGTACGCCATCGCTGAAGGCGAGGCAGAAGGACATATGTGCCTGGAAAAGCACGATTTTCTCCGCAGGACGCTGCGCCTTCTGGAAACGCCGGAGATTACCGAAGATATGGCAGCCGCAAGAGCCTTCCATCTGGTACAGGCGAATCGGTTGGTTTGCTATGACCACTACATCTACCGCACCGCAACCGCTACCGTAGAAAACAATATTGCCTTCCATATCGCCCAGCAGATGAAAGCGGCTGTAGAGCCTTACGAGAATCTGAATCTTGCCATTTATGGCGAGGAACGGAAGCTCAAGATCACGCTGGCACCGGAACAGCGGGAGGCGGTAAAAATGGCGCTTTCCACAAAGTTCTGCGTCATAACGGGCGGCCCGGGGACAGGCAAAACCGCAGTTCAGCGGGCGATCCTTGATCTGTATCAGGAAAAGTATCCGGAAGCGCAGATCATATGCTGCGCCCCCACCGGGCAGGCAGCGCAAAGGATGAAGGAATCCTCCGGGCTGTCGGCATCGACGATTCACAAGGCTCTGTGCATCAAGGCCAATCCTGACGGCACCCTGACCGAAGGCATCATGCTGAATGCGGATCTGATCCTTGTGGATGAGGTCTCCATGATGGATGCCTTTCTGGCAGAGCGGCTGTTTGCAGCCATCCCGCCTCATGCCAGACTGATTCTGGTAGGTGATGCGGATCAGCTTCCCTCTGTAGGCCCCGGCGCTGTTCTAAAAGACATCATCAACAGCGGCGCTGTCCCTGTGGTTCGTCTGGATCATGTGTTTCGCCAGAGCGCCGGAAGCCGGATCGCTACCAATGCCCGGCTGATCAAGCATGGCAATCTGAGTATGGAGTACGGCCCGGATTTCATGTTCTTTGATTCCAAGGATCTGACAGTATCCGCCGATATCATTGAAAACCTGTATATGCAGGAAGTTCAAAAATTCGGTGTGGATGGCACGGCATTCCTGACCCCCTTCCGGCGTAGGACTGAAACATCCGTAGATGCCATGAACGCACGATTGCAGGCACTGGTGAATCCACCGGCTCCGGGAAAAGCTGAAGCCGTTTCCGGACAGCTGCGCTTCCGGCTTGGCGATAAGGTCATGCAGATCAAGAACTACGAGCAGGTCAACAACGGCGACGTGGGTTACATCACCAATATCACCGGCCCCGAAAATGAGGCTACCGTGGAAATTGACTTTGGGGATGGACGGGTCATGGCCTATGAAAGTGATCAGCTTAGAATGCTGGATCTCGGATACGCCTCCACCGTCCATAAGTCTCAGGGCGCCCAGTACAAATCTGTCATTCTGAACCTGCAATGCGCCCACGCGATCATGCTGATGCGTGCCATCGTCTACACAGCAATTACCCGAGCAAGGCTCCGGCTCGCCATTGTTGGGGAGCGGAAAGCGTTGTGTCGAGCAATCCGCAATACCAAAGCCGACCAGCGGGGTACCCGTCTGGCGCAGAGAATTCAAGACTTCATTGAGTAGAAAGGAAATTATCACTATGGCAACTACATTGGATCTGTACTACCAAAACAAGCAGCAGCTCAGCGCAAGGATTGCGAACCATAAGCTGACCATGGATCAGCTTTTGGGTTATCAGGAATTGCTTTACCGGATCTCCATTCTGGAAAGCTGCATGAACTTTGTTAAGACCGCCCCCGTTACCTCTGATGTGAATGTAATGAGCTTTCACTACAAGATTGTGGATGCGCTCTTTACCTGTATGCTTCAGGAACGGCAGTTTGGGATTCCCGCGGACGAAAAGCTGAAGAAACAGCGTGCCACCGCACTTGGCAATCTCCAAACGGTGATCACCAGCTTCCGCAAGCAGTTCCAGAGCTTTGCCCCGACTGCTCCGGAATCCTACCGGGATGCCGTCAGCAAGATGGTCAACACGGTACTGCCCGCATGGCTCCAGTACCGCTTCACCTATATTCCATTTTGATAGGAGATAATGACATGAACAATTCCCAATTTTCTGTCCTGAACACCATCAATCAGGTGGATGGCTTCGATCCCTCCCAGCTGGCGGTCGATTATGTAGACCTTACGACGCAGGAAACGCGGAAGCGGCTGCCCGTCATGGCGCAGCTTGCGTGGTTCCGTCTGCGCCACCCGGAAGGGAAAATCGCATTGCAGGTTGAGCCGGTGAAGGACTACTTCGTTGCGACCGCAAAGGTATACGTCAGCTATAAAGATCCGGTAGAGTGCTACCTGTCCGAAGCCACCGCTTCCCGCAAGTATGATCCTCTGAAACCCACGGTTTCTCCCCGGGAATGGGCCCAGACCGCGGCAATCGGCATCGCCCTGCGCAATGCCGGCTTTGGCTTACAGTTCAGCGCTGCCGGAGATGGCTTCGACAGTAATGTCCCTGACGAGCTTGGTGTAGAAAATGGCATAACGCCTCCTGCGCCAATGCCCACAGGCACGCCGCCCACTCTCCAGCCTGAAGCAGAAACGCCTGCCGTAGTTGCTGCACCTCCTGTTTCAGATCCGGAGCCGGTCATTGTAGAACTGACGCCGGAACAGAAATTTGAACAGGCATGTGCCGTTGTGAGTCCCATCAAAAAACATGGCGGTAAGACGCTGGGTGAAGTTCTCAGCACGGAACCCCGGGCAATTAACTGGCTGGCTTCAAAATTCGGCGGCGATGAAACCATTCGTGCCGCTGCAGAGTATATCTGCAATTATGCAATGGAACAAACACCCGCATAAACCGCTTGCGATAAAGGGGGATGTACCACACATCCCCCTGGAAAGGAGGCTGCATGGTTGAAATCCACATTTACGATATTATCCCTCTGATCGGCATTCCGGAACCGCCGAACGGCAGACGCAGCTACAATATAAGCTGCCCTTGCTGTGACACAAATCCACGGGGAAAGCACCTGAACATCAATCTTACGAAAGATGTATTCTGCTGTCCCCGGTGTCGTTTTTCGGGCGGCGTCTTTGATTTGTATGCGTACTATGCTCAGGTCGACCGCAAGAAAGTGCGGGAAATTTTGATAAAGGAGCTTGGTCTGAAGGATAGCGACTCATTTCACCATGAAGGCAGCAAACACAGGCGGGGGCAGCGAACGATCACACGCCCCATTCTGCAGGATATTGAATTGCCTCTTACGGACATTGATGCCAGACACGAAACCTATACAGCTCTGCTTTCCAAGCTGTCTCTGGCATCTGACCATCTGGAAAACCTGCTGTCAAGAGGCATGACCGAGGAAATGATCTGTCGGAATGGCTATAAAACCATGCCCGTTGCAGGTTTCTCTGCCATTGCAAAGCAGCTCCATGAGGAAGGCCATTATCTGGCCGGTGTCCCCGGCTTCTATCATGATACGGCTGGAAACTGGACCATCTGCAAGGAAAGGCGAGGCATTCTCGTACCGGCAAGAACCCCAGAAGGAAAAATTCAGGGCCTGCAGATTCGATTGGATTTCATCAAAAAAGGAAAATTCCGATGGCTCACCAGCGTTGGAAAGCAGGACGGCTGTAAGGCAGAATGCTGGACCCATATTGCTGGCGAGCCTACCCCGACAGTCCTTCTGACCGAGGGGCCAATGAAGGCCGATGTCATCCATCACATTACTGGCCTGACGGTAATTGCGGTACCCGGTGTCAATTCACTGAATCATTTGAAGGAAACACTGGAGTATGTACAATCCAAGGGAACCACAAAGATTATGACGGCATTCGACATGGACTACCTGAAAAATCCCCATGTGAAGGACGGCTATTTCAATCTGGCCACTATACTGGCTCAGGTCGGGATTGACTACGGAACCTACCTTTGGGATCCCCAATACAAAGGTCTTGACGATTATGTATGGCATTGTCGTCAGGAAGGTCTGCTCTGACATCTCGCAAAGGACGGAACCCAGCCGGGTCTCCATCCTTTTTGTACGCATTTCTAAAAATTATAAGCATATGTGTTGCAAATACGCATTTGCAGCGGTGTAATCAAGTATACAAAACATTATTCAGGAGGAAACCATTATGTTAATCGCAGTCGACCACGGTAATCACGCCATCAAGACCATCCACTACAATTTTATTTCCGGTCTGGCACGGCACTCTGTCCGCCCGCCTATGGCAGATGAAGTTCTGGAGTATAAGGGAGAATACTGGACCCTTTCCGGTCAGCGTCTTCCGTATCGCCGGGATAAGACCCGGGATGAAAGTTTCTTCATTCTCACCTTATTTGCTATTTCCAAAGAGCTTTCCTATGCCGGTCCTCTGCCCGCAGCGGAGAAAATTGAGCTGGCGGTAGGTCTGCCCCCGGAACACTACAGCATTCTGAAGGACAAGTTCAGAGCCTACTTCAAGCGCAGTGAGTCCGTCCAATTCTCTTACAATGACAAGCCTATGACCATTCTGATTCGGGATGTCTTTGTATATCCGCAGGCATTTGCTGCCATCGCACCTCAGAAAAGCCAGCTCAAGCATCACCTGCGCTTGTTTCTGATCGACATTGGCGGCTACACCACCGATGTTCTGCTCCTGCGCAGCGGTAAGCCCGACATGCAATTCTGCCGCAGTCTGGAAACCGGCGTCATTACCATGAACAATGACATCATCCGCAGGGTCGGCGCCCTGCATGATATGCAGATTGAGGATGAACATATCAGCGCCGTGCTGTGCGGCAAGGAAACCATTCTCCCCGCGGATGTAAAGGATACCATCCGCAAGTCCGCGGAACAGCACGCGAAGGATATTCTGGATCAGCTGCGTGAACTGAAGGTAGATCTGCGTTCTAACCCGGCAGTCTTCATTGGTGGTGGCTCTGTCCTGTTCCGGGATTATCTGGAGCGTTCCCCTCTGGTAGCCTCAGCCAGTTTCGTAGAAAATGTGAACGCCAATGCCATCGGCTATCAGGCAATGGCAGAAGGACAGCTTTCTCTTCTGCGAACTTAACCATAAACGGGGGTGAACCGCGTTGATTAAAGATGGAAAGTACCGTTACACCCTTCAATTTGGTATGAACACTGCCGAAGAACGGCGGGCAGGCCAGTTCCTTGAGCAGCTGGGCAACAAGAAAAGTCCGATCATCGTAACTGCTCTGAACAAATATCTGGAGGATAACCCGGGCCTGCTGGATGGTCGGGTACGCATTCAGGTTCATGTTTCCGATCTAAATACTCGGATGCTGGAAGATAAAATCCGGCAGCTGATCGAAGAACGGCTCACCTCCAGTGTCCCGCTTCCTACACAAGCAGCTGCCAATCCCCGTGAGAGTGTGGAGCAAGTCAGCGCAGATATCTTAGAAATGCTGAACGATTTGGACAGCTTTGGATAATCTAAAAATCCCGGAGTTGGGTGATACCAATTCCGGGATTCTTCAATTTTAGAGAGATTATCAGGACGCTCTTGGCGAGGGATAATTCTTTCCTTGATTAAGGGTGCTTTACCATATTACCCCGGTAGGCAACGGGTATCATCCCATCATTATAGGATAAGCTGCGTTGAAAAGGAGCAATTCAGAATGGTTATAGAGCTCGTCCTTAAGGCTTGAGTAATGTGAAAAAGTCTCTAAAGTCAACAATTCTAGAGACTTTAAGCTATATACGATGACTAAGTTGGATCTTTATTATCGGAAATTTCCGTTTGGAGTAGAAGGTATATTTTCGGGACCCTGTCTATCTTCGTTTATCAAGCCAATGATTGATAACAAGTAGTAGCACGTAGAGATAACACTACAAGTGTACGAAACAAGGATACCTGCGCTGACCGAAACCATGACATTGTTTACCGCGTTTGTTTCATCAATAATTGCGCCCAGAATAATGAAAAATAAAATTACTAAAAGTCCTAAAATTAGCGCCTCCGTATACCGCCATCGAAGTTCTTTGTGAGCACCATGTCTTTTTATCTCTTTCATTATTTCACTGGATGTAGCACCTACCAAAATGGTTACAGACGCTAAAATAAAACCAGAGATAGTGGCTGAACAAGAGATAATTGTATTGAGAAGAAATTCCAGACGAACAAAGGATAGTGACGGCACTTTGCTCAAAAACAGGGCGAGACCACATATTAATCCCAGGAAGGGAGGTATAAGCACAGTGATAAGGGAATGTGATTTTCCTTTCATACTTTCTCCTAACCTTTGCTTTACAAGAGCCCGTGATGTTCCATGTATTCGCCTAAACACATGCGGTATAAGCGCTCATGTGTAATAGGGTTGTTTCGAGAGTATTCAACCTTGATTTCATAGCGTGCTCGGTCATCCATTAGATTGATGGTCTCAAACGGTGTATCTTCATTGTCAGAGGCACGCACACATAGACTGCGAGTGCCAGGGAATTGATATGCCTCATGAACGAGGGGAGAGACCTCATTGGCATTTAACAAGCCATGCCGCTGATGACCAAAACCGAGTTCAACCTTAACAATGCGTCCCTGATATCTTCTGAAATTGTTGATAATCTGACCAAGTGACTGAGTGGCCTGTTCGTCAGTCAGTTGTTCACTATCGGCAACCAGAATAAATTTCCGGTATAGTGCGTTGGCAGTGATTCTACCGATGCGAGTTCCACTGAGTATGGGCTTTAGAAGAACCAAAACACCTTCAGGAGAAAGCAACTGAAGGAACTCCTCAAGTGCCTTGATAGAGGTGCCATAGAGATTCCGCTGCATATACAAGGTGCAATCGCTTTCATCATATAGAACGGTGGTTGATTCAGCAGGGAATTGATTATCAGCGAGCTGTATCAATTCATATGCACCATCACCATCAGCTATACCTGGTAATATTTTCTCACGAAGGTGAAGAATTTGCAATTCCCATACGTTTAGCTGATCATCACGGCGACACTTATGGAACATATGAGTATCGCCCAATATTTTCTTTTTTGTTTCAGAGAACGGGTGAGACATCACATGCTCTAATAAAGCACGGAGATCATATAAATGTTCACGAGAAGCACCGTTTTCGTCCTGGGCAAGATAGTATGGATGGAAATGATCAAACTGAACTGTTTTCTTTTGGTTAGCCATAAAGAATCCCTCCAACATTTTTATCATACCACAAGAAGTGTTCAATGAAAAGGGCTAATGTCGAATTGTTGGGATTTTTGCTATAAATTATATCATGTAGATCTGATAATTGGAGAGAATAAGGGCAACGGAAACACGCTGGAAATATAATCTAAAAGGAGCCCCCGGTTTTGATATACGGGCATAGCCCTCTGTTCTTCGCGTAACATGTAAATGCGTAATACGTTCTGTCAGCTGCGCCGGGACTGTTACTTGCTATTATTACACGGCTCTCTTTAAAAACAATTATATGAAGCTCTCAAGAGCGAACACGGTATGATAATAACCGACAACAGGTAAAAATACAAAACTTCGGAGCATCAACCGATTGGGTACTCCTGTGCCAAAATTATACTGCTAACCTGACCGCTAGACAGAAATTTATAATCTGTCGACAGGGTTCGTGAGCTTTCTCTCTCAGATTTTCTATAAATTGTGTGTAAATACGACACACACGAATCGCCTGATTCCGATTTGAAAGACGATTCGCAGGAAAATCAAGTCAGGTGATTGCATGAAAAATGGTTCCCCACCTATTTTACGCTGATTGGTGAGGCCCCCTACTAACCTTCGGCACTTAGCATCCCTTGAATATGCTCCCGCTAACTCGTTTTGTCCCGCCATGCGCAGAATAGAATGGGGCGGGATTCTTACAGCCATTTTTGCCACGCAGCAAGGCCTTCGGGCCTTACTGCGTGTTTTTTTACGTCCTGCCATCAGGTGCCGTGGGCCGCCTTTCCCAGTTCGATTTGACCATCACTTTGAACTGGAGGTATTAACCATGGCTCACAAATTTGAGCAATCTGATTCCGGGAATGACTTACTACGCGCCCGCTTTACATTGTGGCTCAGCACCGCACTAATCCGTGCCAGAGGGCGATATCTGGAAACTCACACAGAAAAGTTGGACATCGTTCCTCTGGATGAGGTTCTGACGAACACGACTCCGGATACGACAGACTATTTTATCAGCGTCGAGCACAGCAAAACAGGCTTCGACTTTGAGGAGGAGAAACTTGCGAAAGCCTTCTCAGAATTGTCCCTGATGCGGCGTGAGGTATTGCGTCTGCTCTTTGTGGAGGAGAAGACGCCCTGCGAAATTGCCAGACAGCTTTGTATTTCTCCGAACTGCGTCTATCAGTTCAAGCATCAGGCTCTATCCAAACTGAGGCGTGAGCTTACGAAGGGAGAAACCCAACATGGATAACCAGCAGTTTGCCGCTGTCCTGCAAGGCGCCGTGGCAGGCAGACATGAGGATCTTGAACAGATCCTTGAGCTGTACGAGCCTTTGATCCGGAAGCATTCCCTTCATAATGGCACATTCAACGAAGATCTTCACCAATATCTGCTGATACATATTGCGCTCAACATCAGCAAATTCCCTCTATAAGCCATGGCCCCGGAGAATTGCTCTCCGGGGTTCCCCCGTCTCTGCATGAAATTCCCTGAGAATTTCTGAAAGTTTATAAGAAATGCAAGTTTCCAACGGCTCCTTTATAGTTATGGGCATCCCTATGCCATGCACCTTGAAAACTGCACACGTACCAGTTCGGTACATCCCTTTGTTTGGGGAGCGGCTATCCATCTGACGGCCTGACAGAACCATGAGCACTTATGTATGGGCGGCACCCATGCAACGCGATGATCCACAAAGGTACAATGGTACTTCCGTAAAACGCGGCCCGGCCATAGTGAAGGCGGGGAGAGGAAACTTCTATGAGCCTGTTCGCCACAGGCGCCGACTGGATGAAAATAAATTGTAGGAGGTGAAAGGGTGGGCTATAGTCGTCAGAATGTAGCCGAAACGAAGAAATATGCGAAAAAATTCGTTCGCTACAAAGAAGGCGCAGAAAGATATAGCCTAGGGTTAACCAAGTTTCAGGCGCTTGCAAAGGAAGCAAAATCCGTCTACAAGATAGATGGCGTCGCTTTGGTAAATTGCGAGCTGTTTGAAAGATACCTGGAAACATTCAGAGAATTCTAAATACGGCAAGTAAAATAACTGGATTTCTGGCACAAGGGGTTGACTTTTTGTCTTACAATAAGTATAATGTAAATGCTCGGAGGTAGTTGTACAATGAGAACGGGACGTCCAAAGGAAGAAAATGCGAAGCGTAAAACGATTACAATTCGGCTGACAGAGGACTTGTATCAGAAGATCGTTGAATATGCTGCCGAGCACAAACTGTCAAAGACAGACGTTGCCCTGCAAAGCTTGGAGAGATTTCTGTCCAAGAAAGATTGAGTGCTGTGGAATCCTTCTTTATTTTGTAAAGGAGGAAGCAACATGGCAAAAGCACGAAAAGACGACCGCGGGAGAGCTCTCCGGAAAGGAGAAGTGCAGAGAGCTTCGGACAAGCGTTATATGTACACCTATACCGATCCCTTGGGTCGGCGCAAGTTCATATACGCAAATGATTTGGCTGAGCTTCGTGAAAAGGAAAGGAAGCTGATAAAGGATCAGCTGGATGGTCTTGATCTGTATGTAGCCGGTAAGGCCACGGTCAATGATACCTTTGACCGTTACCTTTCGACCAAATTCAAGCTGAGAGAAACAACTCGCAGCAACTACACTTATATGTATGACAGATATGTCAGAGATACCTTTGGTCGAAAGAAAATTGCAGACATCAAGTATTCCGAGGTCCTCCAGTTTTATCTTTACCTTCTGAACGAAGAAGATCTGGCACTTAGTACCTTGGATAATATCAACACTCTGCTGCATCCGACATTTCAGCTGGCAGTTCGGGATGATGTCATTCGCAAGAATCCCTCCGACGGTGTTATGAAGGAAATTGCCAGGGAAACAGATAAAGCCCGTGGTATTCGCAGAGCGCTGACAATTGAGCAGCAGCGTGCCTTTATGGAGTACATCGCAAACCACCCGGTTTATTACCATTGGTGGCCCGTATTTACGATTCTTTTCGGTACGGGATGCCGGATTGGCGAGGCGCTGGGACTACGCTGGGAAGACCTCGACCTTGAAAATAGAGTCATTAGCATCAACCATAGCATGGTATATTACCCGGTAGGCGACTCTCGTACTTCTGTCCAGAAAATCTCAAAGCCAAAAACCGAAGCCGGTATTCGGGCCATTCCGATGCTGGACACAGTGTATGATGCTTTCATGCTTGAACGAGAAGAACAAGAAGAAAACGGCTTCAACCAGACGGTTATTGATGGAATGACTGGATTCGTATTCGTCAACCGGAATGGCGGCGTGCCTAATCCGCAGGCCATTAACCGCACGATCAAGCGAATCGCTCATAGCTACAATTCCGAGGAAGTCGTAAAGGCCAAAAGAGAACGGAGAGAGCCGATTATTCTTCCCGATTTTTCTTGCCACCATCTGAGGCACACATTTTGTACCAGACTTTGCGAACACGAAACCAATTTGAAAGTGATTCAGGCAATCATGGGTCATCGAAACATCCAAACGACGATGGACATATACGCCGAGGCAACAGCTCACAAGAAACGAGAAACATTTGAAAACCTGTCAAAACTGGATATCTTCTGAGAAGGGTTCTCAGCGCCCAATGGTCTGACAACAGATATTCTGCGGTGACAACAAGTTGACAACAATTTTGCTTTTTTCCTGATGCAATACGAATGGATATGAATAGCGGGAAGCAAAGCAAATGATGGAATATGAAGCACTATGAAGCCGGGTGAAGTTCTGGCAATACATTTCCCCACAATGAAGCCGTTAGACTCCGACAAGAAGGTTTCCAAGGAAGTTTCGGCTCCTGCGGCAGCTGCTCAGGCGGCTCCGGTTGTGGAGGAAAAAATCGATTTTTCCAATGTTCAGATCGAGCCACTGTTCCAGGATCAGGTGGATTTTGACACCTTCTCCAAGAGCGATTTCCGTGCCGTGAAGGTTAAGGAATGCGAAGCTGTGAAGAAGTCCAAAAAGCTCTTAAAGTTCGTTTTGGACG
>OLOQ01000181.1_pt1 | contig 75248 bp, 58 predicted proteins | sample 1673101 | NCBI WGS metagenome assembly OLOQ01 (sample SAMEA3136754, study PRJEB25190) | human gut metagenome | biome: human gut; feature: human-associated habitat; material: faeces | place: Austria | collected 2013 | reverse complement strand
CCGACAACGGAGTGGAATGCTCCGTGGTGATGGAAAAGACCCAGTTTGACGCGAGGGCTGCCTTCCCTGACTTCAAGCTGGTGTTCACGAACAAGGGCGAAAAGACCGTGCGTCTTTTCGATGACTTCTATCCTCTCAAGGATAACGGTCCGCATATTTCCATAGAGATTTTTTGGAAATTGACAAAAGAGAAAAAGGAAAAGGTAGCAGCATATTACCCTCATTATTGCATTGAGCGAGGACAGTTCTTGAACTTCATCACGTTGAAGCCGGGAGAAAGACATGAAGTGCTCATCAAAGATGCGTATCTGTTGATGCACTATTTTGGGCCTTCACGCCGCCTTCGCAATGGTGAGAAATATGAGTTGGAAGTAATCTTTCGTGACGGATATGGAGATCCCGGTGTTCGGAGGAAGTATGTAGGAAGAAAAGATTTTTCCGTGGTCGATCAATCGCCCTGGAGATAGTGAGACATTTTATTACAAGGTGGCTTTAAAGTATGAGAATAACGCTTACGATCCCTCTAGTGGCAATGCGGTCGCGTTCAACGTCACGATGTACAAGGAACCTATCCAGGAAGGGAAGTACGAAGGGAACTCGACGATGAAGCGCGAATTCTCGCCTTCTCCCAAAAGCTCGCGCTGCAATGAAAAAATCTTCCAAATTTTAGGGCTTTTGGCCAGCCTGTTCTTCCATGCTCCTGCATGGGGGGACAAGGCGAACAACGGAATTGAATGTTCCGTGGTGATGGAAAAGACTTCGTTTGATCCAAGAGCCGCTTTCCCAGACTTCAAGCTGGTGTTTGTCAACAAGGGAGAAAAGGCTGTGCGTCTTTTCGACGACTTCTATCCTCTCAAGGAACGCGGGCCGAATATGATCATCAAGATATGGAGTCAGGGAAACGGAAAGAAGGGAGAAAGGCCAACGGCATGGTATCTTCCCTCCTATCAAATGGAACGTGTCGCGAATCTTATGCGCTTTATTACCCTGAACCCCGGAGAAAAATATGAAGTGCCCGTCAAGGATGCGTATTTGCTGCTGACCTGTTTACAACCTCTGGCCAGCGGGAAAATATACGAATTGGAAGTACGTTTCCGGGACGGATATGGAGATCCGGATGCCCGGAGGGAGTATGTGGGGAAAAAGGATTTTATCGTCATTGATCAAACTCCCAGGTGAATTTGAAAAATTAATATGGCCCCGTTCATGAAATATGAATGGGGCTTTTTTGTGGAGGGGAGGCATACCCCTTCTTTGGAATTTTAAACTATGGAGCCTGTGCTAAGGGGTATTCAGGGAATGAAATTTGAATGCTGAAATAAACGATGATGGACAGCAGGGGGGCTCGTTTTTCCCGTAAATCCAGGGAAGGGTTATTTCCGTAACATGGACGGGGAAAGTTTCAGGAGCCGGTTGTGTCCGCCCGTGCAGTGGAAAGGCCGCTGTCAGACTGGCCGTGACTCAGCATTGATGCAAGTGGTTCGTGCGCGTTTTCTAACGGCTGGATAGCAGTTGTTTCAACTCCGGAAGGCGAAAGTGCAGCGGAGGAAGTTCTTGCTCGAGCTCAGCTGATTTTTCTTTTCTCAGCATTTCAGCCCGTTCTTCCAGTTTTCGGGCTTCTGCCAGAATTTTGCGTATTTTCTGCCGGCCTCGGCCTATATGGGCGACGGCCCGGGAAGGATCCGGAGTAAATTCCGGTCCTCCCTTAAGATATTTTTCAAAGTATTGCTGGTAGCGTTCCGCCAATTCCCTTCCTCTGGCAAAAAGCTTGCGGTCTTCTTCCACATAGGCCGTCACGGCGGGATCCACGTTTTTCGTGCTCAGGTCCGCCAGTTCTTCGTCCCTTTCCCGCAACAGGTCAGCCGCATCCCTGCTGCTTTCTTCCAGGCCCGGAAGGGTAGGGTTCTTTTTCAGTTTCAGGAGGCGTTGCACCAGTGCGTCGCTTTTTTCCGAGTATTCCGTATTGATGTCCGCCACCTCTTTCCAGTAGGAGACGGTAGGATCACCGCAGGAGGCCATCAGGAACGCGGCCAGCATAGGGAGCATGCTCCGCAGGAAAACAGAGGCATTCATTTATCCTTTGTAGCATGCCCCAGGCGGGAATCAAGGGTGTTTTCCGTTTCCCCTGTTGCTGTTTCGCGTTGAAAAGCGGTGAAGCTTAATTGATTTCAGTTCCGGAGTTTTTCTTTTCCACCGGAGGGGGCATTTCCACCACGCCGCAGCTGTTTCCGGGGGTCAGCAAAATTTCCACTTCCAGAGGCAGGGTCGTATCCGCCAGCAGCCCTTCCGGGATGGATATGCCTATGGGAGCGGAGCTTTTGCCGGGCAGCACTTCCTGGGGGGAAATGATATCCAGAATGAGGCGCCCATGTTGGAGAATATTGATTTTACTGATGGAGAAGGCATCCTTCAGGCTTGTGTTGTGCAGAGTAACGCCCTTGAGCTGGGACGGGGCGAACGGCCCTGGAATAGTGAAGCGCAGAATGGTATTTTTTTCTCCGGCGAGAGGAAGGGGAAGCCAGTACGCCGCGATAGGCGCGTTGGGATTCAGGCTGTCCGTGGAGTAGGAAGATCCATTGAGGCGTTCCATCATCAGGCTGGAAAGTTCCGGGGAGGCGGGTACGCCCCAGCCCTGGGAGTACATGAGGGAAAGCAGGTACAGGGCCTCCTGGTCCCGGTATTGGACCGCCATTCTCAGGAAACGCGCCGCCTGGGCGTAATCCCGGGAGGCAAGGGGAGGCTGCTGGGGAAGGCGGGGAAAATAGGAGGGGATGTCCATGAGCAGGATGCCCAGCTCTTTCATGGCTTCATAGCACCCTCCTGTGGCGGAACGGTAAAGCCATTCCACGCCTTCTTCCGGCCTGGAACCGCCGGGACAGTCCGGAGACATGAGGGTTTTCCCCAGTGCCTGCTGGGCTATCGGGTAGCCGGCTTTGGAAAGTTGCTCCAGGGCCGGCAGCATGCCCGGCATGGAACTTGCCTGGTCGAGAATATTTTTGTTCTCCGGGGAGGGCGCGGCGATTGCCGCCACAAGATTTTTGTAGGCTGGGTCATGGAGCAGGGCTGGTTCCGGCACGGGAGGAGCAGCGATGAAACGGATTTTCGGGAAGGCTTCCTCCGTGCGTTTCGTCTCGTTTTTGAAACATGCCATTTGCATGGGAACAGCCTGGTGGGCGGCATTTTCAAAGGAGTACGTGTAGGTGCGGTCCGTGGACAGTTCCGGGAGCGCGGGAAAGAAAAAGGTGGAGGTGGATTGCCCCGGCACCGTGAAGGAGGGGACGGCATTGATGGAGCGGTCCATCAGGACGCCGTTGGAGTCCCGGATGGTGAGGTACAGTTTTTCCCCGTTTGCTGCCGGGGGAATGATTTGGAGATAAATGCAGGAGATGCGCAGTTTTTCCGGCAGGATGGGAGGAAGCCCGGAACGGGTCAGGATGGTGTCGTCAAGGCGCAAACGGAACTCCGTCAGCGACCGCGGTTCCAGCGCCGCATCTTCCGTTATTTTGAGTTCCGGAATGCGGATGGATGCCAGATCCCGTGGCGGCGGTTCCGGTTCTCCCACGTTGGAGCTTGCCGCGGGCTGCTGGATGGCTTCCTTGATGGTATTGATGGTAGTGCCCATAGGGGCTTTTTTCATGTAATCCAGCAGATAAAATGCTCCCGCTCCCAGCAGGATGGTGCATGCGCTTCCTACCAGCAGGGACATCATGTGGCGGTTGCGGCGAAGAGCGCGTGCGGACTGCCTGCGTGAGGCGGAATGAAGACCGTCCGTTCCGGTGGCGGCCTTTCTGCTGCCGATGTTTTTCCCGGCGCCGGGAGTTGGCATTCCTTCCGGATGGGCATGGCGGAGGTCTGCCGGGAGGACTTGAATAGTGGCGGAGGATTCTTCCCCGGAAATGGCGCAAATGTCGTGAATCCATTCGCCGGCAGTCTGGTAGCGGCAATTGATCTGGGGGGCCAGCGCCTTGTCCAGGGAAAGCAGGAACTGCCGTGAGTAATAGCGGGTGAGCACGGGGTCGCTGTGCAGCGGCTGCATTTCATCTTCCGCCAGGCGCGCTTCCGCGCGGTCCGGAGGATTTCCTGTAAGCAGGGCGTAAAAAGTGGCCCCTACGGAATAGAGATCGCTCCACGGGCCGATATTCGTTTTGCCCAGCGCCTGTTCCGGGGAGGAATACCCCTGGGTGGTCAGGACGGTGGCGGCATGAAGTTTCAGGGCATGCCGTGCCGCTCCGAAGTCGATCAGCACGGGCGTGCCTTCCTCCGTCAGCAGGATGTTGCCGGGTTTGATATCCCGGTGGTAAATGTGCCGGGAATGGAGATAGTCCAGAATCCGGAGCAGGCGCGTCAGCAGCCCCTTGAGTTCGTCTTCCGTATACCGGTGTCCGGTGCTGTGAAGTTTTTCCCCCAGATAATCCAGGGAAAGGCCGGTAATATGCTCCATGGCGAAGTAGGCCGTGCCGTTGGCTTCAAAGACGGAAAGGATTCTGACGATGCCGGGGTTGTTGAGCTCCGCCAGCGTCTGAGCCTCGCTCAGAAAACTTTTCAGAGCCCAGGTGTAATTTTCCAGATCGTGTTCATTATTGGGCCGGATATGCCCGGTCAGAGGGTCCCGGTAGGAGTATCTTGAAGGGAAGTTTTCCTTGATAACCACGTTGCGGTTCAGGAACAGATCCTTCGCCAGGTATGTGATGCCAAAACCTCCGCTGCCCAGGACGCGGATGATTTCATATTGTTCCAGGCGCATGCCGGGAGCCAGCTCCCGCTGGTAAACGAAAAAGGCCCCTTTTTCTTCCGCATGGGGCAGGGGCGGACGTCCGGGCAGAATCTGTTCCAGGCCTGTCGTCGGAGCGGGAGGCGGGACTTGCCCTGTCACCCGGGGCTGGTCGTCTGGCTGGCCTTCTTCTGCTGGCATGAGGGGAAAAGTTCCTGAAACGGAGCTGGAGCATTCTTATATGCCGCGGAAGTCAAGTCAAGGGGAATGCCTGTTTTCCTCCGTATCCGGGGAGGCCGGTATGGAATAGGTTTTCCTGACGTTAAATGGACGCAACAAACCCGGAAGGCAAAATGAAGGAGGAAGTGTTCTGCGGTGCCCTTTCTGCCTGTTCCTCCCGCAGAGGTTTGCGGCATTCCGGGAAGCTTGTTTCTCCAAATGTTCAGGGTTTATGGCGTTTGATGAATTCCCGGGCTGCTTTCAGGTAGGCGTCCGCCGCAGTTCCGGAAGGATCGTGTTCAAAAATGGTGTGGCCGAAACTGGGGGCCTCCCCCAGCCGGATGGAACGGGGGATGACCGTTTTGTACAGCATCTGGGGCAGATGCCGTTCCACCTGGTCGATGACCTGGCGGGAAAGATTGGTGCGGCCGTCATACATGGTCATCAGTACTCCTTCATGCCGAATGCGGGGATTGGCGCCGCTGGCGCAGATTTGCGCCGTCACGTGCAGAATCTTGGCCAGTCCTTCCAAACCGAACCATTCGCATTGGAGGGGAGTCAGCACTTCGTCGCAGGCGGCCAGGGCGGAGGTCATTAAAACGCCCAGGGAAGGTGGCGTGTCCATGATGCAGTAATCATAGGTGTCTGACTCCCGCAGGGGAGCAAGCGTTTCCCGGAGGCGGGTCAGATGGTTGCCGGAACGGGCCAATTCTATTTCCACGCCGGCCAGGTCCATGGTGGAGGGGATGATATCCAGCCGTTTCCTGCCGGAAGGCAGGATGCACTCTTCCGCCGGAAGCTGGCCGAGCAGGGCCGGATACAGGCTGGGCATGTCTTTTCCGTCAATGCCCATGCCGCTGGTGGCATTGGCCTGCGGGTCCAGGTCAATGACAAGGATTTTCTTTTTCAGCTGAGCCAGGGCGGCAGCCATGTTGATGGCCGTAGTGGTTTTTCCCACTCCCCCCTTCTGGTTGGCGATGGCGATGATTTTCATTCAGGAAAAGGATGCGGAAAAATGGTAGCATAACGGGAGGCCCTTTCAATCATTTTCCCGGAGAGCCGGAAGCTCTCTCAAGCCTCAGGGTTTTCCCCCTTGGGGGGGGCGGTGTGTTTCAGAGGGGGAAAGAGCGGGGAAAGAGCGGGGAAAACCGCTGCCGCAGATACGGCGTCAGGGAGCTGTTGGAATGGCGGGGCGTTCGGAAGACAGGATAAGACGGAAGCCCAGCGCGTTATCCCTCGTATTTTCCGGCAGGGGAGTGCGGATGGAAGTGGTGAGCTGTTTGGGGCGGAAGGACAGGTAGCTGCCTCCGCGGGCGACACCATAGTTGCGGATGGGGAGGGATTCCGGCCCCCCGTAGGAATCGTCTACCCATTCCATGACGTTTCCTTCCAGGTCGTACAGGCCCAGGTGGTTGGGCGGAAAGGTTTTTACGGGGGCCGTATACGGCTGTCCGTCGTTATATCCTACGATAACGCGGGAGGACGGCAGGTAAATCAGGGCGGACTGGTCCGCAAAATTTCCCGTTTTATCAGGCGGCGGCCATGAATACCCCCACGGGAAGGCTTCCCGGGAGTTTTCATGAGGCAGCGTCTTTTCATAGGGGGAGGCTCCCTGTTCATCCGTCAGACGCACCCAGGAACTCCATTCCTCATCCTTGGGAAGACGGTAGGAGTCGTGCTGATCAATCAGGCCCAGGGCCCGCTCTTTGCTGGTAAGCCATCTGGCGAAGGCGCGCGCATCCTGCCTGCTGACATTCACCACCGGGTGGTCTTCTCCCTGGGGAAAGCCGGGCCGGGCCGGAGCTTTCCTTCCGGTAGCTTTCAGGAATTCCTGAAAGTCCTTTACGCGCACTTCGTGGGTCATGACCAGAGCATTTCCTCCCACAGGGACCAGTTTGATGCCCAGGCTGTTGGTCCAGGGCGAGCCAAAGACAACGGACTTGTCAGGTTCCAACTGCAGGGAAAGGTATAAGTCCTGCGGATCCAGCCCCCTGCGACGCATGGTGGCGTGCCCCGGCAGTTTGATTTCAATGACGTAGGGAACCTGGTTGACGTATTCTTCAATGGGGGTACGCCCGATGAGCCTGTTATTGAAAAAAACGCTGGCTCCCGGCGGGTTGGTGGTGACGGTAATGGGCACCTGGAACACACGGGTGACATTCAGGACGTAGGCATTGTGGTTTTCCGTGCTGCCGGAAGCCTGCGGAAGCGGATCCGCATTGATGGAAAATTCCTTGCCCAGCAGCCCCTCCCGCTCGCATTTCTTGTTCAGCCACGCCAGGTAGGCCGTGATGCCGTCCTGCGTGAGCAGGGCCACATCCTTCTCCGGATGCCCCGGTTCCGTCTGTTCCCTTTTCATCTGGAAGTTCCCTTTCTGGCGGTCCTCCCTCAGAAATTTGTTGAACAGGGCGGCGGTAAGGGGGCCTTGCGCCACATGGCGCGTTTCTGTGGGCAGGTACGTAACACCCTCCGTATCCTTCCAGGGCTGGCTGTCCGTAGGAGGATGGTACTCCTTCAGCACGCCGCCTAGGGCCAGTGTGGACCCTCCTTTGACGGTTCCCGCCTCTTCCTTGTCCGCAAACCCCGATTTCTTGATGGTATAGGCTACCGGGGAGCCGGAAGGCAGTTCAATGGGGCCATAGGGAGTTTCATCCAGATAGTTGCCGTCCGCATCATACACGGACGCTCCCGCCGGGGAGCTGGTCACCAGCACGTATCCGGTCCGGGATTCTTCTTCTGGAGCGGATGAGTGGATATCCGGATGAATATCCGAGGCAGGTTCCTCCGGCGGATGCTGGCTGTTGTTGAGCCATAAAGCCCCCCAGTAGGCAGTCAGGGCTCCGGCGGAGGCTGCAGCCAGAAGTTGGAGGGCCCGTCTGAGTTTGCGGCGTTTCTTTTTCTTCTGAAGACGGAAACGGGAAGGCACTTCATACCCCCGGAGGGCGTCTATTTTTTCCGCCAGCTCCTCTGCGGAATCAATGGAGCATTCTTCAATGCGGGGTTCCGCCGCCTGGCAAATGATGGTGTTGAAGGCCTGCCATTTCTTGCGTACGGTGCCTTCCGGCAAGTCATCCGGGAGTTCGGGAAAATCCATGCGGTCCTTTCCCGTGCTGATTTCATACAGAACCTTGGCCAGCGCGTAAACGTCCGCCCGCCGGGTGCCGGGGCCGTCGGGGGGGATGAATCCCTCCGTCCCTACAAAGCTGCGTTGGTCCAGATGGGCCACCAGGCCTATGTCCGCCAGTTTAGGGCGCCCGTTGACAAAGATGACGTTCGCCGGCTTGATGTCCCGGTGTGTCAGGTTCTTGCTGTGCAGGTACAGCAGGGCGTGGGCCAGCTGGCTGCCTACCTCCAGGCAGTAATCCAGGGGAAGAGGCTTATTGCCGGAAAACTTCTTGTCCGTCTGGAGCGTGCGCGGAATATATTCGTCCGGTGTAATATGAACTCCGGTGCGGGCGTCGTCGCCCAGTTCCATGACGTAATAATAAAACGGGGAATCCTGGTCATGCCTCCCTACATGCAGGATATGGACCAGCCCCGGATGGTTGCGGGCGATGGGTTCATACTGGAGAATGCCCTCAAATTCCCGGTTGAAAGAGCGCTCGTCTTCAAAATCCTCCCTCCATACGATTTTGACGGCGCGCCACGCCCCGGTCAGGGATTTTGCCAGCCATACTTCTCCGTACGCTCCGCTCCCTATTTGGCGCACAACTTCATGGTCCGGAATGGAGGGAGTGGGACGCACCACCCGCTTGACGGGCAGCGTCGGCAGGTTGCCGCCGGGCATGGGTGATGCGTCCGAAGCCATGGAAAGCGCGGGAATCAGGAAATAACGCCCAGGTTTTTACCTACCTTGCAGAAGGCCTCAATCGCCTTGTCCAGCTGTTCGCGGGTATGGGCCGCAGAAATCTGCGTGCGGATGCGGGCCTGTCCCTTGGGAACGACGGGATAGAAGAAGCCGACGGCGTACACTCCTTCGTCCAGAAGCTGGGCGGAGAATTTCTGGGACAGGACGGCATCCCCCAGCATGACCGGGGAAATGGGGTGGCCCTTGCCGCCGATGGTGAATCCGGCTCCCGTCATGGCGTCACGGAAATACTTGGTATTGGCTTCTACGCGGTCGCGCGCTTCCGTGGACTGTTCCAACAGGTCCAGCACTTTGATGGAAGCGGCTACGATAGCCGGGGCCACGCTGTTGGAGAACAGGTACGGGCGCGCCTTCTGGCGCAGGACATCCACTACTTCCTTCGGGCCGGAGACGTAGCCGCCGGAAGCGCCTCCCAGTGCCTTGCCCAGGGTACCGGTGGTGATGTCTATATGGCCGAACAGTCCACGGTATTCATGCGTGCCGCGGCCCTTTTCGCCCAGGAAGCCCGTGGCGTGGCAGTCGTCAAAGTGGACAATGGCATTGTACTTGGCTGCCAGCTCGTGAATCTTGTCCAGCTGAGCAATGATGCCGTCCATGGAAAAGACGCCGTCCGTGGAAATCAACTTCACGCGCGCTCCGGCGGCGTCCGCTTCCTGGAGCTTGGCTTCCAGGTCTGCCATGTCGTTGTTGGCATAACGGAAGCGCTTGGCTTTGCAGAGGCGCACGCCGTCAATAATGGAAGCGTGGTTCAGGGAATCGGAAATAATAGCGTCGTCTGCAGTCAGGAGGCCTTCAAACAGCCCGCCGTTGGCGTCAAAGCAGGAGGGAAACAGAATCGTGTCTTCCGTGCCGAGAAATTGGGTAAGACGTTCTTCCAATTGACGGTGAAGGGTCTGCGTGCCGCAGATAAAACGCACGGACGCCATGCCGAAACCCCACTGGTCGATGGCTTTCTTGGCGGCTTCCATCACTTCCGGATTATTAGCAAGGCCCAGATAATTATTGGCGCACATGTTGATGACGGAGCGTCCGTCCTTCAGCGTCACCTGGGAGTACTGCTGGGAGGCGATAAAGCGTTCTTCCTTGTAAAGTCCTTCCGCACGCAGTCCGTCCAGGGTGGAAGTGAGGATGTTTTTGAATTCGGGGGTATACATGTTGAATAATGGAATATGAATTGAAATAGCCAGCAAGTGAACGATCAAGGATCACACGGTTGCTCCCGCATCATTATCACAACGGAAGCGGGAGGAAAAGCTTAAAGAATACGGCCTGATGCCCGGAGGCGGGAGCCGTCCTTTCCCCGTGCAAAGTAAAAAAGCGGCAAGGGCGCAGGCATCCGCGCATTACCTGAAAAAGAAGGCAAAACATCGGAAAAATCAGCATTTCCCGGATACCGGGCAAAAAGAAAAGCCCACGCCCGTTTACGGAAAAGGGATTTGATGCACCAGTGGATATTCGGATGCGCTTGGAAAAAATAAAGGCCGGAGCTGATTTGCTCCCTTAAACCTCCATTACCGGTCCGGTTATGCAACCATCCCCCCGTTTTCTTACGGAGCCGCGGATTTGGCTGAATTCCAGCCCTTCGCATGAACCTCAAGCCGGAACCGGTTTCCGGCAGGGAGAACTTTCCTTTTTCTGGACGCCATGGGGAAATCTCTGCGATGCTGGCGTCCGGAGCAATTCCTATGATCCGTTTCAGGATACCTGGAGGGAAGGAGATGAATATGATGTATCCCGGTACAAGGGGGAAGGTCCATTTTTTTCGGAAGCCGGCCCTTCAACGTTAGCTGCTGTTCAGAATGGTCTTCAAGGGCAAATGCCCCCTCTTTGCCCCCCACCTTCAGGTGAATTTCAGGGAATCTTTTCTGGAGCGCCGGGCAGTGCTGTTTCCCCCTCCTTCTGAATCTGCTGCTTCCGGGGGGAAGGGCGGAATAAAAAAGTTCGGCGTTCCCCATCCGGCTTAAAGGGAGGAGGCCGCAACCTCGGGTTTCTTGGCGATTTAATCCTCTGCTTTCAGGGAAAATTCCAGCATTCGGTCCCCCTCAAACGTGAAAAACGCCTCAAACCGTTTCCCGTCCAGCATGGCGGGCAGCCAGAACCGGTCATCCTGCCACATGAGGTCATAGGGAATCCCGTCCACCGGACACCAGAAGGGCTCCGCCTCGGGGGTTTCCGTGGGAGTGCCTGTAAAAGACGTCGCCATAAACACGTGGCAGCGGATTTCCGGAATGGTGCCGCAGGCAAAGGAAAAATTCAGCACGCCCATTTCCCGGGCATCCTCAATATCAATGTGAAGCTCTTCCCGAACTTCCCGCAAAACGCATTGCAGGGCCGTTTCCCCCGGTTCAAACTTTCCGCCGGGGCCGTTCACCTTGCCCGCACCGATTCCCCTCTTTTTGCGTATCAGGAGAATCCTTCCTTTCTGCACCACGAACATCAACGTGGCGAGAATATCGGGGGTCCACTGTGCGGGCCATTGAAAGCCGCTGCTTTTTTCTTGCATGGGCGCATATTACAGGATGGGAAGGGAATCATGAAGAAAAATGCGGAATACTGTGACCATCACACATGCTTGAAAAGGGTTGAATTTTCTTAAAGAAGCTTGAAATGCCTTGAAAATGCGTGTTTGTCGCGGAGGAATGGGAGGGGGGGAGAAGTCGCGCCCATAAATGCCCGTAAGGGGGCATTTGCCCCGTTGGGGACACTTTCTCCAGCGTTCCGCGCGTGCCTCGCGCAGGATTGTTTTTGCCGTCTCATCTTGATGGGCATTTCCTGAGTGGAGGGCGTTAGGGATATATGCCATACTTGTTCACATCTGGGCATTCCTTCAACCTCCGAGGCTTCTGCAGGGCGGGATAAAAGGAGAAATTCCTTTTCCGTCATGACTGGAATGAATCTCTTTTTCCTTTTCCCGCAAGGCCGTCGCATTCTATGCTACTTTATCTCTCCCGGTTTATATTTTGCCGGAAGGTTCACTTTCAACATTTGCAAAAGCATGTATGACGTCGTAGCTCTCGGAGAATTGCTGATAGACTTCACTCCCTGCGGAATAAATGACCGGGAACTGCCCGTTTATCAGGCCAATCCGGGCGGAGCGCCCTGCAACGTCCTGTCCATGCTGTCCAGGCTCGGGCGCAAAACCTCCTTCATTGGCAAAGTGGGCCACGACATGTTCGGGAAAATGCTTCGCCGCACGCTTCAGGAAGAAGGCATCGGAGATTCAGGTCTCGTCGCATCCCGGGAAGTCAATACGACGTTGGCTTTCGTTCAGATTGACGAACACGGAGACCGTGAATTTTCCTTTTACCGCAATCCCGGCGCCGATATGAAGCTGACTGCGGGAGAAGTGGACCTTGAATTGGTGGAGCACGCGCGCGTCTTCCATTTCGGGACGATTTCCATGACGCATGATGATGTTCGGAGGGCTACCCGGCATGCCGTCAGCCATGCGCGGAAAAAAGGAGCACTCATCTCTTTTGACCCCAATCTCCGTCCGCCCCTGTGGCCTGATATGGAACTGGCCTGGGAACAAATGCTCTACGGATGCGGCGCATGCAGCGTCATGAAAATAGAAATGGAGGAACTTCTCTTCCTCACCGGCTGCGCCACCATGGAAGAAGGATTGAGGATTTTGCAGAGGGAGTTCGACAATTTGCGCCTTATTCTGGTGACGGGGGGCAGAAAAGGAAGCTGGGCTGCCTATGAAAGCAAACTTATTCACCAGCCTACGTACTTGAACGTCAAGACTATTGACACAACAGGAGCCGGAGACGCCTTTTTGGGATGCTGCCTGGACCGGATTCTGGAAACCGGGCTGGAAAACCTGACGGAAGGCCAGTTGGCGGACATGCTTTTGTTCGCCAATGCCGCCGCTTCCATTGTGACGACACGCAAGGGAGCCATCCGTTCCATGCCGAGCCGTGAAGAAGCCGTGGCCCTGATGGCGGAGGGTTTTTAACGGATGCCGTAAGGGCCAATCCTTTACTGATTACGTCCGGATTGTTTCCGGCAAGTAAGAGTTCGGGGGGGGCCGGAAGTGGGAAAATGCCTTTCTTTTTATAGCGCATGCCCTCCCCTGTTGATAAAAAATGTGTTGCGGCTTATTTTCCCGCCGGCGGCAAACGAAAACCGCAAGAGCTGGAAACCAGCAACTTGCGGTATGAAAGAGGATGGTGCTCGGGAGGGGACTCGAACCCCTACGGTTTATCACCACTAGATCCTTAGTCCTATGCATTACTATTGATTATCAATAACAAACGTTTTTTAACCCCTCTCGGCTACCAATAGGCTACCAAACGTGCAGAAGCAAGTCTTTTTCCGAACTCTATTTATTCGGGTAAAATCCACCTTTTAGCGCCCCTTTGAGAAGACCTGAAAACCTACGGGCAAACCTCTCCCTACGCCAGCTTCATCATGTCCGCCAATTGCAGGAAATACTCTGTCGACCAGATATGGAGCCTTCCCGGGTCTTTGATGAAAGGAGCAACGTCTTCCTTGACCTGACGGATGTCCGCTTTCCTGATCCTGTCTTTCAGAATCGCGCGAAAACGATCCGACGTCAATGAACCCTGGGCTTCCGATCCAAATTGATAGGCCCGTTCACAAAAATGCTTGAAATCCATGGTGACGTTTTTGCGCATGTACCATTCAAAATCATACCAGTCGCGCCCCTTGACGCGATTCTTCCATGAACGATAGATCAGGGCATGCATCTTGCCCGCATAGAGATCCGGCAATGTAAAACAATTTGTGTAGAAGGAAAACGGCTGCAAGAGAAGTTTCTGCTCTGTGGAGAATCCAAGAGGAGGTGTTGTATCCACCTCAATCTTGATTTTGATTTTCCGGTCGCGGCCCAAATGGATGTCGTACTGAGCCGTATCGCTTTTCAGGAAAGCGGACTGGATCGTACTCTGCGCCGTTTTCTCCTTGGTCGTGATGTCGATGCTTTGTCCCAAAGCGGCAAACTCGGCGGTAATGGCATCGAAATAGGGATCCAGGCGGAATGCGGGATCGGCAGCCAGAAGAGAAAAATCCATGTCTTCGGAAAAACGGTCCAATCCATGAAAAATACGCAGGCATGTTCCTCCGTAAAAAGCGGCTTTGTTGAAAAACCCTCCATTGTAGAGGCCTCCAAGAGCCACTTGCTGCATGACCTCATGCACAGCGTTGAGCCTGTCGTTATCATTCCCTGTTTCATAGGAAGCCAGCATTTCATCAAACACGTTCACGGCAAATCGTCCTTTCCAGAAAATTCAATTCGTTCTTCTTCTTGTTCGTCTTTTCAGCACATGCCCGGATAATCGAGAGATTCATCTCTGAAATCATGTCCCAGTCGGCCCTCAGGTATTCTTCCAGATAAGACCGCATGGTCTTCATCGACTGAATGCGAAGATTGGATGAAGATACGATCAGATCGCACAAGGCTTTTTCGACAGTAGCGGTCAGGTAGAAATACCCCTCTTCCGTCCTTTGACGTGTCAGGCCAATCGGGAAATAAGCCTCGGGCACCTGAATATACTCATAGCGGCCTGTCGCGTTGTCAAACACCTTGCTCCGCTTCATGCAGGAGGACTTGAGGAGAGTAACCCGTTCCGGTATCACTCCTGCCCTGGATAACACCGTCTCGTAGGAAACATAGGAGGGATGAAGAAGATGGTTCGCGATAAGCTCACGTGAATAGGTGCCTTCCCCATCTTCGGGAAGACACAGGTAAAGATCCCGGCGAAGGTTGAGAATGACGCCCTCTCTCTGCAGGAGGGATATTTTGGCCATAGGCGCCTTGTACTCCTTAAGCGCGGACTTAAGAGTACGTGTGTTGACAGGAACAGTCCCGAACTGTTTGGATAGGAAAGAAGCCATGTGATCGAATAGAGAAAAATTAGCGAGAATTGCAGGGAAAATCAATTTAAAATGAAACAAGGATGCAAAAATCGCTAGAATTGATGACGAATATCAAGTGTGTTCAACGGTAGCAAGGTTAATGAGAGGATGAATGCTGTCTTTGTAATCGCTCCCTCGTCGCCCGAAGGTCGACAAACCGACTGCTTCCCAGACACAGGATGCAAAGAATGCCTCTTTTTTCCCAGTTGTAGACGGTTCTGCGACAGGGGCAGGACGAACTTTCGAACAAATCGGTCCCTTTAGGGAAAAGAGACAATTTGACAAGCTCGGTTTCTTCCATGACGTATCGGAACCCGTTTCCGAGAGCTTGCCGTGCCAATCGTTGAGACAAAGCTTTCATATCTATGTAGTTCGTCTTGCCTATCCGTTTTACAGGAAGACATCTGTCTTCAATCCAGGCATGGATAGTTCCCCTGGATGGGGATGATCCCGGAAAGAAAATGCCGGAGCCTGTCATGAATTGACCGATGCGGCAGTATTGAGGTACTTGTATGGAAGATGCTTGTTTTGAATGCATCCCACAGGAATTTACCCATAGAGCCGGACTTCCTGACAACTATCGAACTACCGAGGAATAGATTGAATTTTGCTCGTAATGCGTTGATAAATAATAATCAAATATTAAGCTTCCATTTTGTTCCTTACCTGAGGGAAGGCCTCATCTTAATCTAAATCCCCCTATAATCATGACTACTCAAGGTCGAACTCATTTACCTTCCCTCCAATCCGAATATTGGGAGTATTCGGAGACTGTCTCTATCGAAACGCCACAGGGAAAACAAAAGCGGATATTTTCCGCCAGAAATCGCCTTATAAGGAGCAGGAGAGAAATCCTGGCAGACTCAAAAACCAATCTGGGGGCATCTGTGAGGAAAAATCAGAGAGGAGGAGCGCTTCTTAAAGAAATTGAAAAAGACCTCAGAGAAAAAGGAGGGTATCTGTGTGCGTTGAAGTATTCCCAAAATACCCCCATTCGCATTGAGATCCACACATCTTCCTTCCAATACAGGCAGGCTCTTTTTCCCAGGCAGCTCCTGACCTCAAAAATCAAGGATGCTGGCGTCATTGATGAATACGGAGATTTTTCGGAAGAGTATCTGGATCTTTATTACTCTCTGCCCTGGGAATCGTATTGTGTCGAAAGTATGAGGCTCGAATCACTCCCTCTTTTTGACTCGAACTATTCTCTTGATGATGAAAAAGTATTGAGAAGTGAAAAGGTGTATGCCCAATCCATCGTTAAAACACCACAGGAATGCGAACAGTTGATAAAAAAACTCCGCAGAGCTGCCAACATGTTGAAAGCGTTACCCTTGAAAAAGGCCGCAAAGTTTTTGGAAACGCCCGTTGAAGATTTTGAAAATGAATCTCCATTGGACGGCGGAGACACCTTGGGTTGGACGTTGGATATCACCTCCGCCGAAATATCCAAAGAAGCAGACAGAATTCTTGCCATGGATGCGATCCTGCCGGAAGAACCCCCCCATGGAATCAATACCTGGCGTACACTCAAACTTGTTTTGATCGCGCTGTGCGTGGAAAAAGGGTTCAAAAATTTCACCCGCTGGGATATACGTGAAAAATGGCTGGAACTGTTCATGCCTGCGGGTAATGACTCTTCCTCCCGAATCTTGCTTCTTTCTTCCAGGCTGCAGGAAGGAGGAGCCAGATGTTCATCCAATACCGCGTTGGCACAGCTCTTGGCTCGTTGGGGATTCGGCTGGTTTCCGACTTCGTAAAAATGGATTTCATTTTTCGGAAAATGAACCATTGAGTTTTTAAAAGTCGGCATGTAGGAACCATGTCCTCTCTGCATCCGTTTCTCATGTACTGCGGATATAGGACGTGCTCGATATTTGGCATATTCATTGTAAGTTTCTTGTGACTGAAAATCAGAGAAGGAAATCCCATGTCCGATAGTTGATTAAATTATTCGCAGTTTGAGTAAATTCCGGAAGGATGCGGTCAGCACATGCATCCTCCATATCGGAATCTCAATACTGTCGAGTCAAAGAATTCGTAGATAATAACGAGATTTTTTCATCAGGCTCTACACCATCCCGGGTACTCATCTATTCATGGATCAAAGAAGGAGCTGTTCCCTGCAAAAGAATAAATGGAGAAAGGGTTATAGACCTAACGGCATTGAAGGCATGCTTGGAAGTGCAGGCCCTGCAGAAGGGTTTCCAATATGAATTCGGGAAAACAACCCTTGTCAAATTGTCCCTTTTTTCTTCCTTGTTCCCTCCTTCTGCTATCCCGTGCCGCAGAACAGTCTACAACATGGATAAAAAGGAGCTTTTATGTGTCCTGAGTATCGGGAAAAGTCGCTTTGTAGACGTTCACGCAACGGAACAGCGTTTGAAACAGCGAGGTCACCCATCCCTCTTCGGTATGGTTCGGAGATGCAGATCCATCCGGAAGCTCAAGACAAAGGCTCTCTGTGAACTAGAAAATACATACCAAACTGAGCAACCATTCCAAGCTGCCCCTTCTCACACCCCATGCACTTGGGATACCTTCTTTTGGGGATGTCTACTTCCTTCTCAAGAAAAAGCCCTGCCTGATAAAATCGTTCTAACCGTCAAGACAGTTCTGCATGGCATAACCGATCTACATGGGTTCATCAGACATCTGGAGGGCAATCCTTCAAATCATGCTTTGGGGAAGAGCCTGCTGCATAACGTTCACCAAAAGACCACCCGGGAGAATGAACTAAAATTGTCGACCAGGAAGCGAACCCTCTATCTACCTGCCCCTTTTCAAGGAGGGCATAGGCCTCGGAAGACTCCCATCAATCATTGTTCATTGCCTGGACAATTCGCCCCCCTCTGGCCATTTCCTTCATCAAGGGAGGTCCCTCCACCTCTTTCCCATGTGGATCTTGTCATCAGCCAGAAAGAGGAAAGTATCCTCATAACCATGTATATCACAGCAAACCTTCTGAGAACATTAAGTAATCATCCCTGGATGATAGATGAAACCGCCGTTCAACAGACGGATCAAGAGCAGTCCTCTCGAATTTATTTTAGTAATCCCGTCATTGCCGATCAGAAATCTGCTAACTGGTTAGCAAAACCCATTACTGCTGCACAACGCACTGCCAGCCTCAAAAAGATGCTGAATGCTGTGATTGATATGGAATGGGAGGATATCAAGCGCGCTTACTTCCAAACCCAGCTAGAAAAATATCCTGTGGGCTGCATTTGGGACAACGGGGGCGTTGTTACGCTTTCAAAGATGGAAGTCTGCTACCATTATCTTTCCGCAGGGAATGCTCCATTCATCGTCAATCAGATGAAGTCATTTTTTGAGAAGTATTTCAAAGAGAACAGGTTTAGAACACACGGAGAGCGGGCAGGCGCCATTGATTGTGGAAAGGGCGATCAGGAAAGCCTCGTATCCTGCCATGGTTACCCTCGCAAAGAGATGGAACTCGTCTGCTACGCCAAGACGGAAGACATCCTCAAATTTGAGTTAAGATGCAATGGCAAAGGGCTCGTTGCAGATTTCCCTAAAGATGTGTGCAAAAAACGGATGTGCAGCAGTCTTGATGGCCTGTGCCGCCTTATTGATCGCGTCATTAAGTATTCCCGGGGACGAATAGAGAAAATGGTGAATAGTTTAAGCAAACCATTGCCTTCTCCCGATACCATAGCCCTATGGTGGTTTGCCGTTCTTGATAGGGATCGTAAACTGAGTTTATGGTCTCAAGCCTTGGATAGTGAACTCCAGCTGAGAGCAAGCCAAATAAAAGAAGAATCCTTGAAAGCTCTTATTATGCCGGAGGGATGGCCCATCCGAAACCTTAGTGTGGAAACGGTCAATTTCATGCGAAGAATGGAGAGAAAAGGATACGTCAAAAGACATGCCGGAAGATATCATGCCTTGGTAGAAACGAGTTAAAATTATCATTTTTTTAATTAAAGGGAGGACCTCCTTAGGCACGACTGTCAAAGGCGTGCCTAAGGTGAGGCGGAAGGTAAGCTTCCGTGTTAAATCTTGCGTCGTCGAGCGGAGCCTTTTTTCTTTGAGCGAAAGCGAAAAAGAAAAAAGAGAGCCAGCGAGCGGGGGCGGAGCCGCCCCCCGCAAGATTACAACGGAAGCCTGTCTTCTGCTGTAAATGAGGTATTTGATCGGAATCATCCGCCCCTTCCTCCCTCAATTAAGATGACGATGGTGTTATATGAAGATGAGCGGGGCAAGTATCCGCCATTTCCCGGCCTCTGCATGCCTTTGCGTGCAGAGGCCTTTTCATCATCAACCATCAATATATCAAATCACCATGGCTATCAAACTCATCGCCAACTACAGCAAACGCCTCGGCCTGCCGGGGTATTCCTCCCATCAGTTCGAAGTCTCCATCGAAACGGAGATCGGAAACACCTCTGAACTCGATTTTGCCGCAGAGCGGCTTTACAGCTCGCTCCAGTCCGCTGTGGATGCCCAGATCCGGCAGGTCGGATTTGTCCCCGATGCCTCCTATGGCTCGGGAAGCATATCCAGTACGCCTCTTCCTGCCAAGAGGCAGATTTCACGGCTGCCTGAGCCTCCCTCTTCGAATCCCCGGACATCTCACCCCGGAGAACCGGCATGGAATTGTTCAGAAAAACAACGGCAAGTCATTCTATCGCTGGCGCGCAAAAACGGGATGGACGATTCCGCACTCCATGATCTGGCTGTACTCTGTTTCAACAGGGGCGTCTCTCAGCTGAACAAGTTGGAAGCGTCTACCCTGATCAAAGAACTGATGGAAACATCCGGAGGAACATCCCGAAAAAATTCTTCCTCCGGCAGCTATGCCCGGCACCAGGCGGGAGCTGTAACTGGAATACGGTAAACATTCATGTGTCCCCTTTGCCGGAGCCTTTCCAGGGAGGGCTCCGGCAAAGGGGCTTTTTTTATCTGCTGTATCCAAGGCTTCCGGAGCCAGGAATCACCTGTGATTTGATTATCGAAACACTTCTTCGCAAAGCAAGCGCTTGCTCCATGGCAGATATCTCTCATTCATAAAAATCACATCATATTGTGATTTTACTAGAAAACAGGGTAGACATGGCATTCAAAATATGATATTTCACATTGTATTGTGAATTTGGATGATATCGGAACATACATTCGAGAACGACGCCGGGTACTGGGCATTACCCTGAAGGATTTGGCCGAACTTTCAGGCATAGGAATCAATACGCTCAATAAAATCGAACTTGGGCAGGCCAACCCGACATTCAGAATCCTGATGGAACTGTTCGATGTACTGGGGCTTGAAATGTCCCTAAGCCCTAAAAGAACCAATGTGATGAAAGGGCCTGAATCATGAGAAAAGCCCTTGTGCTATTGCGGAATATCCCTGCCGGAACATTGACGGAGGAATCCCCTTCCAGCTATGTATTTCGGTATCTGGAATCCTACCTGATGAAGGAAGAGCTTCCTCCCGTCAGCCTGACGATGCCGAAAACTTCCGAAAAGTATCGTTCCCCCCATCTATTCCCCGTTTTCTTCAACATGCTCTCGGAAGGCGTCAACAAGGAAATCCAGTGCCGTCATTTCCATCTGGATGAAAAGGATTATTTTGGACTGCTCCTTGCAACAGGTCATGGCGATACGATTGGAGCATTAACAGTACAGCCTTATACCCATGATGAACATTGACCGTTGCCCCTCGACGCTGGTTCCCGGATTCACCTCCTACAGCCCTGCCGGATTGCGGAAGCTGTTCGACGGTAAAAAAGTGTCTCCGACTCTTCCCTATGACGCCCCCGACCTTCATGGTGAGCCGGAAGAGTTTCTGGAAAACCGAGAGCATATTTCCATCTCAGGAGTTCAGGAAAAACTCTCTGTTCTTGTTGACCGGGGAACAATCCGCCTGACCAGGGCAGGGGAACAGGGAACGCATCTTCTGAAGCCCATCTCATCACGTCTCACCCGGGCTTCCGACATGCCGGCCAATGAACACGTGACCATGCAAATTGCCGCTCAACTATTCGGCATTTCAACGGCTCCAAACGGACTATGCTTTTTCCGTACGGGAGAACCGGCCTATATCACCAGGCGATTTGACATCAATCCGGAAAGCGTCAAACTACGCAAGGAAGACTTCGCCTCACTGGCTGGGAAAACATCCGCCCAAGGCGGCTCCAACTTCAAATATGATTACTCCTATTTGGAAATGGGGGAACTCATCCGGCATTATGTCCCCGCGTGGAGAATTGAAATGGAACGCTTCTTCCGTCTGGTGTTGTTCAATTACCTGTTTTCCAACGGCGACGCGCATTTGAAGAATTTCTCCGTGCTGGAAACTCCTCAGGGAGATGTGACCCTGTCTCCCGCCTATGATCTCCTCAACACAAGCCTGCACATTCAGGACAGCGACTTCGCCCTGTCCGGCGGCTTGTTTCGGGGCGCATCCACGCATACGAATCGAAGCCTGTTTGAAGAATTCGGACGGAAGCTGGGGATGCAGGACAAACGCGTCAAGGCAGTCATCGACCATTTGATGAAATCCAGAGAAGAAGTGAAGTCCATGGTGAATCGATCGTTTCTTTCCCCCTCGGCCAAACGGGCCTACATGCTCTCCTACAGGACGCGTTACAATACCCTTCGATGAAATTTTACCTTCGTCTTCTTGAAAGCAGTTTCGTCTCAAAGATCTGTTGGATCGGCTCCGCTATAAGAAGTGGCCTATCTGAAAACCTGGAGGCTGGACAACCGTATGGAGAGTTGCTGTCGCCCTGACTCGCCAGTCAAAAATACCTTTAGCATTGCCTGTTCCTGTATCCAGGATCTGACGGACAATCCTCCCATTTCGTTATTTGATCGCGTAGATATACACAAAACGTATATTTACGCGATCATTCTATGATTTTGACGTTCTTTTGAAACAAATATTCCACCGTGATCCGGAAGTGTGATCTGATGCCAATAGGAACAAAAGTACACACAAGCAGTCACAAAGCATGTGCTTTTGATACAAAATCTTGATGACGGCAATTCCTGCCGGCTGACCGTTATATAGATCTGAAGGCAGGCATTTAGCTTCTGTCTTCATTCCTCGACACCCGTTTCCCCTTCGCTGGGAAGCGGGTGTTTTTCGTTTCAACCCATATTCATTATCAATATGAACAATATCATCGCATTACCTTACCGTCCGGCGACAGTCCGGCACATCCTGCCTTTGGAAGATAACAGACAGGCAGCCCACCTCCAGAGGAGAAACATCATGCCGGAACCGGCAGCGGCTCCGGTAGTTCCTCCTACCGTATTCCGCAAGGGGCTTCTCCTCCATTGCGGAGCCGAAGTCGTCGACAGGAGAACCCTGTCCCGTGTGGAAACCCCGTCCTGCACGGAATCATGGTTCCCGATTCCGCATGACTTTCTGCTGAAGGAAGTGGAATCCCAGCTTGCCGCCCACGGCTTCGGGATCGGGGAAACCACTCATGCCCTCAGCCATGAAGGAAAGCGGTATTTTGGCGTACTCCAAATCCTGCGCCCTGACGATGGCCCCGGCGACTACTCGTGGATCGTCGGCATTCGCAACTCCCATGACAAAACCTTCCCGGCCTCCCTGGTCATGGGAACGCGCGTCTTCGTCTGCGACAATCTTGCCTTCACCGGAGAAGTGAAACTCTCCCGGAAGCATACGAGGTTCGCCGTGCGGGATCTGCGCTTCATGACCTCCCGCGCCGTCGGAAGGCTGGGAGAGCAATTCCACCGCGAAGACGAACGGATCTCCACCTACAAAAGACAGAGACTGACCGACAAGGCGGCTCATGATCTTCTGATCCGGGCGGTCGACTGCCGGGCCATCACGCCGACCGTCCTGCCGGAAGTCATCAGGTACTGGCGGGAGCCGCTTCATGAAAAATTCCGGCCTCGCACCGTGTGGAGTCTGTTCAACGCCTTCACGGAGCAGTTCAAAGCCGTCAACCCGCATGTGGCTGCCAAACGGAGCCAGGCCCTGCACGGCCTGTGCGATTCCGTCTGCGGCCTGATCGCCTGAGTGTAATAAAAAAGACAACAGGAAAGGAAACATCTCATGAAGTCATCCTGCTCATTGACGGGAGCGCAAGCCGCCGTCCTGATCCTCACGCAATCCGTATCCGGACAAACGAGCGATGAACTGATCGCCTCCTTCCATCCGGAAGAACGGGGACGGGTCAGGCAAATCATTCGCCTGCTGGAACGCCGTGGATTGCTCATCCGCCAAACGGGGGAAGACGACCCCTTCGTCTTCCCCCGCACCTGGCATCCCACCTGGGACGGGAGAATAGCCCTGCTGGAGTGGGTCGCCTGCCTGGGCAACATCCGGCTGGCCGGCAGGAATACCCGGGCATCAACCGGTTCCTGGGCAGTCATCGAACAGGAAGATCATCATCACCCTTCATCCGTATGCTGACCTTCCTTCTCGTGACTGCGGCAGGCTGGTTCCTGTTCCCGTGGCTGTTCGCTCTCCTCAAATGGGGAATCGCGCTGGCCTTCGGCCTGATGACGACAGGGCTGCTTCTGTGGTTCTGCCTTTGTTGAAGAAACGTCCATCCAGATACCAGAACCATGTACTACATCGTCAAATACAAGGACACGCGCTACTGGGCGGTTCTCCATCACAATGGAAAACTGCTCGTCGTCGTCGTGTACAAAAAAGGCGCCGAGGCCATTGTCCAGGCTTTGGAGCAAATCCTCGTCGACGCCGTCACCCACTTGCAAACGCCATGCCCATGATTAAAATCATCCTGTTCGAGCTCACCCGCATCCTGCTGGGCTATGCTTCGGACAAGGTTGGCGAGTTCATCCGGAACAAGCAGAGGAACGGTCCTCGTCCTCCTTCCTTTGATGAGGAAGAGGAGGAAGATCCCTGGTCTCAACATCCACCCTCCCCCGCTGATTCCATGACCCTCGCCCAGCTACTGCAGGCCATCTACAATCTCATCGCCCGACGATGAGAGATGCCTTCCAAGATGACATGTTGTCTGAGGAGGGCGTTCAAGAGGCAGTCGAATCGACTCCTCTTTTTTAGCTGTCAGATATATCCGTCTTCTTCAAAAAAAGAGTCCGTCAAGTCCAGAAGCTGATAACGATTTCTCCACCATGTTTTGTAGAGAAAATATTCCTCCCCAAATTATCTAATTCTCAATTTCAATAATTCATCGTCCAGCCCGTAGCGAACCACCTCAATCCGTTCATTACGCTGGGCTATGAAATCACCCGTCATCACAGGGAGTTGGAATGGGAAGAATGCCGGGTTGTTGAGAAGCAATTTTAACGCACCCTTGGCTTCCGGTGTAGCCCTAAGTGCAGACTCGAACATCAGGATAGCCAGAGTTGGTTCGGTGGTGTTCATCGGAACAGATTTCTCATAGCAACCTTTGGCTTCGGAATCCTGCAGTACGCCCCAGGCAACAAAAGAGCGGATTACATATTTAGCATACCGACTCACTGTCTGCCTGTCACCATATTGTTCCTTGAGGCGGTTGATGATTTGAGTCTGGGTTACTTGGTCCTGCAAGGCCAGTAAACGCCCTGTTTGACGGGCAACATTAAACCAGAAAGGATAGACCGCTGAAATCAGTCCCCAGTGGATTGGGACGGCCATGGATGGATTTCTCTGTAGAATCTCTAACGAGGCATCCCGAAATGGCATCAATTCCTGATCAGGAGATATCCAGATTTTCATCAGGTTATTGACGACAAAAGTTCGTGTTTGCGTGCTTTGTTCGCATTCCGAACCACTGACTTTCCTATCTGCGAAAAACTCATGTAGCTCTTGACGAATGACTTTCGCGTCAAGCCCAGCTAGTAACAAATTGGCTGTTTTCTGCATCCACTCGAAACGAATAGCCTGCTTGATTCCTATGGTTTCGTGCCTCTTACCCATTACGGTGTTCTCCTTTCAAATTTCACAAGAGGGACTATTACTTCTTCGATGGCTATACCGCCGTGTCCTACGATGGTATCGTCCTGATTCACGAATGCATCGTGACCACCAGTCACTAGGGGGAAATAATTCGCAGGCAATCCGATAGGCGGCCATTCATGTGCAAACGGGAAAGATGCTGCTACCTGAGAACGGAGTTCAGACGAAGGATAGACACGAGCTCTCTCTCCACGGGTTTCAGCAATCACCCCCTCTGATGGGCGCCCTTTGCCGTCACATTGAATATTGCCATGATCGGCCGTCAGCCAGACATCGTAACCGTATTCCAACAGTTGAGCAACTAGCGAAGTTAAGAACCCTCCCTGGCACCACTGCTTAATCTGGTTGTGCATTCCGGCGGAACCCAGTTGCATGCCGTGCATAATCTTGTCAATCTTGTCCACAACAAGGCCCACCGCCTTGGTTTTCCCTGGATGTATTATGGAATCGAGGATATCGACCGCATCGCCATCACCTAAACCTCGCTGATAAGCAACATCCAGCCGAGGCAGACCTTGGCCTTCCCAGAACTGTGTCCAGAGTTTCCCTTCACTGTTGGTAGAGTTAATCGATGATGGAAAATAAAGCGGCGGCTTGCCCGAGAAAATCGATTGCCGTGATACTGATGTCAGCGTAGGAATCCACGCGAAGGTCGCAGATTCTCGCATCATTAAATGGACGTTCTGTTTTTGCAAAATCTGACGAACGGTTACCCACTGATCGAGGGACAGACCATCAACTACGATCAATGCTACCTGTCCATTAGCTGAGTCTTCCATATCTCGAACCAAACGGCGCGGCACATGGTGCAACATAGCAGGATTGGTTGGAGGCAAGTTCATCAGGCTGGAATAGTGATTCACCAGCCAGGCTGCAAATGCTACATTCAACGTATCACCCATTTCTATGAGACGAGTCTGATACACCGGGTGCTCTCCACAATAAACCAGAGAAGACAATTCGGCCCATTTCAATGCAAAGGCAGTCCAGTCCGAGTGGCGGGCGTCCTGAGAGGGCAGTCCTTTCTTGATAAGATCAAACAAGCGGGAAATCCGTAACTCATCATCCCCGCCAGATGTGGCGATACCGCTTCGAATCCAAGAGTTGGCATCTACTTCAAAGTCTTGGACTTCGATAGGAGTGAGTTTCCCTTCCAGGAACAAGTTGTCAATGTAGACCTTGATGTCTTGATGGTCAAATGGCAGGCACTCCAAACCCGGATACTTGAGACCATATCCTGATGTTTCTTCCTGCACCAGATTCTCTTTGCCCTGTCTGGAAATAAAGAGCGGCCAGCGTTCCTGCAAGAAATAGAAAAAGGCTTCAGCGTCCGGAATAATCTCTGAGAGAGGCCAGTCTTTAAATCCCTGGTGGTCTTTAAGAACATGGATGAGTCGTTCAGACAGCATTAACGGAAGTTGAAGATTGCCATAGTGCAGACGGAGCAAGGTGCGAAGTAATTCTACATCGTTGACGATCAACTCAGCCGCAATACCAAACACATGGCGAAGAATGTAATCCTTGGTCGCATTGTTGCCCATTCGATCAGGCAACGATTTGCATTGGGCTTCAAAGAGAGAATCCAGCAAGCTTCTGTCAAGCTGTTCAATGACCGGATAGCTCATGTTGGGAAAAAGATCTCCCATATTGAAAGAGAGTTTTCGGCCCGCGCCAAGCAGGTCATAAGGCAGAGAATCCAGTTCTGTATTCTGCAAACGAAGGATAACAACCAAGTCGGTGTGTTCACCCCGGTCCCATATCAAGCGGTACTTGGATTCATAGGCATATCTGAATTCGATAGGATCATTGAACTCAATTAAATCAAATCCGCGTTCGCGAAGCTTCAAGGCCAACTTCTCCTCGGTCAGCAGGCAATCTGGATCGGCAACCAGTGTCAGCTTGCTGACGTTGGGCACAAAATCGTTTAATATGGTGTCTCGCCAACTGTTCATAGAATACATCCGTTCATCATTCGTAGTATGAGCAATGCCCTGATTTCCGGTACGATCTGCTTCGCGGCCTGCAATTCTTGCCGCCATTCGCCTTCGTCTGCATTGCAACGGGATAGCCTGAACTGGCGAACTTCCGGCAAGCCCACGCGCTCAATAGCCTTACGGCGTGAGGCAAAGGAGGTGATCCCACGTTCCTCTTCGTGAGCTACGGAGGCGAGGTGAGCATGCTGTAAGGAGTTGAACAATTCCCGCCCTGCGTGTTCTGCCGCTTCATGCAAACATTGATAGGCTTTCATGGAATCATCCCTACCAAGTGTTGACTGTATTCTGACTTCTGCTGTCTGCAGCGCATCCCAGATATGCCGGGCTGTGGGGAGAAAAAGTTTACCTTCCTCGCTCACGAATACACTGACATAACCACGCCGCACCATGGGGATGCGCAGAAGCTGTGTTTTCTGGTGCATTCCGGCCTGGAGTCGAATTTCGAAGAGTCCCCAGAACCCGGAAATGCCAGTGGGCAACCCGTCTACGGTGACGCAAGGCAGTGGTTGACCTGGTGCGATATGGGGCAGATTCAGTGCCAACCCTCGGATGCGGCTATTTTCAAGATTCAGAAGGGTAGTGCCGGTGAGACGATCCGCTTCCCGAGTGTTGAAGACAACTTTACGATGTTCCTGCCCGTCCGGCCAATTCAGATCCCACCAGGAACGTTTGCGTTTGGCTAAACCGCCGTGGGAGGTGAGATAACTTACCGTCATCCGCTCCACCCAGTGAGGCAGAGGATGGGAGCGCAGACGCTCTGCCATCTGTACATCAGGTTCTTCCGAGATACCATAGATAGCCGAGGATTCCCGCACACGCTGGATCTCCCCACGGATCTGGGCCACTTTTTGCTCAACAGAGGTTTCGATGCCGTCAGGATCAAGGATAGCCGAGGCAAACATATCCTCGAATAACTCGCCTGCTTGGGAGGAATCGAGAACGTCGCTCGTCTTATCGATGCCGAACTCATCGAAGATCACCAAGAGTTTCTGTTCCAGCACTTGGCGGACACGAAACTCGACCGAATCCTCAAACACGAAATTGATCGCCCGCACCATTTTGGGCTGTCCTATCCGATCCACTCGGCCGATTCGCTGTTCCAGCCGCATCGGGTTCCAGGGGATGTCGTAGTTGATGATGACGTGAGCAAACTGCAAGTTCAATCCCTCGCCGCCGGCGTCAGTAGAGACGAGTACGCGATGCGTTTTTCGGAAAGCATCCTGAGCCTGCTTGCGTTCCTCCATATCCATGGAGCCATTCAAGGTAACGACAGAAATGCCCCGGACTTCCAAAAACTCCTTCAGCATCTGCTGGGTAGGAACGAATTCGGTGAAGATTAGTACTTTCAAATCCGGTTCGTTCTCCTCAGACTGTAGCTTATAGATCCACTCGATCAGGGCTTCGGCCTTGGCATCTGGACCAGCCTGTTCACAACGAATTGCCGCGTCTAGCAGAATTTCAACATGGCTGCTTTCGCTTTGCAAAGCCGACACATGGGATTTTAACAGCTCATCGAGCAACTCCTGTCCGTTCATGTCATAAGGTTCAAAACTTTCATCGTCAGTTCCTTCTGATTCCTCAACGTCATTTTGGCGTACCCCCAGGCGTTGTCTGATTTGTTGCTCGCCTTCCTTGAGCGCCGCGAGCCGTCGTTCCAACGTGCTTCTGATCGCCCGGGTGCTGGAGACAACCAGGCGCTGCATCAGGATCATCAAAAAGCCAATGTGACGCTTCTGTTCGCGCATGGCTTGGTTGTACCCCTCACACACATAGTCGGTCACCGTTTCGTAGAGAAGTTTCTGTAAATGGTGCCGGCTCTCCCAGGCAATCGGGGCCATCTGTGTGCGCCGGGGGTTAAAGAGCGGTTTTCCCTCGAAATCGATGGCCTTGCGCTTCTCCGTACGGATAACGTACGGAGTAACCCGCTCGCGAGAAACGCTGTCCATATCAGGGAAGGCGTCGTCATCCAGCAGGCTCATGAGGCGATGGAAGGCATCGGTCTTCCCCTGGTGGGGCGTAGCCGAGAGGAGTAGCACATAGGGGGCTGCCTCCGCCAGCCCTTTGCCAAGTTTGTAGCGGGCGACCTGATCGGAGCTTCCCCCCAGGCGGTGAGCTTCGTCCACTACCACCAGATCCCATCCGGCAGTAATCAAATCTTCGAACCGGCTGCGGTTGTATTCGGCGATGCGTTCGGCAGTCCAGCCCCGTCGTTTGTCCATGGGCTTGACTGAATCTAGAGACACAATGACTTGATCGAATAGAGACCATGCAGAACTTCTCTGATCGCCACCCGGAACCAGGCGCTGCAAAGTACCGAGATCATCGCCCAGGACGAGCTGAAACGGCTCGTTGAAGTGGGTCTGCATTTCCGCCACCCACTGGGTAGCGATGCCTTTGGGTGCGACGACCAGGATTCTCCGAACCAGTCCGCGCAGCTTCAACTCGCGCATGATCAGACCGGCCTCGATGGTCTTGCCAAGCCCTACCTCGTCGGCCAGCAGGTAGCGCACGCGGTCACCGGAGATGGCCCGGGACAAGGCTTGGATCTGATGCGGTAGCGGAATAACGTTGGACTCCATGGGGGCCAGTAATATATGACCATCGGTAGTACTGGTTGAACCTTCGAGCACCTCCGCCACCTTGGCTGCGGCGGCCACATAGGCTATGCGCCCGGCCTCTATCTCCGGCTTTAGGTCGGCACTCAGAGGTCGCAAGGCGGAGCGGGGCACACGTACCACCGCGTCCTGGTTCGGCAACCAGACACGGCACACCGTCTGCCCCCAAAAAGTCTGCTCTTCGATGACCTTGCAGGCACTGTTATGAACGGTGCTGTATTGCCAACTATTCATTAAGCTACCTGTTTTTTGGGCGGTTGAAAATCATGGACAAGCTCTTAAAAGTTTGGGATTTGTGGTTAAAACCTCGATCCCTCCGTTCTGGAAATCACCGTCATTGGTCATCAACTTAAGATTTCTTTTTTTGCAAATGTCCACCAAGAGCGCATCATTAAAATCTTTACTTCCCGCGGCAAAAGAAGACAGTGCCCGATGTAAATCCAATTTATCGGCTGGGATGGAGTGAATTTGACAGAAACTTAGGATTTTTTTTGCAAATGTTTCTCCTGCTGATGCAATTACTGGGAAATCTGATGAGTTTCTAAAATTCTTAAATTTCGGATATTGGAGTTTGTAGAATCCTTCCCACTCAATTCTTATGTATCGGTTAAGGTATTCACTCAACACCATTGGATCGAGCACGGGTTGAGCTTGTGCAGAAACAAGATTTGAAAAAGCAGTCGAGTATTGAGCCGCAAAGCTAATTGACGGGTTATTAGGTGCCGGAAACAGGTAAAGCCAGACATTTGTGTCCAGAAGAATTTGTTCACCTGAACTGAAGGAATAGGAAGACAGATCATACGCTTTATTCTTCATTATTATCTTCCTTCAGCCATGCGTTATCATAAGATTTTTTGTTGGAGTAATACTTCTTGGCATTATCAACAACACGCTTGAGTAGCTCCATGTCATCAGGGGAAAGTCCTTCAACTTTCAACTGAGCTCGAATAGTTTCCTCGCTAAAAGAGCCATAGAGCTGTCCAATTGCTACATTCATAAAGAGAGAGATCAGCATAGTTACATTTTCAAATGAAATGGTAACCTGCTTCCCATCTTTCACGAGCAGCTCTACCTTGCCGAATACTTTCTGGCCGTCCTCTGCGGATATGCAGAGCGTACTTCCTATCAGATCCGCTACCTTTAATTTGATTTGATCATTCATAATAAATCCTTAAATTTCAGAAGATATCTTCACTTTTCAGTTCCGACTTCAAACAGTAACTGCTTGTATCCTCTGTGTTGATTTCAATATTTACGCAGGTTCCTGGAAAATCGTTATCCATTTTTTGAATAGAGTCACAAATTGCAGAAAATTCGTAATATCCAAATCTTGATACAATTTGAATCTTTCCATCATTCATCTGAATAAAATCTTTAATCAGCTTGAGACCAAGACCACCTGGCTGATTCCCAGTTTTCGTTGTATTACCCTCTATCATGGCCCATTGGATGGCCTGGCAAGAATCAAGGTTCGGCATCTTTCTGTATTGTCTTACGTTTTCCCAAATCCCGACCCCTGCATCTGCAATGGTAAAATCCAATCGATGTTTATTCGGATAAAATTGTCCACAAACAAAAATTCCTGATTCCGATTGAGAATGAAAAGTCGCATTGAGAAATATTTCAAACAGACTTTGCCTAAAGCGTTTGGTCAATGCTCCCGACATAGTCGGAAGACCTCTTCCTTGCATATAAGTATTAAGATAGTCATTAAACTGATCTCCAGCGGTAAGCTTAAAAATCTTGAACGGCAATGTTGTTTGGTTTGTATCCGCTAACTCAGTTTGATTGAATACGCTCAGGAATTTATTTTTCCGAAGAATTGTACATACTCTGTCTGGCACATTGGAAATTGATACATCATTCAGATCATCACGAAGTCGTGAAATAACGGTATAAAGTGGAGCTGCCATATTGGCTTCAAAAAAACTGCATGAAGAAAGATTAAGTTTAATTGAGTCGAGCCAAGCATTCTTCGTTTTAACGGCAACATCAGCAATGGCGTTAAAACCACTGTAATTGCTTCTAATTGTGCCAAGATCGAGCTTCATTTGTTATTCCCCTCCCATCCGTGTTACCGCCTGGTCGTACCACATGAGTAGTTTGGGGTCTTCTTCCAGGACGTTGCTGGGGATTTTGTCGGCCACAGCGATGATGACGGCGTAGTCGCGTTCCTGCCAGGCTTTTTTGAACCCGGCTCGAACTGCTTCCAGGCGGAAGACCTTGAGCTTCTTTTTGGCCTCTTTGTATTCCTCAAACTCTTTGAGCAGCGCCTTCTCGCGCAGCTTCTCCAAGTCGCCTGCCTTGTTGGGATCTGGCACGTACCAGCGGTAGCGGGCTTTGGTTACCAGAGTCGGATCATCCTTGGGCAGGTTGCGTAACTCTTTCCAGTTGGTGGACAGATAAGCGTGGATTTGTTCGGGCACCGGGCCTTTGCCTTCGTAACAGAGGAAGTTCTGGTACAGCAGTTCGCGCAGATCAAGTTGAGCTTCATTTTTACTCCAGCCTCCAAGTTTCTGCATGAACTGCGGGTTAATGTCGGAAAAGGTCTGGGGTTTTTCCTTGATGAGCTGACGGAGCCATTGAATGGCGGATGCCTCGTCGGAGACAAACATAGACATCTGCTTGAGTTCACCTGAGGTCATTTTCTTGCGGTCGTATTCTGCCACCTGATCCGGCAAGAAATACATGCCGTCACGTTCGATGAAACGCTGCGACAGCCCAAACTGGAACTCCTGGCTGGAGATCGGCACGGGGTAGCCCCTGCGGACGTAGTAGGCCACCATTTGGTCGAATAGGATGCGAGGATCACGTTCCGGGACGAATTGCAACAGGGCTCCCTGCTGCTTGGTGACTGGCAGATACTTCAAGTGCGTGCGAACAAAGTCCCACACACCTTCTTCCGTTTGTGACTCTTTCTGAAAACGCTCTTCAAAACCGCCATTGGGTTTGTAGGCAGAAATAATCAGGTCTTGCTTTACTGATGTCGTGTTGGTGATAGCGTTAAAACTACCCTGTTTTTTGTCCAATGAAGAGACATTAGCAACAATAAAGCCAGCCCCTGTTAACGCAGTTTGAATACTATTCCAGACCGCAGCTTTGGTGTTTGAAAATTCAACTGTAATCCATCGGCCAGGCTTGAGCGCTCGATAGGTTTCAGCAAAGCAATCAGTCATTAGCTGACGATATTCAGAGCTTCCTTTCTTTTGATTTCGATTTTCAATGGCCTCTTCCTTGGTGTTTGTTTTGACCTTGAGCCACGCCTCCCACAGAAAGTTTAGCTCTGAATACATTATGTTTGAACCAAATGGAGGATCAATAAACAGATAATCCACACTCTCATTTGGTAAACCATGAAGTGATGATAACGACCCTGTTTGGATTAGGCTTGCGCCCTTGTTGAGAGAGTGCAAGACTTTCACCATTCTCTTGATATGTTGACCTATAACTTTTGTAACGGGTATTTCTTTCAATAGTGATGGAACATATAGAGTACCATTCATTGGGCCTCCACCAGCACCGAGATTGCCACCCTGCGACCTAAAGCGATACTGGCGGCTGAGCACAATTGCTGATGAAGTAAGATTTACGAGAAGTCGGCTATTTAGATTGGAACACCTAGCTGATTCTGAATATTTTGCTAAATTATAAAGAGCTCTCTTCGTATAAAAATCGCTGGCATTCTGAATCCCAACACCTCTCGGATCAGACATCTTATCTCCATCCGGTAGAGGATCTGTTGGATACCAGTATGGAATAGTCGAGTTGGTGATCTTATCTATTACATCAAGATCTGTATCATCTGGCTTCTTGGTATATGAACCACCAGATATCTTGTAGTGAATTAGAACCGGGATTTGTTTAGCAAACTTTGAGATTTCACCAGAATTTTTGTCAAAGTGCGAAACCCAAGATCGTTCAAGATTCCGTTTTCCAAGCTGTGCACCACACGCCGAGCATTTAAAATCATCATTTACTTGCCAGTTCTCCTTGTTTACTGCCGCATCCCAAAAGACGATTTCAGAAGCACATTCTGGGCAAACAAACACATCTGACCACACCGTATAGTTGATTTTTCCTTTTCGACCATCAGAGTGTTTTGTTTCATACATCCACCCGCACTCCTTTTCGACCTCTTTAAGAATGCGTTTTGCCTCCTTCTCGAATTCATGAAGGTGTAAGTGGGTGTTGTAGTTATTTGCAATAAACGTCGCAACGGGGGACAAATCGTTCAGTATCGCTTTGCGGACGCCCAGCTTGGAAAACGGCCGCCAAACTTTTTTGCCATCTTCATCCATCTCTTCCTGTAAAATGGTCCCGTCCGGCTTCACCCGGTAACCAAGAGACATGACCACTTCGCGGTCGCCACACATCTGCGCAGCCACCCCCGTCATTCCAGTTCCGCAAAAGCCATCAAACACTATATCCCCCGGCTGCGTGTAATGGAGAATGTACCGCATGATGGCCTTATGCGGCACCTTGGTGTGGTAGGAATGCGCATTGTAAATAGGGTCGTTTTTTCCCTCGCTTACGTCAGCCGCAAAGGGTTCACGGTGGTAGTGGTAGCCTTCGGGCTGTCCCGGCTTCTGGGTTTCCCATTCAGCGATGAAGTCGGCGATCCACGGGTTCGGGCAGGCGGTGTAGTACGGCGGATCACTCAGGTTCAGGATGTCGTCGTCACTACCGATAGGAAAGCCTTCGATTTTACGGAACTCTGGATCCTGAAGTTTCTTACGCAGTTGCCCGGTAAAGTGGGTGCGGCGGGCTTCGTCATTTTCAAACGTCAATCCCAGACAAGTAACAGGCTCTTGCGGGGGATGCGTATTTGACTCATCAGGGAAGTCTATTGTGGCTTGTTCTTTCATTTTCAATTAACTTCTTCTGCTATCATTCTATCACAATCCTTACCTTGGCCTGATCTGTGCCTTTGGTCAATTTGTCGATGTAGTCATTGACTGCTTGTTTGATTTCATTTGGAGTAGATGGCCCAAGGATTGAAATGATTTTCAAAAATTCTTCTTTTTTGATTGGCATCTTCTGCAGACCGGAAAGAACAGTCTTTAATGTCTGCACAAAATGACCATCAACAGGGCCGGGCAGTTCTTTCGAATCTATGAATGATTGAATGATCAGCCTGTCGCCCTCGTGCAACAGTTCCTTCACATTAGCCTGGGTCATCGGATCATCGAGGTTGTTGAGCAGAGTCTTGGTCCACTGTTCCACAAGATGATCCAACTGCTCATCCATCAAGTCAATCTGTTGTGAAGCAGAGGCCACAATTTTCTCCATAGGACGAAATCGGCAATGCGGACAAATGGGGGAAACTTCGAGATTTTGTTCGGTCAGCTCAAAGCAGCTCTTCAAGTCTGCCAAGTGGTTTTGGTAATCGGTGAGCTGCTGCCGGGGCATCAGGTCGATGACTGCCAGTTTGAGCAGAATTTGCAGGCGCCGGTCGTTAAGCAGAGATGCTTTGCGTCTATCATCGTTCACTCCCAACCGGGCCTTGGTGTGCAGCCCCATGTAGGCAATGATATAATCTTTCTTCAGCTTTTGCAGATTGGCGCCGATTGACTGTGACAGACCCGCCAACTTCGTCAGGTCCGCCTGCCTGAGGGTATCCAACACATCCTGCCGGGTGGCTTTTATACGGTTTACCCAATCATGATCCTCAGGCAACGCTGCTTCAGCGGAGGAGAGCCAGGATGCCGTCGGGCCGTGATCCATGATGAACTCACGCAGAGCATCCAGCTCATCCAAGGCTTTTACGGCCTTTTCGTGGGCCAGCACTTCGGAAGCGCTGTAACGGAAGTTTTTCAATTTACCAGGAGAAGAGTAAGCTTGGAGGGATTCAAAGAATTCCTTGGCTTCGTCCCATCCGCTAGCCTGGCTTGTCAAGTCGGTACTCGCAAGTAGATCCAGCCCCCAGAAGGAAAGCCCTTCACGCAGGGTTTGCCGGGCCATGACGATGCGCTTAACGATTTTATCCACCGCCTGCAACAGACTTTGCACTGGCTCGTCCTTACCTTGGGTAACAAGTTGGGCCATGCCCGGCGTCATGCCGAGTAACTCGAACAGAGCCATGAGCGCAGGCAGGTTCCATTCCCTGGGCTGTTCGAGGTGCTTGAATCGGACCAACTCATCCATGTCGGTCGCGGCGAGCTGTTGTAGCCCGGTGGCGTTGAATTTTTTGCCCGGAATGGAAATCACGATGTCGCCGGAATAAACCAGAGAAGCCATCAGGACGATCCCCCATTCAGGTTCCAGACGCGACCCGCCCAGATTCATGTATTCCACCCCGTGGTCATCCTGAATGATTTCATTACGGTTGACCACCTGGCCGTGCCCCTTGCCCTTAAAGGCATCAAGGATGAACTTGGTGTACTTCGATTTGGAGGGAGCAATTTTCTCCCCATCAAGCAGTTCCAAAGCGTCCAGTACTGCCGTGGCCTGCTTGGTGCGGTTCTGCCCGGCGATGGCTCTCAGAGCGTCCTGTACAGCCTGGGCACGGTTGTTTCCGGTGATCAGGACTGAGAAGAACGGATAGTCCGGAGCCTGGTCCGCGAAGTTCGGCGCCAGGCAAAGTCCGGCAATGGTGTTAACCAGGTCGCGGAAGTTGATGGTCTCCTGTGGTGATAAACCAGACAGATCGCGGATAGATTTTCCCTTGGCCCATTCGACCATGGACTTGGATCTGCCTTGATAGGTCACCTCGAAAGCCTCGCTCATGTGCGTCTGCAACCATTGAACCAGTTTTCTCAAAAAGCCGTTGGCCTTCGATTCATAAGTGGCCTTGGCGTGCCCGGATGAAGTGGCTGCAAGATCCAGTGCAGCGGCATAGTTCTTTAGCGAGGTTTGAAATTCTTCGTCGATACCTTTCAGGCGGAAGAAGATCTCGTCGTTAGCCTTGTCGTCCTTGAAACGTGGCGGGTCGTTGGGCTGGATAAAATAGAGATAAAAATCCCGCTGCGGCACGACGGTAGAGCGCTCGTTGGGTGCGCCGAAAAAGAGGTACCCAGCGCGAGCCGCTTTGTGTTCCTGCCAAACTAGTTCGTGCTGCCAGATCTTGTAGCCGGTCACGTAGGTGGCATCCTGGCATTCCATCACCCGTTTGAGGGCTTCATAATAGAACCGGTCGAGTTGAGCGTGGCCCAGGCTCTCAGCCCGTTTTTCGATCAAAGCATCAAAGTCGTCGGTCTTCTTCAAATCAAGATAGAACTGGCGGTTGTCGGCATTGAAAGAGATAAATTGTCCGCTGACCGTTTTGTGGATCTCTCGCAGAACTGTTTCCACATGGGTTTGGAGATCCTTGTCTGGCTCATCGCTCCCCAGTTCGGCGATCAACGGATCGAAGAGGCAGAGACGGTCACGCAGCTCCTCGGCAGATGCGCCCATGGGGGCATAGATGTCGCCGGTGGTGAGACGATGGACGGACAGCGCATGGATCAGTCGCAGAGCCATCGGTTTGTATTGCTTGCGGGTGATGGCATTTTCAATGCGAGATTCCAGTACCTGGCTGCAATCGATGACCGCCCTGATCTCAGGGATAGCCCGGAAAGAGGGATTTTGCTTGAGCGTGTTCCAGTAGCTGTCGAAGGCGATCAGGCCGGGTTCGTCTTGAGGTACATCCTTGTCGAGAATGCCTTTCATGCTCAGGGACAGGGTTTTGAGCACTTCGCGTTTTTCCACCACGGTGACACGTTCGAAGGTATCGATATAATCGGGATGTACCGGGAAAAGCCGGACAAACTCGTCCATCCGCTCATTGAGCCCTCCATAGTATTTGGCAAAGGGCATCAGGTAGTCCCGGATCTTGGCTTGTTGCTCGGCCGTCTTCTTGAGCAGGCGCTCGGCCACGACAAATTTCACATCGTTGCGAGCAATGAGAATTTGCTCAAAGCGATCCTTTACTCGGCGAATGCTGTCGGCGACAAAGGCGAAGCGCGGGCTGTCAAAAATGGCTTCCTGAACACCAGCCATGAAGCGGAAACGCAGGTCCTTGCAGACCTCGCCAATCTCGCGAAGGAAGTTGAGATCAAGGATTAATTCCTGGTCCTTGCGAGTGCGCAGATAATCGAGAAGCTCGTCGACAACCAGCAACAGTCCATGCTCCGGGAAGACCTCGCCAAACTTGGCCATCATATCTTCGAAGGCTCGTTTGTGACTGGTGATGGTACCGGCTTCGGGGAAAACATAGTCTACGCCGAGTTTTTCAAGGTGTTCTTCCAACTCCGAGACCAGGATATCACGCAGGGACATGGTGGTGGCTCCGATTTCTGTACGGATGACCTTGAAACGCCCTGCTATCTGAGAGGCAACGTCGCGAACGCCAACATGGTTCAGGTCCGCCAACAGGGAAGCGTCAGCAGCAAGGCTGGAAACAACCGACATCAAGTGCGACTTACCGGTGCCGTAGTTACCGACGACCAGCAGGCCCTTATTGTCGACAGGCTGGTCAAACTGCATCTGAGGAATGACAAGCTGCGTGAGCCGTTCTGCCATTTCGTCGGAAATGACATAAGTGCTCACGAGAGTGTGTGCGGCGTTTGATTTGTCCGCGTCACGCAACTGAACGACCGATTCAATCGGGTCGAATTGGATAAGATCTCCGTATTTCATGCTTGTTCTGATTCTTTTTTATTTATTGCCGAATCGATCGTTGCCGTGCCATCCATACTTACGATCAGCGCATCGGCCGAGTCATAACAACGATACTCGGGATGTCCATGTTCGGCGTATAAAAGTTTTCCGGAATGGGCGGTTCCATTCCAAGAAGCAACTACGGATCGGTTTCTTGAAATTGACTGTAGCAGACGCAAAGGGTCCTGTTGGAGGTCCTTATCGAAAAGGATTTCGAGATTATCCAGTATCACGGGTGATTGTGACTGGCTCACTATTTGATCAAGGAGGCCCGGTAGCCGAAGCGCTCGTTGCCTTGCTGACAGTTCAAGTAATTCTCTGGAAAGAGTCAAATTAACATTGATGACAGACGAAGCGAACTCATTGGCGACCTCTCTAAGAACATCGGTCTTGCCGGAACCTGTCTCACCTACAAGTAGCACAAGGCGATGATACAAACCTTCGGCTGCTTGGAGTGATCGTTTGATTTTCTCGTGTACTGGTTTGGCCATAGTCACTCCTTACTGTTCGTTACTTGAGGTATTTTAGAACGTTTTTGCCTAACATTCAGTTATTTGTAAATAATATCGATTGTCGGCTATTTTTCGTTCTTCATGTTTTCCGTAAGGAACAGAAGATTTTTGAAAAGCCAGAACACAATGCGGCAAATTAGCTCCCATAAGTTATATTGATGGTTTGTTGAAATCAAGTGGATTTGCTGGCAAAAATGAGGAGAAGGGGGCTGTCTTTTTACCTCGTTAATTTGAAAGATTCATGATTCTGAACCGGAGAACCCAAATCCGTCTTATCTGAAATTTTCGGATTGCGGGGAGTGCCGTCCGGATAAGAGGTTTTGTAAATGCCGAATTCCTGTGCCTTTTTTTCCAGAGCGCGGGTGACGTTGCTGGAAGCGGCGTTGATGCGGAGGCGGCTTTCACTGATGTAGGAAGGATTGTAGAGGGGATGGGGGAATATCCTTGGCAGGAACTGCGGGGATGACGGCGGGAGGACATCGTCGGAACAGGAACCGGGATGATTCCGCTTCCAGCTCCGGAACCATACGGGAGAAGTCAGGTGTTGGTATTGTTGGACAAGACCTTTTCCCTTGATGGCATACACGCGTTCCGCCGCCAGCAGGGTCATATTGTCAAGCTCTTGCTGCCTGCGCCATGCCTGCCTGATTTGTTCCAGTTCTTCAGCGTTCCGGGCGGCGTTGATGGTTTCCAGCGTCTTCCGGACGGAAGCTTCCTTTTTGTTGGCCAGATTGAGGAACATGCGGCTATAGTAATTATGAAATTCCCGGGACGCCCGGTTGAATGCCGCGATTTCCGGCTCCTGAAGCAGTTCTTCGGCAAGAAGATCTTCAGGATTTTTCCTGGTCTCTTGCGTCAAAACGCCTGTCTTATAAAGCCCCCAGGTAAGCGCTCCCCCTGTAACGAGCATCACGGCGGCTATCGTCATAATTCTGCTCCGGAGTCTTCGCCTCCGATCGCTGCGAAGGGCATGATCCATCCCGGTCAGCCACGCTTCTGGAGAAAGGGACCGTTCCTCCCTCTTCCGGGAGAGGTTTTGAACAAGAAGACAGCTTACGCATCTCAGGGCTTTTTCTTTTTGGGCCAATGATGCCAATAACTCCCCTGCATGCGCCTGGCCTACCTTTCCGGACATGGTGTTCCAGGGATAGGAGGTTATCAGTTCATAAAAGCACGCTGCCAGAGAGTATTGATCCGCCCGGATGTCGGGAGAGGTGTTTTCTGTGAACAATTCCGGAGCCGAGTATGCGGAATGAGCCTGGATATTGACTGTGCCATGAGAAGGGCGCAGAGAAGCGGTGCCGAAATCAGCCAAAACGGGCTGACCTTCCCCGGTAAAGAGGATATTGCCCGGCTTGATATCCAGATGGACGATGTGATGTTGATTCAGACAATCGAGGGCCGAAACCAGAGTCTGAAGCCATGAGATGATGGTGCGTGGAGGAATGCGTTTGCCTGAGCGGATGACGTCCCGCAGGGTTCCGCCCTCGAGAAGAGGCATCACATAAAAACAGGTGGTGGGCGAAAGGCTGAATACCCGATGAATCTTAATGATGGCGGGATGTTCCAGAGAAGCGATCAGCCGGGCTTCCCTGATGAACCGGTTGACGGATTCGGCAAAGAGGGATTCCGTGTCTTCATCCAGCGGAATCAGGCAATGGGAGTCGGCATCTCTGGCGCAAAGTCCCTGGGGATAATGTTCCTTGAGGACGACCTTTCTGTCCAGCGTCCTGTCATGGGCCAGATACGCGATACCGTTCGCTCCGTGGCCGAGGACGCACTCAATGGTGTAAGGACCAACTTTTTGACCGGGAGGAAGGAAAACAGGGGCTTCATGCATGGCGGATGAATAATTCAATCATGCCCCGGCAGTACGGAGAAAATCAATCCCTCTCTTCCGAAAATTCCTCGCGTTCGATTTCATCGACCAGGGAAGGAGAGGCGGGAGTTCCTTCGCGAACGATTTCATTGATTTTTGCCGCCAGAAAATCGGTCAACGTCATTTTACTATCGAGAGCCTTGCGCTCCAGAGCCGCCTGGACATCCGGCGGCAGTTGAAGGATCACGCGGGACTCCGTTTCCACCTTCACGGACGGAAGAGTCACGGGCATTTCCGTCATCAGGGAACGGATGATGTGTTCCTTGACTTCAGGAATCTTTTTCTTGGCCATCCAATTGTAGACAGTCACTTCACTGACAAAACACTGCTGGGCCAGCCATTTATAATCCAACCCACGGGCCTTGAGCCAACGCTTGACGTCGGCTTTCAACTCCATCTGCGGTTTGGAATCTGAACTCATATTCGTGATACTAGCTTTTCCGCTATTGTGCGTCAATTCCCAAGAGGCGAATGCCGGAAAAACCATCGTCGGAAGAAGGTGGATAAGTGATAACAAGGTTTCCTGAACAATATCTATTCTTCCATAATAGCTATAATACTATTTGACAAAATGGGGTGGATAGATATAAAAAATATCTGTATGGCGAATATGCAATGCGATATCACCGAGCTAATCGAGAAGCTAAGCGATGAAGCCAGATTGTATCTTCTGAGACGAATGGCCTCCCACAATCTTTCCCTCCGGCAAGTTCTCCTGGAGCTTGTCATCGGGATAAGCAGAGAAGCTTCCTCAAGCTTGGAGGTAAGAGAATCCACTCTCTCTGCTCCGTCCATATCCCGTTAGTCCGCCCCGCCTGCAATGGAAGCGGCAAGTTCGGAAACACCACCTGCGTCAACTGCGGCGGCAAAGGCATTGTCCGCACAAACGGGCAGAAGCTGTAAATTCTTTTATCAACATACAAACCATCGTTACAACCATGACACTAGATCAAATCACCGTCGGAATGGAACAGCTCATCAATACTAAAGCATCAGAGATTCTTTCCACCAAGCCACAGGATCAGCAATACCTGAACTGGCGCGATATGCAGGAAGTTTGCCTGATCGTGAAGAGTGCCTGCGTCAAGCAATTCAATGAAGTTCCTCAGGGAGTTGAAATGGCCTGCTATTTTGCGGAAGCTGTGTTGGCTCCGGATAAAAAAGCCAAGCTCAAATTGATCAAGCAGGTTATTTCTCTCACATCCGGGACTGCCGGTATTACCATCATCCTGGCCGGCGTAGGAGCCGCCTTGGGATGGGGCGCAGGCATCGTTACGACCGTTACCGCTTTTTTCCTTGGCACATCCATGTTGGGACCAATCGCAGCCATGGCAGGAGGCGCCATGCTGGCGGTTATTGCCGGGTATTTCATTTTTGACAACGATGCGCCGACTTTATCGAACAAAGCCATTGATGCCTTGCGCAAGGGGATCAGAGGGGCTTTGGCTGAATACTGGAAGGAACACGGTAAAAAATTAGCCGAATAATCTTCCTATCACTTTAGCTCATGCCCTCGTCATGTCTTCCTCGGATATATTGGAGATTATCGTCAAGTCTGCGGTAGGCGGCACTCGATATGTCTACATGCATATTCCCACCGATGCTTTGCGGCATACGGTAGACGGGCTGTTTCCTTCCCTGGCAAAAAACGCAGCGGCTGATTTTCTTTCTGGGCGTTGGCATAGATGGAAGGGGGGGCATGATCTTATCATGGATATCTTTCCCGAATTTTTTCGCGATCCTGTTCAGGCTATCCGGCAGGCAGGGCACATTCTCCTGACAGATTTTCCAACTAAAGACGGAATCCCTATTCCCGGTTGCTCTCGATCAGGATTGGGAATGCTGTTTGATAATTTCACCAACAACATTGGTGGGGTTATTCATATTAATGCACGGGAATGGTTGTCGCTCAACATGATGGATGCCGGTATTGGATTATTAGCCATAGGAGAGGGTTCCTGCGATCTGATCTCCGCCATGTCCGGGAATGTCCCTATGGATGCGTGGACGGCTTTTGATACCTTCGGAGAGGGTGGAATAGAATTGGTATTGGGGTACTCTACCCAGAATCCCTTGTTGATTGGGGCCGGGATAGAAAACATTCTGGCCGGTTGTGTCTCCACTCTGAAAACCTTTACCGACTACGTTGATCCTGCTTCGTTTTTCGGGCATTCGATGACAGGTGCTATTCTGGGGGCTGGGTTCTCTTATGCGCTGAACAGGAAGAAGGCCAAGGGGGCCCTTGGCCGGACAGTTCTCGGAACATCGGCCAGATCCGCCCTGCTGGGAGCACTCAGTTCCGCTTCGGGGTATTTTACAGCTGGGGCATTCCTTGGATTTATGGCCATGCAGATAGGAAAAATCATGGCTGCCAATGTCCAAAAGGAGCAGATGTTGTGTTGCTCCTGTTCACCACTTACTTTTGAACAACAACTCAAAACGTTCACCGAGGACGAGTTTTTTAGGGAGCATTGGAATACGCCTCCTTTTCTCTCTGAAGAGAACTTGTCCGTTTTCGATACCCCGGTATACATGGAAATAGAACCGTGGGTTCGACCGTTTCTCGAAGACGAAAGGAGCAACAGACTCTTTTCCCTCAGGGAAGCGGAAAGGCCTCTTTTATAACCTCCATTCATCATCATGAAACGCATTTTTTCTTACATCATCGGATTATCAGTTTTTTCGACCTTATTATGTGAAGGCGCCGGTATCGTCGCCTGGAAGGAGCAAGCTTTCCATGAGGACTCCATGGCCAAAATAGCAACGTACAGCAGGAGAAAGCTGAGTGGAAACAAAGGGGTATTCAACGTAAAGGGAAAAGATATCTATCTGCCTGAGAATCTCTATTGGTACATTGATATTCCCAATGGCCTTCCTTCGGAATTCTCCGATTCGTTTCAATATGAGATGTTCCTCAAGCAGAAATATGAGATGGGCGTCTTTCGGAAACGCTTCCCGAAGTCTTCAGCCATCCTCGATCCATGGCTGAAGCGATTGCAGGAATATCAGGACAACTATGATTCCGGAAAGCGTTTTGTCAACGGCGTCTGGATGGAAAAATCAGCCTATGAGCAACAGCAGGCCGCACGGAGGGAGAAGAGGAACCAACGCCGCTTGCAAGAAGAACAGAAGAGAAAAGAGGCAGATAAAAATACTGTTGGAACGGGGTCCAGGTCTGCCGGGAGAGAAGAAAAATCCCGAATATCGTACGCGGACGGTTCCTTGAAGGAAATAGGCGGCGGGAGTGTCGAGGGGGCCAGGACAGTCGTCAAAAGATTGGAGCAGAGTAAAAAGTCCCTGGATCCCGCAGGGCGGAATCAGGCGGAGCAGCTCATTCAATCCATCAAACGGCTTTTTACCGCGCAGTCCGCTTACAAAAAGGCCTTGCAGCAGCAAGCCGGAGCCAAGGCCAAAGCGGAACAATATGAACGCCAGGCGGAGAATAACATGAGGCCGAATCCATTGACGGGAGAGCCTAACTCCTATATGGCCAATCGTGCCCGCAAGCAGGCAAGAGAGATTGTTCTGAACGCGGAACATGCTCTTACCAGCGGAAAGAGGGAACTTCTCCAGGCGTTGAAGCAAAGCGATACGCTGGCCTGCACCTTGTATAAGACCATTCCTCAGGACGCGGAGAGCCTGGCTCTTGCCGTTGCGGCGATAGCCGAGTCCTATCATGGAGAGATAGATTTCAGAAGCCGGTTTGAGGAAGTCAGGGATGAAGAAGACAGGCGTCAGGAAGAACTTGCCCGTGAGAAGGAAGAAGAACGGGAAAGACAGTTAGTAGCCATGTTGAAAAACAGTTCGGCGGACGCGGAAGTCTTGGCCGCTAGAGTGGAAGACCTGTCCAAGGGAGATTATTATGAACTCATGCTGAATTGCATTTTTAGGGATGATGTTGATTTATTTGACAAGATTGTGCATTCCGGGAAAGGAGACATCAATTATAAATCTCCGGAAAGGGCTCACCTTTCATTATTGCAATGTGCCGTCTTGTATGAAAAGCCGGACATGGTTGAAATCCTTTTGGAGAATGGATGCCTGGTGGAAAAGAAAGATTTTTTGCCTATCTTCAAGGCCGCTAATGAGGGAAAGTTCGAAGGGAAAATGAAAGAAATCAATTGTTTACGCCTGGCATTTGATCCGGAAATAAACAGATTGTTGAATTTGAATGAACGCGGTAAAGGTAAAATAAATGATGATTCCTGGAAATCCATCGTGGATCAATACATGACGGATAATCGTGAATACAAGCAATCCCGCGCCGTGTGCGAGCATCCTTTTTTAAAATCACGAACAGCCTGGTTTTATCATCAACTTGCTCAGAGTAATTCAGCCTTCTATAAAAAAGCCTTCAAGTGGTTTTCAAGATCGGCGGCAGGAGTTCAAGGCGATTCGTTTATGTTAGCCTGTCTCTACTACATGGGAAAAGGAACACAAAAGGATTTAAAACAGGCATTGTTTTGGATGGAAAAAGCCGCAGCCCAAGGTGATGAGCTTGCTATTAAAAATTTACCCAAAATACGAAAAGAAGCAGAAAATGATCAGGTAAGAAAAGAGAATGTGCGTTCTTCCAATAACAACGAAAAAGGTTCTGAAATTTCTTTTACACGAGAGCAACAAGACAAGCTGAAACGGGCGTGTAAAATTCATAAATTAGAATATGATTCAAAATTAGTTGATCTTTCAAAAAATATTAATTTTTATAAAAACAAATACAAATTGCCGGATATTTTGATTATCGAAATTTGCGTTCAATCGTTCATTGATTCCTATTTTGCTTATGAGAGTGCAAAAGAAACCAATAATAATATGAAGGAAGCTGGATACGATATAAAAGAGCCTAATCTAGATAAAATTAAAAAATCTTTATTGAGGGACGTTTAGATGTTTTGTCAAATCCGGCATGCTCTTGAAAATGGCGCTCTATGCGCCAGAGTCGTTTCTGTTAACAGGCTGGAGGATACTGTATTTCAATAGCAAGGGAGTGTCTAAAATACGGCGATTCAGCAACCATCATCATCCATCTTTCAAGTTCTTTCCCCAAAGTGGAGCAATGGCTGGTCAAGCTCATCATTCATGGGCTGGGACTGTCTCTGATAACCCTTTTTACGCCATGCCATATGTTCTGCCAGGGGAACGCATTTCACCAACAAGGAAAACAACAATGAAAAACAGACCATCCATTACTGAAGAGGAGGATCATAACAATAAGGAGATGCCGGACATTTGTCTCGGAGAAACTGCCGCACACTATCATGATGAACTTATCAGGTACATTGAGCAGGAGTGCGGCCCCTCAATTCCCCATGTTCATGATAAGCCCGTCCTTTCGAGAAGGAGCAAGGCGCTTGCCTTCTTTCTTTTGTTCATCCTCTTAATGACCGGCGCCATTGTCTGGCATTGCTTTGCAAACCGGGCAGATCGGGATATCTATGAATATCAGCATGTTCCTGAAAATGATCTTATACGGTCACAGATAGCAATTTTATAGATCCGTAAGAAAAACAGGAATAATGAATACTAGCTCGGCAATGACTGAAGAGGTGGATCTCCTATCATGAAAGACAACACCATTCAATAATTCTGGGCGTATAGCGCCAATGTAACCGGCCCTGAATACTTGAAAAGGGGGGGCGTGCGCTTGAAGAAGCTTGAAATGTCTTGAGAATGCGTGCTTTTTGCGGAGGAATGGAAGGAAGGATGAAGAAGTAGCATCCGTAAATGCCCGTAAGGGGCATTCCGCCCATTAAGGACATTTCCGCCAGCCCTCCGTAAAGTATGCTCGGAGAACTGGCTCTCCATTCACGGACTGGCCGTGGTTATAAAAATTATTTTCGTGTCTTGTTGTTTCAAGAAAGCAAAAACCGCAAGAGCTGGAAACCAGCAACTTGCGGTATGAAAAAGGATGGTGCTCGGGAGGGGACTCGAACCCCTACGGTTTATCACCACTAGATCCTTAGTCTAGCGCGTCTACCAATTCCGCCACCTGAGCATGGAGGCCTTAAGGCGGGGAGTTTTTAGCGCAGAGAAATGAAAATATCAAGCTTTTTCTTCTTTTTTATCTTTCCGGGCCCGTTTTTGCAGACAGGTTTTTCTTACCGGACCGGGAGGGAGGTTGTCGCGGGCATGATAGCAGGGCGCAGAGTAACGGCTCCGGTATCATATTTTTCCGAGGGTTTGAAGAGCCAGCCGGGGTTGGCGTTGGCCACTTCAAACCTGGTCGGTTTGAAGATGGGCAGCTTCAGATTGGAATTGGGTTCGTAACCGTATTTGCCCGTGTATTTGCCGTATACCCTGTATTCATAGTTGTTGTCGTAGGCGTAGCGCGGATTTCCGGTGTATTCCGGCAGGCGGTCCGGGGTGCGGCAGGCGCTTTCATCCATGATGACGAGTTGGGCCGTTCTCCAAGTCTGGCCCGGCTGGCGCAGGTATCCCCAGAAGCGCGTTGCCGGTACATGGTAGCGGCGGCCGACGAAGTAGTTTCCCCTGGGTTCGCAGGCTATTTCCGCATTGCGGGCGTTGATGCCGGCAATGTCTTTTTCCAGGGTGTTGCACTGGGTCAAGGCGGGAAGGAGGGCGGCCCCCAGCAGGGGAAGCAGGCGTTTGTTCATGATGACGATGGTGTTTTTTTCTTATTTAAGAGCATTTGAATGGCGGCGGAAGCCGCAAAGAAGCCAAAGGTTCCCGTGATATGGGTGACGGAGCCGAATCCGGCGTCACAACCCATTTTCCCCTGGAATTCCGGATCACGTGTGCAGGAGGTTGTTCCGTCGCAGGTAGGATATACGGGCGTTTCCTGGGAGAAAACGCAGGGGATTTTCAGTTTCCGGGCTTTTTCTCCAAGCGGAAGGGCATAATCTTTTTTCAGCCTGTAGCGTAAGCTGGAGAGCAGGGGATCCCCCCTGGTGCGGGAGAGGTCGTCTATTTCTATCCGGGCGGGATTGATGCGCCCTCCCGCGCCACCGCAGGTTACCAGCGGTTGCTTGCCGCGGTAACAGGAGGCGATGAGGTGGGCCTTGGGTATCAGGGAGTCGATGGCGTCAATGATGACGTCCGGTTCCGCCGACAGCAGTTTTTCCGCGTTGGAGGCCGTGTAGAAATTGCTGATGGGAATGACTTCCGCTTCCGGGTTGATTTCCCGGAGGCGTGTGGCCATGGTTTCCGTTTTGGATTGCCCGATTGTGGACGCCAACGCATGTATTTGCCGGTTGGTGTTGGTGATGCAGAGGTCGTCCATATCCATCAGAATGATAGTGCCTACGCCTGACCGAGCCAGGGCTTCCGCCGCCCAGGAACCTACACCCCCAATGCCGACGACGGCTATGCGGGCGCTTCTGAGAAGAGATAGTCCGCTGTTTCCGTACAGGCGGCCTATACCGCCGAATCTGGCTTCATAGTTCATGACCACGTGTCTGTTCCAGAGTATGGGAGATTAAGGAGAATAAGGGCGCCCGGGTTTCTGTCCGTTGCTTCATCCTGAAAATATGGAAACGCGGGAAATCCTTGGATTCCGGACACCACAGCCAGCTTCCCGTTATTCCGGGAAGGGGGGGCGGGACGCCGGCAGACTTTTCCTTCCGCGAGTGTGATGGAGGGCGTCCGTTGAAACAGGTTTTTCTTATAATCCGCATCCTGGCCGCGCTTCACGGGGCTTCCGCCATGTCCGGAACATCCGCAGAGCGCCGCCACCGGGCACGGGAAGAGGAATGCTGCTGAAGCATGCATGTCAGGAGGCCGGTTTTTCCACGATTTTGCTGATGCGGGCGATGCTGAGCGCCCTGCCTGTGGCTTCATCTATTTGCACGACGGCTCCGCAGAGGCGCACGGGCCAGTTCGCTACGGGGAATTTGGCCGGCATGGAGGTGCGGAAACGCTGGAGAATAGGTTCCCGTTCCCGTCCCAGCACCCCGACGGCGGGGCCGCACATGCCGGCGTCCGTCAGGTAGGCCGTGCCGCGCTCCAGAATGGTTTCATCCGCCGTCTGCACATGGGTATGTGTCCCGACGACGGCGGAAACCAGGCCGTCCAGATTGTAGCCGGTGGAGATTTTTTCACTGGTCGTTTCCGCGTGCATGTCCACAAAGATAACCCGCACGCCTTTTTCTTCCCTGAGCCTTTTGGCTTCCGCTTCCGAGATGAGGAAGGGGTTTTCCAGCGGCGGCTGAATGAATGAGCGCCCCTGAACCTGCATGACGGCTATTTTCCCCTTGGGAGTTTCCACGACTACGCTCCCGTGCCCCGGTGTTCCCTGCGGATAGTTGACGGGGCGCAGCACCCGCGGTTCGGATTCCAGCCACGGGGCCAGCTCCGCCTGGTCCCAGACATGGTCTCCCGTTGTGATGACATCCACTCCGGCGTGCAGCAGTTCCTGTGCCAGACGGGGCGTGATGCCTCTCCCGGCAGCCGCGTTTTCCCCGTTGACGATGATGAAGTCCGCCCCGTGTTCCCGTTTGAGTTCCGGCAACATGTGCTTCACGGCGGTGCGTCCGGGTTCGCCGACCACATCGCCTATAAAGAGTATGGTAATCATGGATTGGGACGGAGCTGGCGCAGATGGCGGTTTTTACTGTTCTTCCCTGGTGACGGGCACTACCAGAACGGGCACGGGGGATTTCCGCATCACGGAGCTTGCTACGCTGCCCAGAAAGACGGTGGAGAGGAAGCCGTGGTTATGCTTGCCCACCACGATCATGTCGATGTGGTGTTTTTCAGCATAATTAATGACTGCTTCGCTGATTTCAAATTCATCTTCCACCGCCTGGATGATCGTGGCGTCCGTCAGCCGGGAGAGTTTTTCCGCCGTTTGTTTCAAATGGTTTTTGGCGATGGAAATAACTTCGTTTTCTTCCGTCTGGTCCATCACGGGAACGGGCACTTCATCCGGCAGAACGCCGGAAACTTCATAGCAAATGCTGGGTTCCACAATGTGGAGCAAATGGATGATGCTGTCGTTGGGGCAGGCCAGTTTGCCGATTTGGTGGATGACGGCGTCCGTGGCGTTGGAGAAATCAATAGCTACCAGAATATTCTTCATATCTTTCTGTATAACATTCCGTACTTTTCCATGCCACAAAAAAACGTGTGCTGCCCCGGCTTTCCCGGGTGTTCCATTTTATTCCGTTTCAGGCCAGCCCCACGGCGCGGCGCACCCTGTCCAGCACTACAGAGGCCGTCTCGCGCGCCTTGCGGGCGCCTTCTTCCAGCGTCCGGCGCACATAGTCCTGATTGGCTTCCAGTTCCGCCCTGCGTTCGCGCGCGGGCCGGAAGTATTCCCAGTAAGCGTCAAAGAGGCGCTTTTTGAAGTCTCCATAGCCGCATCCCCCGTTCTGGAAACCGCGCACCATATCTTCATAACCCTGCGCGGAGGCAAAGAGTTTGTAAAGTTGCAGGATGACGGAACCTTCCGTCGGCTTGGGATCTTCCACGGGGGTGGAATCCGTGGGGATTCTCATGATGAGTTTGCGGACAGCTTTTTCCTCTCCGAAAATAGGAAGCGTGTTATTATAGCTTTTACTCATTTTCTGCCCGTCCAGCCCCGGAACAATGGCTGTGCTTTCCGCAATGAGCGCATCCGGAAGTTTGCAGGTGCCTTCTCCGAATTGTTCGTTCATTTTGCCCGCCAGGTCGCGTGTGACTTCCAGATGCTGTTTCTGGTCCTTGCCTACGGGCACCAGGTCGGAGTCATACATCAGGATGTCGGCAGCCATCAGCACGGGGTAGGTGAACAGGGCGTTGCTGGGGGAGAATCCCTTGGCGATTTTATCTTTGTAGGAATGGCAGCGTTCCAGCAGGCCCATCGGACAGACGGTGCTGAGTATCCAGGCCAGTTCATTGACTTCCGGCACGGCGGACTGGCGGAAAAAGACGCATTTTTCGGGATCCAGGCCCACGGCCAGAAAGTCCGTAGCGAGGTTGCTGCAGTTTTCCCTCAGCGTGTTCGCGTCGTGAACGGTGCTCATGGCGTGGTAGTCCGCCAGGAAGTAGAAAGATTCCCCGCTTTCCTGCATGCGGACAGCCGGTTCCATGGCTCCGAAGTAGTTGCCGACATGCAGCTTGCCGCTGGGTTGAAGACCTGTGATGATACGCATTGCGCGCGGGATTTTGCCTGTTCGCGCCCGGCAAGTCAAGAAAGGGGAGAGTCAAAGACAGGCGGGGCCGCCGGCTGGATTTTTTTCCGGCATGTGCCTGCCTCACGAGATGCGTTCAGCAGGGGTGCCTCTTCTTGTTTATGGAATGTCCGGAAAGGGCCGGTCAACGTGGAAAAGGATGGGGGTGAAAATTACTCTTCCAGTGCCTCCAGCACATTGTGCACACCGTCCGCAAAGCTTGGGTAGAGCGGTTCCCAGCCCAGGGCCAGAAGGCGGGAGCAGGAAATCCTCTGGTTGGAGAAGCCCCGGCGCGCTTCCGCCGGGAGCGGTTCAGGCTGCGGAGCGGGTTTCCCCAGCAAATTGGAAAGGTAGGAGTATATTTCTCCCATTTGCATGGGGGTGCGGTCCGTCAGGTTGTAAATGCCGGCAGGCGGTTCCCGCAGGGTGCAGAGCAGGTGCAAGGCAGCTGCGGCATCGTCCCGGTGGATGTAATTGAGCCATCTGTCCATGGCTCCGGGGAGGGCCTTCCCCTTCGTGACGTACTGGGAGACGAGAACACAGCGGCCCGGCCCGTACAGGGCTCCCAGCCGGACGACCGTGCCCCCCGCTGCCAGAACCGCCTGTTCCGCCTGAATAAGCAGCCCGTTTTTTCCGGAGGAGGGATAGACGTTGTGTTCCTCCGTAATCCAGCGTCCGTCCGTGATTCCATAGACGGCTGTGCTGGAACAGAAGATGACCGGCGTTCCGGAAAAGGCTTCCAGCGTGTTCCGCGTTCCATGAGCGTAAAGGTTGCGGTAGGCTTCCTCTCCGCCTCCCCTCGTGCTGGCGCACATGACGATGATCTGGGGGGAGGGGATGCGGGCGGCCAGCCCCTGCATGGAGGCCTGGTCTGCAACGTCTGCTTCGTAAATGGCTTTTTGCGGGTCAATATCCGCCGTCAGGGCCGTATGTCCCGCTTTCCGCAGGCTTTCCGCCAAGGCTTTTCCCAGATACCCTGTTCCCAGAATGAGAACGATGCGGGGATTCTTACACAGAAGGCCGGTCATGAGTCATTGCGGAGGTGCTTGAGTTCCATTAGCATTTCAGCGCGGGAAATATCTTCCGGCCATGTGATTTTGGGATTGGGCTCATGATTATGCACCAGGCGCGTAGGATGGCCGATGAGCTGCAGGGCGGTTACTTCATCCGTTACCTGAATATTCCGTTCCGTGACTTCCACATAGGCGTCCAGGAGAAGAGGATATTGAAAGACCTGCGGGGTTTCCATGCACCACAGCCCGTCCCGTTCCACCTGTTCCGGAAGCGTAAAGCGTTCTTTATCCGCACGCTTCAGGGTGTCCGTTACGGGATGTGCGGAAGCGGACGCCCCATATTCCCTGGCGGTTTGAATGCAGCGGGAGATTTGCTCCACCGTAATGAGCGGGCGGGCTCCATCATGCACGGCCACGAATTCCGGGGTATAAAGCAGGGCTGCCAGTCCGTTCTGCACGGATTCATGCCGTTCCGCCCCTCCGTCCACACGGGTAACGGGTATTTCCGTTTCCAGGTTTGCGCCGTTAATGGCATGAAAACGTTCCTCCGGGCAAACGACTACGATTTCCGTGATTTCCCGGCAGTTGGCAAAGGCGCGGATGCTGCGTTCCAGCACCCTGACGCCGTGCAGGGGGGCCAGCAGCTTATCAAATCCGGCACGCCGGGAGGACCCGGCCGCAACGATGATGGCGGCGCAGCATTTCATAACAGTCTGGCTGACACCATGCGAGCCAACTCCTTGCCGTTGACTCTGCCGGCAGTGCGTTCCTGCATGAGTTTCATGACCTGCCCCATATCTTTTTTGGTAGAGGCTCCCGTTTCCTTCATCACGGTTTCCAGAATGGCCGCCGTTTCTTCTGCTGTGAGTTCCGCAGGCATGAATTGCTTGAGAACGGTGATTTCTGCCTCTTCCTTTTCCGCCAGTTCCGGGCGTCCGGCGGCGCGGAATTGTTCCGCAGAGTCCTCACGCTGCTTGATTTGCTTGCGGACCACGGCCAGTTCTTCCGCTTCTTCCAGCCGGGTTCCCAAGCCTCCCTTGGCGATGGCCGTGTTCGTGAGAGCCGTCTTGAGGGCGCGCAGGGTATTGAGGGTAACGGAGTCTTTTGCTTTCATGGCGGTTTTCATCCCCTCCATGATTTGGTCGGAAATCGTGTTCATATCTCCATTAACTAAGCGCATCCCCAGGTGTACTTCAAGCCGTAAATTGAAAAAGGCCGCCAGCGCGGGGAATGCCGCCGGCGGCCCGGATAAGGGGAATAAAAGCGGAACAGCCGTGTTTATTTTTTTCCGCCAATGGGCATGATGTGGATTTTCTTTTCCGTCATGCCCGGAACCACCATCATGGAGTCATACAGGATAAAGTCCGCCGCCCCTTCAACAGGGCCGGTGGCTACCGGGGCGGAACGCCCCGTCTTCAAATCCAGCCTGCGGACAGCTTCCGGTTTTTTATCCTTGGACCAGTCGCTGTAGTAAAGGGCATTGTCACGGTAAACCAGTCCGTCATACTGTCCCCGTTCCTTGGAAAGTTCCGTAACTTCCCGGGAAACGGGGTTAATGGAGAGCAGGCGTCCGCTGGGTTTGCCTTTTTCATCCGTTGCGTATTCGCAGAGGTAAATAACCTTTCTTTCCGGGTCCCAGGCCAGGCCGTTCGGTTTGTAGATGGGTTGTTTGGTGACCAGTTCCCCATAAGAGCTGGTATTCGTGTCCACATAGAAAATCTGGTTGGTATCCGTGGAGGAAACCATGAGCCTGCCATTGATGAACGCCAGGTCATTGAGGAATTTCATGCGGGATGGGGACAAGTCCACGTATCCTTCAATAGCGCCGGTCTTGGCGTTTATTTTGAATACCATGTCCACGTCCGTGCAGTAAAGGAAGCCGTCCTGATACAGCAACCCTTTCGGCGCGTCCAGGGTATCTACGTCCGTGATTTTTTTCGGCTCTGTGGAACCGTGCGGAATGACGCCCAGGTAGCCGTCCTTGTCTTTTTCCGTAGGCGTGAGCCTGGAGCCGATGCAGGTGAAATAGATATTGCCCTCGGCATCCGCTGCAACGCTTTCCGGATGGCCGTCAATGGCAATGGTGTTTTTTTCCAAGGCGGGCAGCGGTTCAACGGGGTCCGGCTGTTTTTTTGTCGGCGGCGCGGCCAGCGCGCTGCACGCCAGGCAAAGAAGGAGTAATGTCGCTTTCATGGGGTGGTGTAAGAGTTTTGAACCTTATGGCATGGGAGCAATGGAAAAGCAAGCCCCGCAGAGGCTGGCAGGCTGATGGGCGGAGTTGCGCCCCGTTCGGGCAAACGGGGCGCTTCCCGTGTTAGATGGTTCCTGCATCCAGATTATTGGGCTGGGGCATGTTTTCCATGCGGATAGAACGGTTGACCGCGTTCAGGTAGGCCCGGGCGGAAGCTTCAATGACATCTGTGGAGGCTCCCTTGCCCACAATGGGCTTGGGCTGGCCGAAGTCCACATGCACTGTGACTTCTCCCAGAGCGTCCTTCCCTTCGGAAGCGGCGTTGACGCTGTAGCCTTTCAGCGTGCCTTTACGTCTGGTGATGCGCTCAATGGCTTTGATAACGGCGTCCACGGCGCCATTGCCCGTGGAGCTGTCTTCAAATTTCTTGCCTTCCTTGAGCAGTCCCACCGTAGCCGTGGGCCGCGCGTGGCTGCCTGCCACGAATTGCAGGAAGTCCAGTTCCCACAGGCCGGTGGAGGCATGCAGGGAGTCGTCCACAATGGCGGAAAGATCATCATCATAAACGAATTTTTTGGAGTCGCCCACTTTCTTGAAGCGTTCAAAGACGGTGTTGACTTCCTCTTCCGTAAGGACATGACCCAGCTGTTCCAGCCTGGATTTGACGGCAGCGCGTCCGGAATGCTTGGTGAGCGGGAGTTCCGTGGCTCCCCAGCCGACCGCCTGCGGGTCCATGACTTCATAGGTTTCCCGGCAGTTGAGGATGCCGTGCTGGTGGATGCCTGAAGAGTGGGCGAAAGCGTTTTCCCCCACGATGGCTTTGGACCGCTGCACCTGCATGCCGCTCATGCGGGCCACGATGCGGGAAGTGCGGACGATTTCCTTCGTGTTGATGTTGTCCGTGACGTCTCCGAATTGTCCGGCGCGGGTGCGCAGGGCCATGATGACCTCTTCCAGAGCCACGTTTCCGGCTCGTTCGCCGATGCCGTTAATGGTTCCTTCCACCTGGCGGGCTCCGGCGCGGACGGCTGCCAGGGAGTTGGCTACGGCCAGGCCAAGGTCATTGTGGCAATGCACGGAGATGACGGCTTTGCCGATGTTCGGCACATTTTCCTTCAGGTGGCGGATGATGCGGTAGAACTCGTCCGGTGTGGTGTAGCCCACGGTATCCGGAATGTTGACGGTAGTGGCGCCGGCATCGATGACTGTTTCCACGACTTTGGTCAGGAAGTCCAGGTCTGTGCGGGAAGCGTCCTCCGGGGAAAATTCCACGTCCTGGACAAATTGTTTGGCATAGGATACGCCTTCCGCGGCCATGCGCAGGATTTCGGATTCCGCTTTTTTCAGTTTGAACTGCATGTGCAGCTTGCTGGTGGCCAGGAAAATGTGGATGCGGGCACGTTCCCCGGCGGGTTCCAGGGCTTTGGCCGCCGCTTCAATGTCCGCCTTTACGCAGCGGGCCAGACCAGCGATGCGGCATTTTTTGATTTCGCGGGCGATGGTGTGCACGGCTTCAAAGTCGCCGTCGGAGATGCAGGGAAAGCCGGCTTCAATCACGTCCATGCCCAGCCGTTCCATTTGACGCGCCACTTCCAGCTTTTCGCGTAGGTTCATGGATGCTCCGGGGCATTGTTCTCCATCGCGCAGGGTAGTGTCAAAAAAGTAGATTTGATCGGACATAGGTTAATGATGTTAAGCAATGGCATGATAATGTTTTGCTCCGGTAACGCAAGCCCTACGCGCTGCATGCTTTCACAGAGCGTCCGGGCGGCGGAAGAGGGCCCGCCGGAGAGAAGAATGACGGAACCGCACTTTGCTTAAAAGGAGGAGCTTTGTAGGATGGAAGGGTGAAGATCAGATTTTACCTGAATGACCAGGCGGAGCGCATTATGGCTCTGTGGAGCGAAAGCCGCGGGGAATACCTGGCGGCGGACTCCGTGCTTGCGGAGGCTGATTCCTGCATTTGCGGAGAAACAGGTTCCTGCGGAGAGGAAATGAAGCGCATTGCCGCGTTTCTGGATAGTGCCGCCTCCAAAGCTGTCGACCCTGAATGGATGATTGATACCGCGCTGCCCTGTTCCCCTTCCAAGCTGGTGTGCCTGGGAAAAAGTTATGCAGACCATGCGAAGGAGTTTGACGGGGATTCCGTGCAGGAACCGGCTGTTTTTCTGAAGTCGCCTTCCGCCATTACTTCCTGCAGTGATGTTGTTTTGTATCCGCCCGGCTGCGACAAGCTGGATTATGAGATTGAATTGGCCGTCGTGATTAAGGATGTGCTGAAAAACGCTTCCCCAGAGGAGGCCGCACGGGCTATCAGCGGCTATACCCTGATGTGCGACTATTCGGAAAGGGCCAACCAGCTGGAACATGGCGGGCAGTGGACCAAGGGGAAGAGCTATGACAGCTTTGCCCCGATGGGGCCCACGTTCATTTCCGCTGATGAACTTGGGGACGGCTCCGGCATTCCTCTGGAATTGAAAGTGAACGGGGAAGTGCGCCAGAGCGGCAATACGGACGGCTTGATCTGGCCTGTTCCGCGTCTGATTGCCTATGTTTCCCGGTTCATGACCTTATGGCCCGGAGATGTGGTTTCCACCGGCACTCCGGGAGGCGTGGGGATGGGGATGAAGCCTCCGGTATATTTGAAACCCGGGGATGTGGTGGAATGGGGAAGCCCCGCTTTTGGCTTCGCTTCCCAGGCAGTGGTGATTGATGATGAGGGGTAGGGGAATGGTTCTCCGGCCTTGTTGAATGTGGAGGGGGGGAAGGGAAAGCTCTGTCCCTTCCTGCTTCTGCGTATTTCTTCTGTATCCGGAGCATTATTTTCCCGTGGAACGGAGCCGCCGGTGCTGCGTGGGCGGCAAATGACGTCTGCGCGCGTGGGCAGGGCGTTGTTTTCTCTTGATTACTTCGCCGCGGTTTAGTGAAGTGGCCGCGTGAAAAATGTGGTTTTGTACGTGGTCATGGTGACCGGGCTGACGGCCCTCTTCGTTTGGCTGAAAGGCAGGAATGCGGAACGTGACCCTGCTTCCTCCGCCATGGTTGTGTCTCCGGAAGGCGCCGCCGCGCGTCCTGTTGTGCTGGTGGATGTCCGTACTCTGGATGAGTACCGCACGGGACATAAGGAGGGCGCCTTGAATATTCCGGCAGATGAGGTGGAACAACTGGCTCCCCGGCTTCTTCCTGATAAGAACGCCGTGATTATGCTGTATTGCCGTACGGGAAAGAGAGCGGACAAGGCGCTGGAAGCGCTCAGGAAGATGGGTTATTCCCATGTGGAAAACCTGCACCGGTTTGAAATGTAGCTTTCGGCCCGGTTGGGCCGAACGGGGATTCCGGGAGGCACCGGCCATGCCGCCTCCTGATTCGGACGGCGGAGTTTTCTAACGTAAAAGGCCCGGAATCAATGAGGAATAAGCCGTAAGCAAATGAGATTGAAGCTGTTCATTCTTTAACCAGTTCCAATTTCCCATTGGAAGATTTTCCTCCCATGGAGCGGACCCTGGCTCTGAGGGAGCATCCGTTGTTGGCATGAATCCCCTTGGGAAGGGAAAGCTGATAGAAATTTCCATGGGAAGTCTTGCCTGCCAATCCGGCATGCTGGTCGCGGGCGATCACTTTGCCGTTTTCCAGGAGTTCGACGCCTTCTATTTCCAGAGCATGGTTTCCGGAAGTGAAAATGAACCGTACTCCGCGGAGTTTTTCAAGATCGGCGGAAGAAACGGGCCACTCCAGGTAACTCCATTCTGCGGCTACCGTCGCGGACGTCCAGGTTCCTATAATTGATCCGCCTGCTTTTCTTTTCAGGGAAGAAGGAAGAGGGGGCGCCTCCCGGACGGCCTGGCGGCAGGCTTGGAGCAAATCCTCTGGCGCATGTGCGGCGCTTACGCCAGTGGAACGGACCCATTTTTCCTCCCATGCACCCATATCCGGATTTTTGCCGGAAAGCCGGCTTTGCATGAAATGTTCCCAGCGCGGCAGGTAATAGTCCCGAATAAGGCCGCTCCATATTCTGGCGGCGTAGTCGTCTATGGGAGGCCCCCACCTGGTCACCAGCCGTCTGGCGTTTTTTTCATATTCGTCTTTTTCCTCCGGAGAAGTTCCGTGAGACCGGGCAAACGATATCCAGCGCGACAGCCTCCATGTGGGGTGCCCTTCCAGAAGGGAATCTGCCAGAAGGGCGTATTTGCGGAAATAGGCCATGCATTTTTCCGCGTTTTCCTGATCCTGTTCGTCCAGAGCTTCCTGGGCGGCCCGGATGGCTTCATTCATGCGTATGCCAAGATAATGGGCTGCCATCTCAACGGCATCCTGGCGGAACAGGGGGGATTGTTCCAGGCCGCGGGTGTTGACGAACAGGGAGAGTCCCCGGAGAAAGTCTTCACTTGTGTCAACGGAACAGTTTCGGGTGCCGGGTTTCATTTGCCAGTTGAAACGGGGATGATCTTTTAGGTTGGAGTAAGCCGTACAGCGGAACAGCCTCCAGGCTTCCTTCAGGGTATCCGGATAATTTCCGTATCTGGCCCGGCAATAATTTTCCAGATATTGTTCCACGTTTTCCTGGCGGTTCCTCCATGCGGCATCCGTGATCAGTTCGTAGATCACATCGTTATTTTCTATTCCTTCCGGGGCCATGCCCATTCCTGAAAGACGCCCCCTGGCCGGAGAGTTCAAGGCTTCCAGGTGGCCGTTGGCGTAAAAATCCATTACTCCGGTCATGGCGCATTTGCCGCCCATGTTGGGAACCACGCTGTAAACCCACGGTTTATTGAAAAACCCCTTGAAAACGTCCCAGTTCATGCCGTTGCGCCAGAAGGTTTTGTTGTAATCCGCCGCCAGGTCCAGAAGGAGCATTTTATCGTCCGGAACCCTGCTGAGCAAGGCCTTCAGAGTATCTGCGTTCCAGATGTTGCGCTGGTATCCGAACATCCAGCCCTGCATCACCCATACCGCGTCCGGATTGTCAGAGGAAATGGAGCGGTAGATTTGTTCCCCAAGGGAGCTGAGCATGCTGTTGCGGGCTTCAATGCCTCCTTTGTTTGCAGGGAGTTCCATTTCATTGAAGGAGTCTGCGAGAAAATAGGTGTTTTTCCCGAATTCCTTCTGCCATTCCTGCATGTACAGGCGTCCTATTTTGAGGAACAGAGGCTCTTCCGGAGAAAGAAAATGGGCATGGTTTTTTTTGGGCCAGCCTCCCCAGCCCAGCCGGTGGAGCTTAGCTTCCGGATAAAGGCGGAGGATTCCCCGGGGAACGAAACCGGAAAAAGCGGGGCAGATGGGGGACATGCCCAGGGATTTCATCCTGTGGAGAATGCGGTGCTGCAGGGCGATTTGTTCCTTGTGCCAGCTGGCGGGAAGGGTGCCGTCATGATTGACGATGTTTCCCATCCGCTGCCAGGGAAGATGGGCCGGCCCCGTGTAAAATTCTTCTATTTCTTTTTCCGTCAGCCCCAGTTGCTTCCAGACCCGGACGGCGATCCCCTCCGTGGCAACCAGAGCCAGGGGCATGTTGATGCCGTGCAGAGCCATCCAGTCTATTTCCTTTTCCCAGCGTTCCCAGGTCCAGTAGGGCATCGTGTATCCATAGGTGACCACATTGAAATAATAGTGGTTGCGGAAAGGAGAAACGATGCGGCGCGGCGCGGCGTCCGGCAGCTGTGCCGGCCAGCGAATGTCCTTGTTTTCCCAGGATACCATTCCCAGACGGTTCGTTTTCAGAAAATCATAGAATCCCCGGCAAAGGGCTGTGCCGCTGCTTCCCCGGATCGTCAGCACTCCTCCGGAGGCTTTCGTCTCGAAAACATCATATCCGTCTTCTTTTTCAATGGTTTCCAGGTGCAGTTTTTCCGGGGAGGCGGCCAGAGACGGCACGGTCCGCATGATGACTGAGCGGGCGGCTTCCCGTTCCCTGTTTTTCTGCATGTCTTCCGCGAATACATGCAGGCTTGCCATCATCAGAAAGATCAGAATTCTGGGAAAGGAGGAGACCATGCCCGTAAATACGCAGGGAGGGTCATTGTCCTTTCAGGGGATGGAAATGGCAGTTCCGCGGAATCCGGCCCAATGAAAAGGCCCCTGCATGTCAACATGCAGGGGCCCTGGTTGAAAAGCCTAAAAGCGTTTATTCCGCCTTGGGTTTCCGCGGCGTTCTCTTGCGCGGCGCTTTGGGCCTGGCTGGTTTTTTGTCCTTGATGTGCAGGAAGGTGAGCGTCTCCGTCCCGTCCGTTTCCACGGCTTCAATTTTATCGCCGGGTTTCACGTCTCCCCTCAGCAGGGATTCCGCCAGCGGGTCTTCCAGCAGGCGTTCGATGGCGCGGCGCATCGGGCGGGCGCCGTACTGCGGGTCATAGCCGTTCTTGATGATCAGGCTCAGAGCTTCCTGGCTCAGGGCAAGCGTGATATTCTTGGTCTTGAGACGGGAGATGAGCTTGTCCGCTTCCAGATGCACGATGCGTTCCAGGTCGTCCCGTTCCAGCATGCGGAAGACAGAAATGTCATCAAATCGGTTCAGGAATTCCGGCCGGAATTGCTTGCGCGCCGCTTCCAGAATCTTTTCCTTCATGGCGGCGTAGTCCGCGTTGTCGGCGGCCATGGCGCCGAAGCCCATGGTGCTCTGCCGTTTGGCGGAAGCGGCCCCCACATTGGAGGTCAGGATGATGATGGTGTTGCGGAAGTTGATCTTGCGTCCCAGCGAGTCTGTTACGCTGCCTTCTTCCAAAATCTGGAGAAGCAGGTTCATGACGTCCGGATGGGCCTTTTCCACTTCATCAAAGAGGATGACGGAGTAGGGCCTGCGCCGGACGGCTTCCGTGAGCTGTCCGCCTTCGTCATGGCCTACATAGCCGGGAGGAGAACCGATGAGACGGGACGTGGTGTGTTTTTCCATGTACTCGCTCATGTCCACCTGAATCAGGGCGTCCGAGGTGCCGAACATGATTTCCGCCAGATTGCGGGCCAGATAGGTTTTGCCCACGCCGGTGGGGCCCAGGAAGAGGAATGAGCCGATCGGGCGGCGCGGATCCTTGATATCCGCACGGCTGCGCCGCAGAGCGCGGGCGATGGCGGAAGCCGCCTCGTCCTGGCCGATGACTTTGCTTTTCAACTCTTCCTCCATCCGCAGAAGCTTGGTGGTTTCCTTTTCCTCCATCCGGGCCAGCGGGATGCCCGTCCATTTGGCGAGTACGCTCATCACGTCTTCATCCGTCACGGGAACGTAGTTGGTCTCATAGGAGTTGCGCCAGGTTTCCAGCATGTTCTGAAGTTCCGCCTTGGCTTGTTTTTCCTCGTCGCGCAGGCGGGCTGCTTCTTCAAAAAGCTGGGTTTCCACAGCCTTGTCCTTGCGTTCCTTGATTTCCGCAATGCGGATTTCCATGTTGCTGATGTGGTCCGGGCGGGTCATCTGGGAGACGCGCTTGCGCGCGCCCGCTTCATCCAGGATGTCGATGGCCTTGTCCGGCAGGAACCGGCCCGTCAGATAGCGGTGGGAGAGCTTGGCTGCGGCTTCAACGGCTTCCTTCGTATAATGCACCTTGTGATGTTCCTCATACTTGGGCTGGATGCCGGCAAGAATCTGGATGGTGTCCTCCACGGAGGGTTCCCCTACCTGCACCTGCTGGAAGCGGCGTTCCAGGGCGGCGTCCTTCTCAATGTGTTTCCTGTATTCGTTGAGCGTGGTGGCGCCTATGGCCTGGAGCTCACCCCGGGAGAGGGCGGGCTTGATGATGTTGGAGGCGTCCATGGAGCCTTCCGCGGAGCCGGCGCCTACGATGGTGTGCAGTTCGTCAATGAAAAGGATGACATTGCCTTCCCGGCGTATTTCATCCATTACGGCCTTGAGCCGTTCCTCAAACTGGCCGCGGTATTTGGTGCCGGCCACCATCAGCGCCAGGTCCAGGGAGATGACCCTCTTGCTGCGCAGGAGCTCCGGAACATGGCCCTGGGCTATTTCCTGGGCCAGCCCTTCCACGATGGCGGTTTTGCCCACCCCGGCTTCACCGAGCAGGACGGGGTTGTTCTTGTTCCTCCGGCACAGAATCTGGATGACGCGCTCAATTTCCAAGGCGCGGCCGATGACGGGATCCAGCTTGCCGTCCCGGGCCAGCTGGGTCATGTCCCGGCCAAAGGCCTGGAGCGCGGGGGTCTTGGATTTCTGCTGCCTGGAGTAGGAGGGGGAGGAAGGCTCGTCCGTCGGGATGGCGGGGGATTCATTTTCCTCCTCGTCGTCATCGTCGTCCGGGATGATGTTGTCTTCATCCGCATCCATCTGGTATTTGGGGGTCAGCACGTCCAGCAGTTCGCGCCGCGCCTGTTCCAAATCCACGCCGAAGTGGCGCAGAATCTGTCCGGCCACGCCGTCGCCGTCACGGATGAGGCCCAGGAGCAGGTGTTCCGTGCCCACATACGTGTGGTTGAGTTCCTGGGCTTCCCTGTTTGCCATTGCCAGGACTTTGCGCACCCTGGGGGTGTACGGGATGTTGCCCTCCGCTTGGGGTTCCGTTCCCCGGCCTATTTGTTCCTCCACCTGTTTGCGCACGGCGGTAAGCTCCACGCCCAGATTTTCCAGGATGGTGACGGCCACGCCCTTGCCCAGCTTGAGCAGGCCGAGCAGAAGGTGTTCGGTTCCTATGTAATGATGATTGAAGCGGTCCGCTTCCCGGCGCGCATGCGCCAGCACTTGTTGCGCCCTAGGCGTAAAATTATTCATGGATGGTCAAAAAATTTGTATGGTTGCATTAGTTGCCGGAAAGTTCTTTCCGAATAATATCAGCGCGGATCTGGTCCCTGTGTTCCGGAGTGGTTTGGTCCGTGGTGGACAGGCGGGCCAGATGGGCCGGCTGGATGTTCATGATGGTTTTATTGACGTTTTTTAATGCCTGGTGGGAAAAGATGTCCAGAGACGCTCCCATCCGGAGGAAGGAGAGCAGGGCCAGCGCCTCCTGCGTGGAAAGCAGAGTGGCGTTGGTCAGAAGGCCGTAGGCGCGGGAGACGCGGTCCTTCACCTGCAGGGAAGATGACTGGAGCAGCCGCCTGCGCGCGTTCCATTCCTGGTGGGCCAGGTCGGAGGTGAAGCGGGTCATGCGTTCCACAATCTGGTCTTCACTGTCCCCCAGCGTGGACTGGTTGGATATCTGGAAAAGGTTGCCGGTGGCTTCCGTCCCTTCCCCGTAAAGGCCGCGGACGGTAATGTTGAGCTGCGCGGCCGCCTGAACGACCTGCTGCATCTGTTCGGAGATGACGAGGCCCGGCAGATGCATCATCACGGAGGCCCTCATGCCCGTGCCCAGGTTGGTGGGACAGGCGGTAATGTAGCCCAGCCGCGTATTGTAGGCGTACGGGAGCCTGGCCTCCAGTTCGGAGTCTATTTTGGAGATGGCCCCCCATGCTTTTTTAAGCTGGATGCCGGGCAGGATATACTGCAGGCGCAGATGGTCCTCCTCATTAAAGAGGATGCTGGCATTCTGGCTGCGGGAGATGAGGACGGCGCAGCCTTCCGAACGCGCCGCCAGTTCCCGGGAAATGAGGTGGCGTTCCACCAGCAACTGTTTCTGCTGCTGGATAAGTCCGGAGAGCTCCGCATAATAGCCTCCCTTCATGACGGGGATTTGGCGCGCTTCTCCGGAAGTGAGCTTCAGCGTTTCCTCCCTCTGCTGGCGTGTGGCCCAGCCGGGAAAGGGGGTGGCGGTCAGGTTGCGCGCCAGGCGGATGCGGGAGGTGAGGACGATGTCGTGCTCATCCCTTGATTCCACCATCCATTTGGCGGGGTTGTTGAGTAAGTCGTCAAAGAGCATGTATGTTAATTGGTCGGCGTGCGCAATTGTTTGATTTGATCGCGGAGTTTGGCGGCGCGTTCATAATCCTCTCTTGCCACTGCCAGGGAAAGCTGTTGTTCCAGATCGCTGATGGTATGGGTTTCCGTTTCGCGTTTTTCGGCCCGTTCCGGCGTTTTCCCGTGATGGTGGGAATCAGGCTGGATCTGGGTAAGAAGAGGGAGGATTTCTTCTTCAAAGACGTTGTAGCATTCACTGCAGCCCAGGCGTCCTACGTTTTTGTAATCCTGAAGGGTGAAGGAGCAGATCGGACAGCTTGTGAGGGGCAGGGATTGCAGGGCCGGAATGGGAGCGGCGGGCCCCGCCGCGCCTTCCTTGCCGAATTGGCCCTGAAGGTTCGGGAACAGTTTCTCCGCCAGATCAAAGGCATCCGGGTCCAGCAGACCCCGCTCCTGGGCGCATTTGGCGCAAAGGCAGAATTTGGTGGACTTCCCGTTGATGATCTGTGTCAGGAACACCGTTGCCGGTGCAGAGCATATCTCACATTTTTTCACAACCCGCATTATAATAGCGCTCCCTGTGGCGGACTAGTAGTCTGCGTGTCATGGATTGTCATGAAAACGGGCTTTGTTATTGTACTTTGGACGAATTCTTTCCGTGCTGTTTTAAAAGCCCGCACCGTGATGAATACAAATAGGCTGTGCAAAAAATAATGCCCAGCACCAGAATGATGGTTGCACCCAGATGCCAGCCCAGGGGGAAGGACAGGTAAAAAGCCAGCAGGGAGCCCAGTCCTCCGATGATTCCTCCCCCCCAGAAGAGATGGGACGGCTTGTTGGTAAGCAGGTACACCGTGGCGGCGGGACCGACAAGCAGCCCCAGCGTCAGGAACGCTCCCACGGCCTGCAGAGAGGAAACGAGCACCAGAATGATCAGGGTGAAGATGCCGTAACTGATGAGGCGGGAGGGGATTCCCAGCGTAGTGGCGATGTCCGGGTCAAAAAGGCAGACCAGGATGGGGCGGCGGAAGAGCAGCAGGATCAGGACGCTGACGGAGCTGATGGCGAAGGCGATCCACAGGTCGGAGTCGGACAGGCTCATGATGGAGCCGAACAGCCAGTCGTCAATTTTCTGTTGCAGGCCCAGCCTTACCAGCACGATGAAGCCCGCAGCGAAGGCCGTGGTATGCAGGATGGAGAGGGCTGTATCCTGGTTCAGCCGGGATGTGCGGGAAACGAAGAGGGACCCCAGGCCCACCAGCAGGGCGGCCACCACCGCCCCCGTCAGCAAACTCCAGCGGGTAAGGCCGAAGAGGAGCACCGCCACCGCAATGCCCGGCAGCAGGGCACAGGAGAGCGTGCCGATTTGAAGGGCGGATTTTTTCAGGATAACCAGCCCGCTGACGAAACCGTTGGCGAAGCCAATCATGACGCAGGCCAGCAGGGACCGCTGAGCGATGGGTTCGCGGAGGAATTGGAGAAAATCATCCATCATGAAGCTTGGATTTCCGGTTGAGGTTCCATTCCGTATGTCTCCCGGATGCGTGCGGGGGTAAGCACTTCCTTCGGGGGGCCGAAGGCGGCCAGCTCCCTGTTCATCAGCAGGATGGTGTCGAAGATGTCTGCCGCCGTGTTCAGGTCGTGGTGGGAGGCGATGACCAGCCGCCCTTCCGCCGCCAGGGAATCCAGAAGCCTCCCCAGGGATTGGCTGGCGGGGGCGTCCAGGCCCGTGAAGGGTTCGTCCAGCAGGAGGACATGGGCCTCCTGCGCCAGGGCCCGAGCCAGAAAGGCCCGCTGCTGCTGGCCGCCGGAGAGTTCTGAAATCTGGCGGTCCGCCAGGGATTCCATACCAAGAACGTGAAGGGATTTTTCCACAATATCCCGGTCATGCCTCCCGAATTTTTTCCACAGGCCCAGGGACGGATAACGGCCCATTTCCACCAGCGCGCGGACGGTGATGGGGAAAGACCAGTCTACGTCGGAACGCTGGGGCAGGTAGGCTATTTCTCCCGGCGTGTCGTGCAGAGGGCATCCGTTCCACAGGATTTTTCCGGAATCGGGGCGGATCAGCCCGGCCAGAGCCTTGATCAGCGTGGATTTTCCTGCACCGTTGGGACCCATCAGAGCCAGCGTGTGGCCGCAGGTGATGGAAAAGCTGATGCCGTTGAGCGCGAGAAAGCTTCCATAATAAACGCTGAGGCTGTCCACTTCCAGTCGGTGGCGGTCCGGGTGGCTGGCGTGCGCGCCCCAGCAGATGTGGTCCTGGGTGCAGGGAGGGGCTGGGCTGTTCATTTCCATGAGAAGGAGTAGCTGTCGTTCAGGGAGGGGCCGAAGGACCAGCGGGTGGCGGAGACGGTGGTTTTCCCCTCCGGTTCCAGTTCCAGCGTGACGGGGGTGTCCGGCGTGTTTTCCGGCCAGCGGGCGGAAACGGTAAGCGTTACGGAATCGTTGTTCAACGGCAGGCCGCATTCCGTTTCTTCATGCAGCCCGGGCGTTTCGGGCTGCCAGAGAAGACGGCCGCCGCAGGAGATGGAAAGGGCTTCCGGCCGGTGGGCGCATCTGACCGTGATGACCGTGGGAACATCCGCGGTTTGCGCCGTGGGGGCGGAATGCTCCGCTTCCTGTGATCCGGTGGTGGGTGCCGTCATGTTGTAGAGGAAGAATCCCAGCAGGATGACGACTCCCAGAGTGGGAAAAAACTGCCGCAGGGGTGTGCTGGTCATGGCCTGGGGGACGGGGAAAGGGCTTCCTTGATGATGCCTGTGTTTTGTCTGAACATGGATTCGAACGTGTGGCCCTCAGGGGCCAGCCCGTCGGTATTGATTGGTCTGGCAACGGGGATGTTCAGGGATTTGGCGATTTCCGTAAGGCTCTTGGGGTTGGAGGAATATTCCGGGAACAGGGCTTTTACCCCGGCTGACCTCAGCTTTTTCAGCGTGGAGGCCAGCTGGAAGGAGTTGCCTTCATCTTCACGGCTTATCCCCTGGATGCTGATGCTGCGGAAGCCGAATTCCCTGCAGAAATGGTTCATGGCCGCATGCCCCGTAACCAGGATGCGGTCCGTTTCCGGAATGTCCGCAAGTTCCTTTCTGGCCCAGGAGGAAAGCTGGTCCATCTTTCTGTTCCACCGGGACAGGCCGGCTTTATAGTCCTGTTCATGGGCCGGGTCCAGCCGCGTGAGCGTTGCGGCCAGGGTGCGGGCGGCGCGTTTCATATTGGCCGGGGTGTGCCACCAGTGGGGGTCGTTGGGACCGTGGGCGCAGCAGTCTCCGTCGTGTTCGTGGTCATGGTCTGCGGTGTCTTCCTCCACGGGAACATCCGGGACGGAGGCTCCGAGATCCAGAATTTGCGCGCTGCCTCCCAGGGCGTCCTTTAATTTGGGAAGGTACGGCTCCAGGTTTTTGCCGGAGGCCAGCACCAGGCGCGCCCGTCCTGCGGCGGCAATGTCCTGCGGCGAGGGTTCAAAGCTGTGCAGGTTGCCGTTGGGGCGCAGCAGATCCGCCACCTGCACGCGGCTGCCGCCGATGGCGCGGGCCATGTCTCCCAGGACGGGGTGCAGAGCCGCGATTTTCAATACTGGGGCATCCTGGGCCTGAAGAGAGCAGAACAGGCCCAGAAGACACAGAAAAGGAATCAAAATGCGCCGGAGCATGTTCCGCATGATGAACCTTCCCTTCAAGTGATGCAATGGTCAAATTTGTCTTCTGAAATGGGATGACGCTGACTTTTCAGGGATTCTGCACGGCCCTTTTTTGTTTTTCAGCGTTACGGTGAATTTTTGGTCAAGAAGGGAGAAGGCGGCACCCCCGGCATCCAGCCCCGCCAGGATTTCCGTGCGGGACGATTGCCCTTCACAGGAAATCCATCAACATGCCGCTTCCTGCAGGGAGGCGGCTGCGCCGGGCGGTCTCCGGATGAACCAGGTGATGGAGTGATGACAGTTCCCGAATATTCCATGAGGAGCGGGGGGATCTTCCTGAAGAGGGAAGAGAAGGCGGGGAAGTTTCTTCTTGAAGTCTTTTCCCGTGTTCTTCCCCTGATGGCGACAGCCTGATGGCGGAGGACGGTTTTTTCTTGAGGTGGAAAGTTTTTTCTGGTTCCATTATCGCGCATCATCATGAATGGTTTTCAACTTCTCCAATGTGGCTTGAGCGTGGCGGCCTTTCTGGCCGGCTCCGCTCTGGCGGCGACTCCTGCCGTATATCCGTCCCCCCAGCAGTCCAAATTCACCTCCCAGACGGTTGCTTTCTCCGGGAAGCCTTCCGTGACAATACGTTCCGCCAAGGCGGGCGGGAGCAAGCTGTTGGACGGGGTTCCGGAAAAATCCGGAGCCTACAAGCTGGTGATTTCTCCGCAGGGAAAGGTGGGCATAGGAGCCCATGACGAACGGGGGGCATTTTACGCCATGCAGACGCTGCGGCAGCTGGGAACGAAGACCGGCGGAGAAGGCGTGATCTTGCCCGTTGGGGAAATTACGGATTGGCCGGACATTGAATTCCGCGGAACGGTGGAAGGTTTTTACGGCACTCCCTGGAGCCATGAAGCCCGTCTGAGCCAGCTGCGCTTTTACGGGCAGAACAAAATGAACACATACATCTACGGGCCGAAGGACGATCCCTACCATTCCTCCCCCCACTGGCGGGATCCCTATCCCGCAGATCAGGCCGCCCAGATCAGGGAACTGGTGAAGGTGGCGAAGGAAAACCATGTGGACTTTGTCTGGGCCATCCACCCCGGCAAAGACATTAAGTGGACGGAAGAAGACATGAACAACGTCATCAAAAAGTTTGAGATGATGTACAAGCTGGGCGTCCGTTCCTTTGCCGTGTTTTTTGACGACATCTTCGGAGAGGGCAAGCGGGGGGACATGCAGGCCCTTCTGCTGAACAAAATCAATGACGAATTTGTCAAGGTGAAGAAAGACGTCACTCCCCTGGTCATGTGCCCTACGGAGTACAACCGCGGCTGGGCCAATCCCAAGCCGGGAACTTATCTGGATATTCTGGGCGACCGCCTGGACCCCTCCATCCACGTTATGTGGACGGGGAATTCCGTCTGCCATGACATCACGCTGGAAGGCCAGCAGTGGGTGAACAGGAGAATCAAGCGCCCTTCCTACGTCTGGTGGAATTTCCCCGTTACGGACTACTGCCGTTCCAACCTGTGCATGGGCCGCGTGTACGGACTTGCCACGGAACCGGGAGCCAGGGAATCCATGGGCGGATTTGTCTCCAACCCCATGGATAAGCCGGAGGCCTCCAAGGTTTCCCTCTTCGGTCTTGCGGACTACTCCTGGAACATCAACGGCTTTAAGTCGGAGGAATCCTGGAAGGAGGGAGTCAGGCGCCTGTTCCCGAAGGCGGCGGAAGCCATGCAGGTTTTTGTGAACCACAACTCCGACCAGGGGCCTAACGGCCACGGTTACCGGCGTGAGGAATCCGTGGAAATAGAACCTGTGGTCAAGCGCGTGCTGGAAGCCGCCCGGGAAGGCAGGATAGAGAAGGCTGATGCGGCTCTGCTTAAAAAGGAATTCGTTCGCATGGCTTCCGCTGCGCCTGTCATCCGCGCCAAGGCCGACAATCCCCGGCTGATGAAGGAAATCGGCGCGTGGGTGGACGCCTTTGAACAACTGGGGCGTGCCGGCCAGCATGCCGTGGCGGCGCTGGAGGAAAACAACGCCGGAGAGGCCGCGACCCACCTGGTGCAGGCCACGCAGGCTTTGGCGGCCATGGATGGAATTTCCCGCCGCCATAACCAGGAAGGGCAGCTGTACCGTTCCGCGGTAAAGACCGGTTCCCGGGTGATGGCCCCCGCCGTCAATGAACTGGCGGATATTGTCTCCAAAAAAGTTTTCCCGGCCATTGCCGGCGCTCCGGCTCTTTCCCCCAAGCCTCTGGTCAAGGGGGGCAGCATGGATAAGGCGGAACTCTTCTGTGACGGGGACCGCGGCTCCTTCTGGCACTCCGGCGCCTACGGTCAGCCGGGAGACTGGTATGGCGTGGACTACGGAATGCCCATTCCCGTGCGGAGCGTGGAAGTACTGATGGGCCGCAACGACAAGGACGGCGACTATGTAGAGAAAGGGCAGCTGGAAGGCTCCCGCGACCTCAAGACCTGGAAGCCGCTGGGGCCGGAGACCGCCGGAATGCAGGTAGCCTGGAAGGCTCCCAAGCCGGTTTTGCTCCGTGCCGTGCGCTACCGCGTCATTGAGCCGAAGAAAACGGGCAACGGACGGGCCGTCTGGACTGCCGTGAGGGAAATAGCCGTCAACACGCCTCCTTCCGCTATGGCTTCCTCCAACGTGGCTGGGCTGGAGGGCGTTTCCGTGCAGAAATCCGACAAAATCGTGCGAATCAACCGCGTAATGGAAACGCACAAGATGAAACCCGGAGAATTTATTTCCCTGCGGTTGGATGGCCCCACGGACGCCACCTGGCTGGAAGTCAACCTGGAACGGGATGACGTCAACTCCTGGGCTGAGGTAGTGCTGGATGTGGAAGGTTCCTCCAAACCCGTGGTCCAGAAGCTGGACAAACAGGGCAAGAACTTCATTGCCAGGGGAAATCAGCTCCCCAAGGGGATCAAAGGCATGAAACTGGTCAATAAAAGCGGGAAGGAACAGGACATTGTTCTGAACATGTTTAAATTTGACGTTCCTCTTTCTGATCCTGGCACCAGCCTGGTCTCCCTGAGCGACAGAAACCTGAAGACGGTTTACCGTGCCGATAAGCCGTTGGACGTAGTCGTTCCCAATCTGGACAACCCCAGGGCTTCCAAGGTAGTCGTAGTGGGATCCGCCGCCTTCGCCATCCAGGCGCGCCGCGGCGAGGGTGCCTGGACGCCGGTCGGCAAGAGAAACGCCGGTCCCGGGGTCTCCGAATTTGCCATTCCTGCCGGAACTTCCGCCGTGCGCCTGACCTACAAGGCTCCCCAGCCGGATGCAATCATTAATGAAGTGATTTTTTCCTCCAGGAAATAATCGTCTCAGGCGCTGGCGCCTTACGCCGAACTCCGTCCGGAACGAACCGGGCGGAGTTTTTTTTGAAAGGGCCGGGCGCGCGGCGTGCGGACTGTTTCCGGAAACGGAAGCGGACGCTTCTTTTCTCCGCTTTGGCCGTCTGTTGCGGAAACAACCTTGACCCTGTTGGATGCGGGGCTAAAATACTGCCATGACGCCGGGTTTTCATTGGACTCTACGCCCTTCCGTGAAGGAGGATGATCCGGTCTTGAAAGCGTTTCCTGCGGAACTGCCCCTGCTGGTCAAGCAGCTCCTGCTGCAGCGCGGCTTCACCGGGGGAATGGAAACGGAACTCTTTCTGGACCCCAGGCTCTCCCACCTGAGCGACCCTTTCCTGATGGGGGAAATGAGGGCTGCCGTGGACCGCATTTTCCGGGCCGTGGATGAAGGGGAAACCGTGTGCATTTATGGGGACTATGATGTGGACGGTGTCACCTCCGTGGCGCTTCTCCGGGCCATTTTGATGGCTTATGACCTGGATCCCCAGTATTTTATTCCCGTCCGTTCCCGGGAAGGCTACGGACTCAGCGAGGCCGGCATCAAGCGCTGCCTTTGTGAATGTGCGGACCCTCCCAGCCTGCTTATTACGGTGGACTGCGGCACTTCCTCCGTGAAGGAGGTGGACATGCTTAACAGCTTGGGGATAGACGTCATCATTCTGGACCACCATGAGGCGGGCCCTTTGGGGCGTCCGGATGCAGCGGCAGTGGTTAATGCCAAAATTGAGGAAAACAGCCCATATACCTATCTGTGCAGCGCGGGAGTAGTCTTCAAGCTGGCGCATGCCCTCCTGAAGGAGCGGAAACTGAAAACCTTTGACCTGAAACTTTATCTGGACCTGGTGGCCGTGGCAACCGTGGCGGACATTGTTCCCCTGGTGGCGGAAAACAGGATTCTGGTTCGCCACGGCCTGGGCAGGCTGGCGCACAGCCGCCATACGGGCCTCAAAACCCTGACGGAAATAGCGGGCATCCGACCTTCCGACTCCGTCAACCACGCGGGCTTCCTGAACGCCGCCCACGTGGGGTTCAGGATAGGCCCGCGCATTAATGCCGCCGGGCGCATGGATTCCCCCATGGATGCGTTGGAACTGCTGCTGACCATGGATGCCAGGAGGGCCGTGCAGCTTGCCCAAATGCTGGATTCCCACAACCGCAAGCGGCAGGAGGAAGAGGAGGCCATCCGGACGGATGCGGTGGAAATGCTTCATAACTCCTTTGACCCGGAGAGGGACAACGTCATTGTGCTGGGTTCCCGCGCGTGGCATCCCGGCGTGGTGGGCATTGTAGCCTCCCAGCTGATGAGGCGGTACCACAAGCCGACCTTCGTCATCGCCTTTGACGAAAGCGGCGTGGGGAAGGGCTCCGGCCGTTCCATTCCCGGCGTGTCCCTGGTGCAGGCCATTCACCATTGCGCGGATACGCTGGTTTCCGGCGGCGGCCATGACATGGCGGCGGGGCTGGTGATTGAAGAATCCCGCATGGACGATTTCCGCCGGGCATTCAACCGTTATGTGTCTGAAACCACGACGGAGGAACAGCGCAGCCCCGTGCTCAACATAGACATGGAAGTGTCCTTCCAGGCGCTGACGCTGGATTTGCTGGACAGCTATGAAAAACTGGAACCTTTCGGCAACTCCAATCCACAGCCTCTCTTCATGAGTTCCGACGTTTTTCCCACGGAACCGCCCAAGCGCGTGGGAACCAATCATCTGAAGCTTTTCATGCGCCAGGGCATCGTGGAGCGTGACGCTATTTTTTTCAACGGAGCGGAACGGGAGCTTCCCAATCCTCCCTGGGATATCGCTTTCACGATTGACCGCAACGTGTACCGCGGCCGCGCCTCCCTGTCCATTTCCATTCAGGAAATACGTTCCCACCGGGAAATGTAGAAAACGGCCTATTGCTGTGAATAGCAATAGGCCGTTGAGTTGTGAATAATGTGTCAAACCTTATCCTATGGTAATCTTAATAGATTGTTATTAGGCGTATTATCCAGTTTGGGGTTACATAATTTTCTCATCTGGAACTGATTTCAGGAATGAGTTCCAGTTATTGGAATTCTATGTTTATTCGTACATTATAACCTTGTTTAACAGGCAGTTTTTTTGTGAAGGAAGGCACTCTCTTTCAAAATTTCAATGGATGAGACAACTCTAACAATGTCATATGTATTTGAGGTGTCTTGACAGAGCAGGTTTTAAAGAGCATTGTCTGTCCCGTTCCCCATTCAGGGTGGATTTATAGTAAAAACAAGCAAGATGAATACCCTGTTTCTGCAAGGTCGTCTATTGCTGCTTCTCGGACGGTAAGTCCGTGAAGATATCTTGATATGCGCCGGTGAGCCGTTCCGGCGCGAGGGAAGTAAACGGCTGTCTTGATTTGCACCAAAGGAATGATTCCGTAACAGGAACGTTTTCCGTGCGCAGTTCCCGAAGGAACGACCTCTTAACATTTTTACTGTAAATGAAAGAACAAATACATATTTTTGATACGACGCTGAGAGACGGGGAACAGTGCCCCGGCGCGGCGATGAACGTGGAGCAGAAAATACAGGTGGCCATGCAGCTGGAAACGCTGGGCGTGGATATTATTGAAGCGGGCTTCCCCGTTATTTCAGACGGCGATTTCCGAGCCGTCCGGGCCGTGGGTAGAGGGAAAGGAAGGGGATTGCTCGACAGCCCTGGCCTTCTTGCGTGGTTTGCTGGATGACCCGGAGGACCTTGACCAATTTCCTTCCTTTATAGCTTGGATGCAGGGGGCAAGACAGCGTATTCAGGCGTGCCTGAAAAGGCGCACGGCTCGTACCAGGGTTCAGCATCTGGTCATGGCCGGGGAAAAGGATCTGGGCAAAACTTGGCTGGTGAAAAAGCTGGTCGCTCCCCTCCTGGCCACACTGGAAGAGGGCATGTTTCCCGGCGAAAAGTATTTCACAAAACCGGGAAGTGAAGGGTTTAACGGCGGCATGGAACATTACCCGGTGATTCTTCTGGATGATATCATGAAGAACGTGAAGGAGGCGGAGCGGTGGAACGTCATGAGCCGGAGCAAGAATATCCTGTATGCCGGAGTGGTCTCCATTGAGGGCAAAGGGAAGGATGCCTTCCCGATGGCGTTGTCCTGGGCGGTGGTGCAGTTGCTCAACACGGATCCGGAGAGAGCCTGACGGCTTTTCCGATGGAGGGAGGCGATACAGATAAAATATGCGGCTTTCTGGCTGAGCGGTTATCATGAGGCGCCTCCGAATGGGACGGAAGATGAAAAGGATGCCGTGGATGAGGCCCTGGCAAGGGAGTTGCCCGCTCTGGCGTGGTTTATTGACCATTACCGGGCGCCGGAGCATTTGCAGGAACCTACGGGACGTCACCGATGCAGAGCATACATGAACAAGACACTAGCCACGGCTGTTCTGGGCATCAGCCCGGAAATGCAGTTACTGGAACTGATTGACCAGGCCGCACGCTGCGGAACTCCGGAAGATGCCAAACAGATCTACAGGAAGGACGCCACTTCCACGGGTATTTATGACCGTGTAAGAGCTAATCTTCCTGCTGACAAAATGAGAGCATTCAATCTTCTGGCCAGGAACGCGGCTAAACTGGGCGGAAAGTTATCCAAACTGGCAGAGATGTGTCCGGATCGCGTGCAGGTACGAAAGGAAGGAGGCGGACGGAGGAACGTGTACACCATTGCCCATTCCGTGACAGGGTAGAACAGAGTGCGGAAATATTCTTAATCAGTTTATTTTGTGGTGATAAAATGGACCGCTACGTGGTGGGATACAGGGCAAGACAGGGTGCGCATTTTTTACTTTGTGTCATTCAATACATTGAATTTGTGTGAGTTGAATGATATTGCACAGGGTAATTTTGAAGAGCCTCTTACACACTGCAAGCAAGAGACCAAAATATGAAGGAGGTACAGAAGCAGACTACCTTTATTAACCAGTTCCTGGCTCTTGAACAATGCTATTTATTACTTTTTTTCTTCAGAAATTTCCTTTTTAAATTGTATTGGACCTATTTATTATATACAGTAAAAGTTCTTCTAATTGAATTTTTACAACATATTTTTTTCGATCCAAGCAAAGTAACGTCTAACCCTAATAGGAGATGATCTCTATATTTTTCAAGAAGAATTATTTCTATACTTAATGTATCTTTTTCAATAGTTACGAGATCAGTTATTGGGTATTCATGTTTTAATAATTCATTATATGTTTTTCTTTTATATTCTCTTAATATATATATATAAAATGCTTTTTAAATTTATAATTAATATTCATTGATCAAAAAGGGTACGTTATTATAACTCTAGACCATCTTCCCGGAGGATTGCCATTTCTATTTTTATAACAATCTCCATAAGGTATTCTAATAGTTCCGAAATTTGATCCTGATGCACCTGAAATCCAACAATTTGATTGCAAATGACGCTTCCAACATCTTATTGATGAAGGTATGCCTATCCTATTGGCTCGAAAACTATGATGAGCTCCATGATTTCCAAATCGACATCTTATACTACATATTGTAGAAGAAATGGCTTTAGCTGCAGCGACAGCAGCAAGAATAGGAGCAACAAAAGCTGCTGTTGCAAGTTTGCTACAGTAACTGTTTGATAAACAAATTCCAGCTGCTGCAATTGCAGCATACGCTGTAGCTTCCGCAGCAGTGATTGTTAAAGGAATAACGAGAACGATTGCAATTTTTCCCAAATAATCTATTGATGGAGGATAATTGATTAAAAAGCAGTATAAATTTAACCCCCCCTGTTCAGCGATGGGGTCGCGGTTGATCCATCTTCCGTCTTTTGGGTTGTAAAAGCGGTAATTGTAATAGGCCAGGACGGGTTCTTCGTCGTGCATCTCGCCGGACCACTGGACGGGCTGGACGAGTCTTCCGGT
>OLOQ01000172.1_pt1 | contig 77351 bp, 69 predicted proteins | sample 1673101 | NCBI WGS metagenome assembly OLOQ01 (sample SAMEA3136754, study PRJEB25190) | human gut metagenome | biome: human gut; feature: human-associated habitat; material: faeces | place: Austria | collected 2013 | reverse complement strand
CCGGAAATACGCCACTTTTCAGCCTTTATTTATCTTTTCTTGACAGCAAACAGACTGTTTCACAATGAACCGTGCCCGGGAACATATCGACACAATGTGTCTTTTTCACTTTATATCCTCGCTCGATCAGCACGCCCAAATCTCTGGCCAAGCTGGTCGGCTTACAGGAAATATACACCATATTCGGCACCTGGTAATCAATGATCTTGTCCAATGCCTTTGGATGGATGCCGTCTCTTGGCGGATCAAGGACGATATAATCCGGCTTATCTTCAATGGTATCCAGCACTTTCAAAACGTCACCGGCAATGAATTCACAGTTGTCCAGCTGGTTCAGTCCGGCATTGACTTTGGCTGCCTCGACAGCTTCTTCCACAATTTCTACACCGACAACTTTCTTTGCCACTGCTGCCAAAATCTGGGCGATGGTACCTGTTCCGCTGTAAAGGTCAAAAACAGTCATATCTTTTGTATCGCCGATATAAGAACGGGCAATATCGTAGAGCAATTCGGCCCCCAGTGTATTTGTCTGGAAGAATGAAAATGTGGAAATCTTGAATTTCAGTCCAAGAATATGCTCATAAAAATAATCCTGCCCGTAAAGAATGCGTGTCTCATCGCTCTGAACCACATCCGCCAGTGTATCGTTGATGATATGCATGATTCCCACAATCCTGCCTTCAAGCTGAAGAGCCAAAAGACGCTGGGTCAGTTCTGTCAGATCGCATTCTTCCTGACTGGTTGTCACCAGATGTACCAGCATCTCTCCGGTTGTCTCGGAACGACGCACCAAAAGGTGACGGAGATAACCGGTATGTTTCATTTTCTTATAATACGGCATCGGATGCTCGGTGAAATAATCCAACACGGTTTTCAAAACAGCTGTAAAATCGTCATGGACAATCTTGCAGTCATCCACTGTCAGGATGTCATACGTACTGGCTTTCTTGTGCAGTCCCAATGTCAGCGGCCCATCCAAATGATCATCTCCAAAAGAAAATTCCATTTTATTGCGGTATGCCCACTGTTTTGGACTGCCTGTAATGCCCTCAAAAACATAATCCGGCTTTCCTTCCGCATCTACCTGGCCAGCTGAACTAATGGCTGTGTCCAGAAGCTTCTTCACCTGGCCGGCCTTCATATTCAGCTGTTCATCATAGCTCATGGTCTGATACATGCAGCCGCCGCAGGCAGGAAATTCATGACAGACCGGTTCAATGGTTTCTAATGGAGATTTCTCCAGTACTTCCAGTAATCTGCCTTCACAGCGGTCTTTGCGCTTTTTGTTAATGACAAAACGGATCTTCTGTCCGGGAATACCATTTTTCACTGTCACATACTGATCTTCAACTTTCACACGCCCTTTATTCGGAAAATCGATATATTCAATGATGCCTTCACACATCTGTCCTTTTTTCATCTTCGTCTCCTATCTGTTTCTAAAAACTTCTCGTAAATCATATCCTGTTTGGCAAAATGCTTTCTTTACCCAAAAAAGCTGTTACAAATCAGCATTTATCTGTAACAGCTTTCCTGTCTGTTTAATTATACAAATTTCTGTAACTACTCAGATAAAACTATTCCTCATCTTTAGCAGGCGCAGCTTCATCTTCCTTTACAAAATCGTCTTCCTCGTCCTCAAAGTCATCATCAAAATCATCTTCAAAGTCGTCTTCAAAATCATCTACATCATCCTCGCGGGATAAATACTTGTAGATACCGAAAGCAATTGCTGCGATTGCTGCAATGCCTGCAATAATTGCAAATACGAGGCAAACTGTTTTCTTCTTCTCGTCTTCCAGTTCCTTACGGTGAATAAAATCAGAAATCTTGGCCATGCTTAAATATTCTTCAAACTTATTCATGTCGTCCGCACATCCTTTCTACCAAACAGATTTGCTTATAGTATAGCACTCTTTTTTCTAAAATACTACCTCTTTCAGACTTTTTTCAGCTTCGCAAATCCGGCAAACATTTTCTTCGGTCCGTATTTCGGAAAATCAACTGTGACTTCGTAATCTTTGCCGCCATCCTTGATGGCCTGAACAACACCGGTGCCAAATTTGATATGTTTAACCGTATCACCCACTTCGTAGTCCGGTGCGGTTTTCTTCATATCGCCGCCTTTTTTCGCAAAAGCGCTGACATCAAATTTGTGACTTTGTCTGATACCACGATTGCCCACGCCTGTACCCATCCTGCTGCCGCTGCCGTATGTACCGGCTCTGCCGCCGCCAAAACCGGAGATACCATTGGAGGCACTGCCTGTATTCCACGGCAGATCATCCTCAACCTTTCTCGAGAAACGTTCTCTCGGCAGACTGCCGCCGATGAGCTGCGGCGGAATCTCTTTCACAAAACGGGAGATTTTATTGTACTGTGTCTGACCATGCATCATTCGGCACATCGCATAACTGAGGGTCAGCTTCTTCATGGCACGGGTAATGCCCACATAACACAAACGGCGTTCTTCCTCAATCTCCATAGGATCATCGTTGACAATGGTCATATAACTCGGGAACAAACCATCCTCCATACCGCACAAATAAACATATGGAAATTCCAGACCTTTTGCACTATGCAGCGTCATCAAAATAACTTTGTTGTCCGAATCATCCATATTGTCCACATCTGCCACAAGGGCAATCTGTTCCAGCAATTCATTCAGGGAAGGCTGTTCCGTCTCCTCCTCATAGGCGACAATCTTGTTGCGCAGTTCGTCTAAGTTCTCAATTCGCGTTGTTGCTTCATCGGTCTGCTCTGCCTGAAGCTCTTTCAGATAGCCCGTATCTTCCAGAACTTCATCATACAATTCTGCCAGGGACATATATTCTGCCTTTGTTCTGAAAACCTGTATCAAATTCACAAAACCATTGATTTTCGTTGCTGCCCGTCCCAGACCCGGAATACCATCCACCTGTTTAAAGGCCTCATACAAACTGATTCCCCACTGATCCGCGTACTCCGCCGCTTTTGTCACTGTTGTGGCACCGATACCGCGCTTTGGTACATTCACCACACGTCTCACAGCCACGTCATCCTGACCATTATTGATTATTTTCAAATAGGCCAGAATATCTTTGATCTCTTTGCGCTGATAGAAGTTCACACCGCCCACAACTCTATATGGTATGTTGCGTGTGACAAATTTTTCTTCTAAAACACGGGACTGGGCGTTTGTTCTGTAAAGCACCGCAAAATCTTTGTATTCAGCCTCATGGCGCTCCGTCTTTGCCGCAATATCGTTCACAATTCCCATGGCCTCTTCATATTCTGTCTGGTACTGATTCAGCGCAATCGGTACACCCTGTTCATTATCCGTCCAAAGTGTCTTATCCTTACGCCCCTGATTGTGATGGATCACACCGTTGGCAGCATCCAGGATCGTTTTGGTCGAACGATAATTCTGCTCCAGCTTGATCACCTTTGCATCCGGAAATGTTTTTTCAAAATCAAGAATGTTGTGGATATTCGCACCTCGAAACTTGTAAATCGACTGATCATCATCTCCGACCACACAGAGATTCCGGTACTTTGCCGCCAGCAGACTGACAAACTGGAACTGAACCGTGTTCGTATCCTGATACTCATCCACCATAATGTACTTAAAACGATCCTGGTAATAATTCAATACTTCCGCATCGGTTTTGAAAAGTTCAACGGTTTTGAAAAGCAGATCGTCAAAATCCAGCGCATTATTGCTCCTTAAACGTTTCTGATATTCCTCATATACCTGGGCAATACGCTGTCTGGCATAGTCACCTTCTGAACGGAGCAGATATTCCTTCGGCCCGATCATTTCATCCTTGGCAGATGAAATCGCTGACAGCAAAGTACGCTCCTTATAAATCTTGGTATCAATGTTCAGCTTCTTGCAGACTTCCTTGATAACAGTCTTCTGATCATCCCCATCATAGATGGTAAAACTTCTGTCGTATCCCAGTCTGTCAATATAACGCCTCAAAATACGCACACAGGTAGAATGGAATGTGCTGACCCAGATATCTTCTGCGCCAAAATCCACAATCTGATCTACACGTTCCCGCATCTCCCCTGCGGCCTTGTTCGTAAATGTAATGGCCAGAATATTCCATGGATTGACCTGACATTCATCAATCAGATAGGCAATCCTGTGGGTCAGCACTCTGGTCTTGCCTGACCCGGCCCCTGCCAGAATAAGAAGCGGTCCTTCTGTATGATAGACCGCTTCCTGCTGGACAGGATTCAATGATTCATATATACTCATTCAAAAATCCTCCAGATTCTCTATTTGTCTACTTTATTCAGCACTGTTCAAAGTCAGCCATCGAAAACTGCGCCTCGACAACACTTTTACAAAAGGCTTGTTCCGCATTCCGGGCAGAATTTCTGTCCCACCGCAGCCTTATAGCCACATTTCGGGCAAACAGGCTGTGCCTGATTGGCTCCGCACTCCGGACAGAACTTCATATCTGCATTAATCTCAGCACCACATTTAATGCATTTCTTCTTCTGAACAACCAGTGAGGCACCACATTCAGAGCAGAATTTCAGTCCCTTCTTCATTTCAGAACCACATTTCGGGCAAATCACAAAACTTTCCTTATGTGTACCTGACTGTCCCTGCACACCGCCATTCATCTGGCCGGCCATCATGCCGCCGAAAGCCATGCCGGCAGACATCTGCATACCCATCCCCGCCATGCTGTTCATACCGCCATTCGGATTCTTTGCCATAGCCACCATGGCATCTGCCTGTGCATCCACCTGTCTCTTATAAGCATAGGCATCCATGCCGCCAAGGGCGCCCAGAGAAGCACGTTCATCAATGGATTTCTTCACTGTTTCCGGTAAAGCCACCTGAACAGCCATCTTCTGCATCTGAATACCGTAACGGCCAAAGAAATCATCACTCTTTGCCTTCAGAATCTGTGCAGCTTCATAGCAGTAACCCTGCATGTCAAAGAAATCCATCTGCTTCTCTGTCACGATCTCCTTGAAATACATGGCAATCTGCGGTGTCACAAAACTCTTCAGGTCAGCCACCGTATATCGGTTCTTCACACCCATGAGATTCTCCGCAAAAAGCTTCGGGTCCGTGATTGATAATGAATACTTGCCGTTCGCTCCCACATTGACAAGGCCAAAGACTTCATCCTTCACTGTCACCTGTTCACTCGTTCCCCATGGTATATCAATGATCTCATTGGTATTGACAAAAATAATATCCACGATAAATGTGTCATGAAAACCATATTTCCACTGATTCAGTGTTGTTGTCACCGGCATATTATTTGTTGTCAGTTCATATCGGCCCGGCATAAAAATATCCGTCATCTGTCCTTCGTTCACCAGGATCGCTGCCTGTCCTGGCATAACCGTCAGAACAGATTCATACATAATCCTGCGTCCGTCTCTGTCATAAACAGCTGCCAGTTCCTGCGGATCTGAGGAACGATAACTTATGCTTGATAAAAGCTGTCCTTTAATTAAATTCTTTAATCCCATCTAAAGACCTCCCTGTCCTTCTCATCATTTAATATCCTGCTTATATTCAAAATGCACCAACGACCATTGTCTGCCCTGATAATGCCTAACCGACGGCCCCGATCACAAGCTGCTCCCATGTCTCTGTTGTCTCAACTTTGCATGTATCCTTCCACTGGGCATACTGTTCTTCAAACTTGTCATTCAAAACCTGTTCGAATTCATTGTCTTCCATATCCTTATAATCATCTTCCTGACGAAGGGTTTCTGAAAGATTCTCCAGAATCTGATTGTAAACCTTCATGGACAGGGCATCCTTTTCATAAATGGCCAATACCGCCGACTGTTCCACACTGAACTGTGTTGCAATATCTTCACCGATCGATGCCATATAATCCTCGGCCTTGGACGCGCACTGCTTCTCCTCATCATCTGTCAAAGCCGGTACATCATACTCATCCGCCTTATTACAGAGAATCACTGCCCGTTCTATCTCATCCAGCATGGTTGCCTTGGCATACTCACCCACGGTCATTCCATTATCCATCTTCGTATCCCAAGGTTCCTCACCGTAATCTGCCACATACTGATCTCTGGCCATATAAGCTCTTGCATTGATCTCTGACAGATAAACGGTGGTATCATCAATGGTCAGCACCGGTTCATCATCCACCGCATAGCTGCCAATCGGCTCGATCTCTGTCTCGTCACTGCTATCCGTACCCGATTCCGTTTTCTGTGATTCCTCCATCGATAAATCTCCTGTTTCAAAGTTCTGCTCTGCCCCGGCTGTTGTATTCTGCTGCCGACTACCGGTATGACCGCCCACTGCAAAACCACCGCAAAAGCCAATACCAATACCGACAATAAGTGCAGCTGCCAACATTCCGGCGCTGTATCTATGCTTTTTATCCATATAAAATCTCCTCACTTTATAACACTGTGAACACCAGGCAACCCGGCCTATTCCAAAAGCCATCTGACGTGTTCTGACATCTATGCCATATGAATGCATTTTAGCATAAATAGCGCCCCCTTGCAACATAGACACTGTTTATGCATATTTTATTATATACCGCTATAAGGAGGTTTTTATGAAGCCGCTTTTAGATTTGACCGATGTCAACTATACCTATCAGACAGCGGAAGGTGAAACACCGGCTGTCAAAAATTTAAGTTTTCGTGTTTTTCCGGATCATTTTCTCGGTATCATCGGTCCGAGCGGATGCGGAAAATCGACAATTTTATCCCTGATCGCAGGTTTGATCCAGCCTAATTCCGGCAAAATTGCCGTCTCAGCCGAAATCGGCTATATGCTTCAAAAAGATCATTTGCTTGACTGGTTAAGTATCAAAGACAACATTACACTCGGCCCGCGGATTCATCATAAACTGACACCCGAAAAGGAATCCTGGGCCGATAAAATGCTGGAAGAATATGGTCTTGCCCCTTTCGCAGATGCCAGACCCAGTCAATTATCCGGCGGTATGCGTCAGAGAGCCGCCCTCATCCGGACATTGGCCCTTTCTCCCAGTCTTCTTCTTTTGGATGAACCCTTTTCAGCCCTCGATTATCAGACAAGACTTACGGTTTCCGACGACATTTACCGAATTCTTCGCACTCAGCACATGAGTGCTGTTCTTGTTACCCATGATATTTCGGAGGCCATCAGTTTTTGTAACCGTATTATTGTTTTGACCAGCCGTCCGGCTTCCGTCAAAAAGACTTTTGATATCCACCTGACTCTTGATGGAGACCGAACACCTTTTAAAGCCCGCATGGCACCTGAATTTAAAGATTATTTCAATGAGATATGGGGTGAATTAAATGTCTGATCCAACCATTCTGTACCCGGTTTCCAACACATCCCGGGAAGAATTTCTTGCTGAAAGGAAAAAACAGAAATATTTCATTACAGGCATGCGCTTTTTCATCCTGATTTTCATCTTGGCCGGTTGGGAAATAGCAGCCAGATATCATCTGATCGACGCTTTCATTTTCAGCAGTCCGACCCGTATTTTTAAGGTTATGCTGCAAATGGCAGCTGATAAAAGCCTTTTTTATCATATCGGCATTACCATCGGTGAAACCCTTGTCAGTTTTGTCCTTGTACTGATCATCGGCACACTGATCGCCATGCTGCTTTGGTGGTGCCGCAGCGCTGCTGATATTCTCGAACCTTACTTCGTTGTTCTGAACAGCCTGCCAAAAACAGCGCTGGCGCCGATTCTTATTGTCTGGCTCGGCAACAATATGAAGACCATCATCGTATGTGGTGTGACAATGGCAGTCTTCAGCACCATCATCAACCTTTACACCGCCTTTATTCATATTGACAGTGATAAACTACTGCTCATCCGGACCCTTGGTGGCACACGCAGAGATATTCTTCGCTATATTGTTCTTCCGGCCAGCATCTCGGCCATCGTCAGTAACCTGAAAGTCAATATAGGTCTCTGCCTCGTCGGCGTCATTATCGGCGAATTTCTGGCGGCCAACGCCGGCCTGGGCTATCTCATTATCTACGGCAGTCAGGTTTTCCGTCTGGATTACGTCATGCTCAGCATTATTATTTTGTGTATACTGGCTATGGTACTCTATCAGCTGCTCTCTTTTGTCGAAAAACGTTACCAGAAAAAACAGTAACTCCGACAGTTTCAATCAATTTTAGCAATATATTACAGATGTAACCTAACCTTTCCAATTCTATTAAATAATCCGCGATTCATTTAAATAAACTGCAGATAAAATATAAAAGCCGATTTCCAGGATTTTGATAATCATTTGATTCATAATCCCAGAAATCGGCTTTTAAAATTAAGCGTCTGCCTTAATAGGCAACGATAATGCCGCCATCATTGGCGTACATCGTTGCAACACCTGCTGTATCCACGATCACAATACCCTTAAAGGCGTATTTCTTCTCAATCTCAACCTTAAGCCATTCTGCACGCTTCAGGCAGTTGCAATGAGAGATCATCAGATACTTATCCGTCGGATGGATGACCGTTTTACCAATCTGCTCTACCATCTTCATCAGTGCCTTCTTCATGCCACGGCCCATATCCAGCTGCTGGATCGTGCCTTCCGGGGTAGAACCCATGACAGGCTTGATATTCAGTACATTGACCAATGTCGCCTTAAGACCTGATAAACGGCCATTCTTTCTCAATGTCTCCAATGATTCCAGAACAAATAATGTTGCCTGTTCCTCAATATACTGCTCAACTTCACTGACTACTTCCGAAAAAGCCTTACCAGCCTCCAGGCATTCCTGAAGCTTCATCAGGATCAATGTCTGACCTGCACTGGCAGAACGACTGTTAAAGACATGAATCTTCTTATCCGGATACTCTTCCTTCAAAAGATCTGCGCCAAGCTTTGCACTATTATAAGAACCGCTTAATTCCGATGAGAGTGTAATGGCATAAGCATCCTCATTGTTATAGCCATAAGCCTGCATATACGCATCCGGTGACGGACATGCGGATGACGGTGCCTCCGGGCATTCTGCCACTTTTCGCAAAAATTCCGCCTGGTTAAAAGTTTCATCATCTATAATCTTATCTTCCCCAACATTCAGTGTAAGGGGCACAAGTGTGATATGTTCATCCTTCTTCATAGCAGCAGTCATATCTGTACAACTGTCCACTGCAATATGATATGCCATTTATTTATCCTCCTGCATCTATCACAGCTATCCTGCCCATCCACTATCGCATACTGCAAAATAACTGCTGTTATCTATCAACAACTATTCAACATAGTTTTCATTACTATATATCATAGCATACCAAACATCTTTTGAAAAGACCAAATTCACATCCATTGATTATATTGCGTAATTGTGTTACTATAAATAGTGGAAAATTTCCTATTATATTATAATTTCAAATGCAGAATGGAGAATGAATATGCAGACATTACCAAAAGAAGTTGAACAGCTCTTTCACTACCTGCAGAACGGCACATCCGCTTTTCATGTGATTGCCCATACCAAACAGGTTCTGACAGAAGCCGGATTTACAGAGTTACATATAAAAGACAACTGGACACTGACAAAGGGCGGCCGTTATTTCTGCAGTCCTTTTGATACAACCCTCTACGCTTTTACAATTGGTGAATCCTGTGACCTTTCCAATGGCATTCACATTGCTGGTGCCCACACAGATTTCCCGGCCATCAAAATTAAACCAAATCCGGAAATTTTTTCTCATGGCTACATGCAGCTGAATACAGAAGTATACGGCGGTCCTATTTTAAATACATTCTTCGACAGACCATTATCCCTTGCCGGAAAAGTTGTCACAAAGGGTGACCGATATGATCGTCCGGTCAGCCATCTTGTGGATCTGAAACGTCCCGCTGTTTATCTGCCGAATCTGGCTATTCATATGAATCGCGCCATCAACGAAAACGGTGCTCCTATCGACAACCAAAAGCATCTGCTGCCTATCCTCGGCACACTGAATGAATATCTGAACAAAGATACAACTTTCATGGATCTACTTGCCAAAGAAATCGGTGTGGACGCCAAAGATATTCTTGATTATGATCTTTGCATGTACAATCTTGATCAGCCTGAACTGGTTGGTTTCACAGAAGAATTTATCTCCGCACCAAGACTGGATGATATCACTTCTGTATGCGCTCTGATTCACGGTCTTGTTGAAAGCAAGAACGCTGACCGCGTTAACCTTGTCTGCTTATTCGATAACGAGGAAATCGGAAGTCTCAGCAAACAGGGTGCTGATTCCACACTGCCATCTGTGATCATCGGCAAGATCTGGCAGGCTTTCGGCAAAAATCAGATTGACTGCATGTCCGATATATCAGATGGTCTGATGCTTTCTGTTGATGTGGCTCATGCTTACCATCCAAATTATCCGGGCACTCAGGATATCACCAACTATCCGATCATGAACGGCGGATTTATTCTGAAAACAGCCAGCAACCAGTCTTATACATGGGATTGTGAGAGCATGGCTTCCCTCATTGCACTGTGCCAGCAGGAAAACATTCCTTATCAGCGCTTTGCAAAACACTCCAACACAAAGGGCGGCGGCACTATCGGTTCCATCATCTCTTCCCATCTGCCAATGCGCACCGCAGATATCGGTGTCGGACTTCTGGCCATGCACTCAAGCCGGGAAATGATGGGCAAAGACGACCAGATCGGTTTGACGCACTTTGCTAAGGCATTTTTCGAAAACTAAAAATCCAAACTATGAGAAACACGCTCCGCGAGTTTCTCAAGTTATCGCGGCAGTCGCCAAGGTCTCGTGCAAGCACGGACTTTGGCTCGTTGCTCGCGTAAAATAAAAGCTGCCAGCTCTTAAAAACTGGCAGCTTTTTATCGTTGTTTCATTTAACTTTTATTTTACGCCGAGGAGGTCGCACAGGGACAATACATAAATCTGTCCTGCATTGACAACGTCTTCGATGTCTACATTTTCGTTTGGTGCATGGATGCCTTCTGTGTTGGATGGGCCATACTGGATGGTTGGTACGCCCTTGAGACGGTATTCTCTTGCGTCGCTGCAAGCCCACTGCCATGCCGGATATACAGTAATGCCCCAGATGGCCTCTGCATTCTTCTTGATGGCCTGTACGATGTCTGAGTCATCACGGGTGACATTCGCTTCGCTCTTCCAAAGGAGTTCATATTCAACGCCTTCCACACCGGCAGTCTTAATCATCTCTTTGACTGTGTTCTCAATTTCTTCATGATCTACGCCATAAGGCAGACGGCAGTCGATGGTTGCTTCGCAGTAATCCGGAACCATATTAGGACGTGTGCCGCCGGAAATCAGGCCTACATTGGCTGATACATGGTTAATAACATTGCCGATGCCCTTCATATCCAGTTCTTTTTCTGCAACCATCTGTGAATTAGCCAAAGACTGTAAAAGATCTTCCGGATAATGACCTTCAATCTTTGTCAGCATTTCGATATTTGCCAGAACTTTGTTCAGTTTCAGGATCGCATTGTCACCCTTGTAATTGCCAAGGCTTCCATGAGCAGACTTGCCGGTGGATTTGAAGACAATATGCAGGTTGCCTTTCTGTCCGGATTCAATGGTCCAGTTGGTTGTCGGTTCCGCAATAATGGCTGCATTGGCTCCTTCAGCGTAGCCCTGTTCACAAAGCCATGTTGTTCCATATTCACTGCCGCTCTCCTCATCAGAAACAATATGAAGACGGATATTACCTTTCAAGTCTGCTCCTGAATCTTTCAATACTTTCATAGCAAACAGAAGACCTGCCACACCGGCTTTCATATCAGAAGCGCCGCGGCCAAGGATTCTCTTGTCTGTAATTTCGCCACCAAATGGATCATAATCCCACTGAGAGCGATCGCCGGCAGGGACAACATCCACATGTCCATTCAAAATCACACTGAAGCCGTCATCGCTGCCCATTTTTGCCAGTACATTCGGATGATCAGGATTACAGGAAACTTCTTCATAGCTGATACCTGCATCAGACAGATACTTTTCTACAAAATCAATGACATCTCTCTGTGTTCCTACAGGATTCTCACTCGGGATACGAATCAGATCTGAAGCCAGTTTGACAAGATCATTCCTTCTGCTTTTAGCCAGTTCCCAAACATCATTTCTTGTTACATTGTTCATTGAAATTCATCCTCTTTTCATTTTCTGCAGTTGCTCAAAATCAGATTTTGGAACTGCTGTATTTTACTCATATAAGAAACATGCAACCTGGTGACCATCACCAGCATCCTTTAACTTAGGGATTTCCTTTCTGCACCTATCCATGCAGTTCGGGCATCTGCCCGCTAACGGACATCCAATCTGATCGCCGATCGGGCTTGGAATATCACCTTTTAGGACAATACGTTCTTTTTTGGCAAAAGGTGAAACCGGCGGAATCGCGGACAATAATGCCTTCGTATACGGATGCAGCGGATTCTCATAAATGGCATCCGCTTCACATAATTCTACAATTCTTCCCAGGTACATAATGGCAATTCTGTCACTGACATGTTTGATAACACCCAGGTCATGGGAAATAAAGATATATGTCAGATTGTACTGCTGCTGCAGTCTGTTGAACAGATTCAGCACCTGTGCCTGAATGGATACGTCCAACGCAGAAACCGGCTCATCACAGACAATTACCTTCGGATTCATAGCCAACGCTCTGGCCACATTGATACGCTGTCTTTGACCGCCTGAAAATTCATGAGGGAAACGGTTGACGTGCTGAATATCAAGACCAACCTCTCTCATCAGTTCCAGAACACGTTTTTCACGCTCATTTTTATCGGAAATCAGTTTATGCACGATCAGCGGTTCCTCGATCAATTTGCCGGCTGTCTTTCTCGGATCCAATGAAGAGTAAGGATCCTGGAAAACCATCTGGACATCCTTCTTGGCTTTCTTAAGTTCTGCCCCTTTCAGTGAAAAAAGGTCTTTGCCGTCAAAAGTCACAGAACCGGCGGTTGCCTTGTGCAGCTGGATCAATGTACGACCGAATGTTGATTTACCGCAACCGGATTCGCCGATAACACCCAATGTCTCACCTTCATAAATATCTACAGACACATCGTTTAACGCATGGAGAATCTGAGGTTTACCGCCAAGCTTTTTGCTTTTGATCTCAAATTCCTTGGTCAGATGCTCAATTTTCATCAAAACTTTCTTTTCATTACTCATCCTTTAAGCCCTCTCCTTTCTCCAGTTTATTGGTCAGATTCTGTCTGTGGCAGGCTACAAAGTGTCCCGGTTCTACTTCAACAAGAGGTGGTACAGACTGTGTACAGGCTTCTGTCACATACGGACATCTGTTGTAGAAATTACAGCATTTGCCTGTCAGACGAAGGTCAGGCGGTGTACCTGGAATAGTCTTTAATTCACCCTTGGATTCATCAGACAATTTCGGCATAGAATCCAGGAGTCCCCATGTATATGGATGACGCGGATTGCTGTAAAGTGTCTTTGTATCTGTAAATTCCACTGTATTGCCGGCATACATAACCATGACTTTATCACACATTTCCCACACAACGCCCAGGTTATGTGTAATCAGAAGAATGGCTGTATCCATATCTCTCTGAAGTTCTTTCAGAAGTTCCAAAACCTGTGCCTGAACGGTTACATCCAAAGCCGTCGTCGGCTCATCGGCAATGATCAGTTTTGGTTTACAGCAAACTGCCATGGCAATGATCACACGCTGACACATACCGCCTGAAAGTTCATATGGGTATGAATTCATACGTTTCTCAGGTTCAGGAATCCCAACTTTACTCAATGCCTCAACAGACATTTTCCAGGCTTCATCTTTCGTCACATTCTGATGAGCCATGATCATTTCTGTCATCTGCTTGCCAATCTTGAAAACCGGGTCAAGGGATGTCATCGGATCCTGGAAAATAACAGCAATATCTTTGCCTCTGAAATCATTTAACTCTTTTTTGCTTAATGCCAGAACATCTTTGCCTTCAAATTCAATGGAACCTCCGACAATCTTGCCTGTTCTTGGCGGAAGAAGACGGATAATAGAGCTGGAAGTCACACTCTTACCGGAACCTGACTCACCAACAATACCCATGGTCTCGCCTTTTGCTATATTAAAACTTACACCATCTACCGCCTTCGCAATACCGCTGGCTGTATAAAAGTAAGTCTTTAAATCTTTGACTGTCAATATATTTTCACTCATCGTATCACCTCGATTACTCGTATTGTGCTTTCATTTTACTGAATGCTTTTCGCACCGCTTCCATCTTAGAGGAATCTGAAAGGATATCCACCGCAGTCATAGCCATACCCTTCGCTGCCGCCTCGATGGCTCTGTATCCATCGGAACTTCCTGTTGCTTCCTCAAATTCCGGTGTATGAACCCTGAGTCCCGGTCGAAGCCGGATATAGGCCTGGATGCCCGGAAGTGCATGGGTCACATTCCCCATATCCGTACAGCCAATTCCCTGTTCCTTTAATCTCGGACACAGTTCTTCACCAAGAACTTTGAAATTCTCTGCCAGTGTATCCTCCAGAACAGGATTATTGCGAATATCCTCATAAGATAAATCAATCATCTCATATTCAAAACGCGTTCCCGTAATTGCTGCCACATTCTCACAGATTTTGATGAAGCGATGGAATAATTCCCATTTATATTTCATACTGAATGACCGAATGGTAAACTCCGCAGAACAATGATCCGGTATAAAAATAGCCTGATCGCCGCCGTCACGGATAATGCCAAGAATCTTACCCTTGTCTCCAAGTTCAAGACGCATGGCATTGACAATATTAAACAGTTCAAGAACAGGCGTCAATGCGCTGATTCCCTCTTCCGGCCATGTGGCTGCATGCGCTGTTTTGCCATAATAATGTACGCGGATATCTGTTTTTGAATAGGAAATATCATTGACACATGTATCTGATGAGGCGTGAGTCAGCATCGCAAAATCAAGGCCTTCAAAAGCGCCGTTTTCCAGCATAGTGATCTTGCCTCCGCCGCCTTCCTCTGCAGGTGTCCCGAGAACAGTAATTTTACCGCCTAATGTATCAATCACAGATTTCAGACCAATTCCCGCACCGCAGGCAATGGCACACATCAGATTATGTCCGCAGGCATGTCCCATGCCCGGAAAAGCATCAAATTCACCAACAAACCCTACATTCAGTCCGGGTTTTCCGCTGTCATAAACCGCTTTTACACTTGTCTCAATGCCTCCGACACCTGTTTCTACCTGAAAACCATATTTTCTCAAAAGTTCAGACATGGCTTTGCATGCTTTAAACTCATGAAAACTGTATTCTGGATGATGCCAGAGATAATCTGAAAGTTCTCTCAGATCCGGCATGATTTCTTCTATTCTTTTTTGAACTGTCTGTTTATTTTCCATTTCATTCATCCTTTATTTGTAACTGTTCAGAGCCAAGCAAAATCTCATAAAACAGGCATAAAATGCATGCATTTTTAAGACTGTTTTTGAAATTTTATTTGGCGGATACGCCACACCGACGAAATGCGTCGCATTTTGGAGGTTGGCTCTGAATAGATATCTTTATTCAAACTGAGGATCTGCGAAGACCTTCGCAGCACAATTACTGTTTCATCTTAGGATCCAGCACGTCGCGGATACCATCACCGAAAAGGTTAAAGCCAAGTACAGTGATCAAGATAAATGCACCGGAGATTGTTGCCACAAACGGTGCGGTTGTCAAACTGCTTTTGCCTTCACGAAGAATACTTCCCCATGAAGCTGTCGGTGCAGCAATACCAAGGCCGAGGAAACTTAAGGCTGCCTCAGAAATAATGGCACTGGCTACATTCAATGTTGCATATACAATAATCGGAGAAATAGCATTCGGAAGAATATGTGTAAACAGCAGTCTTGTGTTGGAAACACCGATCACACGACAGGCATTGCAGTATTCTTCATTTTTAACAATATGTACTTCACCACGAACCACACGGGCAAAGCTTGGAATATTACCGATACCGATGGCAATGATAACATTGATCAGTCCCTGTCCGAGTACTGTCATCAGAATAATGGATAACAGTACAAATGGGAAGGAGAGAAAACCATCCATGATTCGCATGATCACAGAGTCTACAATACCGCCCATGAAACCTGCGATCAGGCCAAGCAGCACACCAATGATACCGCCAACGAATGTACCTCCTGCAGCAACAATCAGCGAAACTCTGGCACCGTAAATCACACGGGACAGAAGATCACGTCCGAACTGGTCTGTTCCGAAAATATGACCTTCTGAAAAAGGTTTCAGAAATGCATCCAGTGGATGAATTTCATCCGGATCATAAGGTGCAAGGACAGGTGCAAAAACGGCGATGAAAACCATGACAACAACAATCACAAGACCGATCATGGCTGTTTTGTTTCGTTTTAATTTGTTCCAGACATTATTGGCACGACGTTCTGTTTTGAGCATTTCTGCCTGAGCATCCAGGCCGAGTGCATCCGCGGATGTCGTTTTTGTTGTATCTGCCATTTAATTACCCCCTTTCGAATCATAGCTGACGCGTGGATTAATAATCATATAAACCACGTCTACCAGTAAATTGACAACGACAAAGACAACGGCAATAAAAAGGACCGTTCCCTGAATCAGCATATAATCTCGGTTATCGATGGCGGATACGATCATCGTACCCATACCAGGCCATGAAAAGATACTCTCTGTCAAAATGGCACCTGTAAAAGCGCTGGCCAACTGAAGACCAAGAACTGTGACAATTGGAGGCAATGCATTTTTTAATGCATGCTTCCAGATAATGCTGCTCTCTTTGATACCACGGGCACGAAGTGCTTTGATGGAATCACTATGTATAACCTCCAGCATACTGGAGCGGGTTATTCTGGCGAATGTTGCGGTAGGGATTGTTGCCAGACAGAAACATGGCAGTACCATATGGGAGATCACATCTCCGATACCTTTGCTCATAGAGCCCATGCCCAGGGCAGGCAGCCATCCAAGCTGTACTGAAAACAGGTTGACAAGCATCAGGCCCAGCCAGAAAATCGGCATGGACACACCAACCAGTGCAAGAATCATAAAAATATAATCTAAAATCGAATACTGTTTTATCGCGGATAAAACACCAATGCCAACACCAATAAAAATAGCAATGACCAAACTGGTCAGAGTAATGACCAGCGTATTTGGAATTCTTTCTGCAATCAGGCTTGTAACCGGACGATTATAGACATAAGATGTACCAAAATCTCCATGCAGAATACCAATCATATAATCTGCATACTGTTCAAGCTTGCTCTTATTTAATCCAAGCTTAATCTCCATCTCGGCAATATCCTGGGCAGAAGCCTGCGGACCGAGGATTGTACGTGCCGGATTACCCGGAATCATTCGTGTCAAAACGAAAGTAATCGTAATAACAATGAGGAGTGTTGGAATACTTTGTAAAATACGTTTGAGAATTGTTTTTAACACTTACTTAATACACCACCATTTCATTTCAGCTGTCCGCAATCCACTGCGGACTTCTTAAAAAGAGAGGCGCGAACTCGCCGCGCCCCGCTTTCAAACACTCATTAATATTAGTCTGTTACCCATACATTGTTTTCTGTTGTAACAAATTTGACTGTATTATCTGCTCTCTCAATAAAATCATGAACACGGCCGTTAACACCGTAGATAACGTTTTCATTTGCATAGAAGAGACCTGGAAGATCATCTACGATCAGAGCAAGCGCCTGTTTATAGTAATCTGCACGATCAGCCTGATCTGTTGCTTCCAGCGCTTTCTGAAGTAATTCATCAACCTGTGGGTTGGAGTAATGCTGACCATTACCGATACCGCCAAACTCATCTGTTGAGAAGAGTTTGTTCAGGAAGAAGTATGGATCCGGATACCATGTCCAGGACATACCATAGACATCTGCATTATTTGACATTGCAACTTCTGAGAATGTGCCCCATTCAGATGCATGAATGTTTAAAGTAACGCCAACCTGTGCCCAGTAAGCCTGAAGAAGGACAGCCATGTTCTGTCTTGCTTCTGTATCACTGATGTAAAGATCAAGTGTCAGGCCGTCACCGTAACCAGCTTCTGCAAGAAGGGCTTTGGCATCTTCTGGATCATAACCTGGAACTTTGCTTTCAAGAGAAGCATCGTAACCCCATGAGCCCGGAGGCAGTGGAAGGCTTGCTTTCTGTGCTTCGCCGTATTTATACAGGGAAGCAACCATTTCCTCTACATTGACTGCTTCAATCAGCGCTTTTCTGACTTTGATATCAGCTGTAGGTCCCTGTTCCATGTTGAAGTAAATGTATGCAACATGAAGTCCCGGTGTCTCAAGCAGAGTCAGATCTGCATTATCCTTAACTTTCTGAACAGATTCACCCTTCAGATCCATGGCGACATCAAGCTCACCTGTCTGAAGTGCATTGGCTGCCTGTGTAGAGTCTGTGATAACCTTGAAAATAACTTCATCAAGATTTGGCTCTGCCAACCAGTAATCAGCGTTCTTCTTCAGAACTGCCTGCTGGTCAAGCTGAAAAGATTCCAGAGAGAAAGGACCTGTACCAACTAAATGGCTGCCAAAGTCATCGCCCCAGCCTTCAACTTCTTCCTTAGGAACGATTGCGTTGCCCGCATCTGTTAATGCTGTCAGGAAAGAAGAGTTCGCTGTTTTCAGTGTACATGTCACTTCATAATCGCCTGTTGCTTCTGCTTTGTCAAGCATGGACAGACGGTTGCTGTCTGAAAGTTCACCTGAACGGTTCAGTGAGTAAGCAACATCTTCCGCTGTCATCTCACGGCCATCCTGATACTTTCCTTTCTGGAACTTAACACCCTGACGGATATTGAATACATATGTCATACCATCATCAGAAACTGTCCAGTCTGTTGCCAGAGAAGGTACATACTCAGATAAATCCTTGTTGTACTCGACCAGAGTATCACAGACATTTTTGATAATCTGGCTTTCATAAACACCGCTGTAGTGGATTGGATCCAGTTTACTTGGTGAAGCGGATAAGGAAATTGTCAGTGTACCACCTTTGACTGGATCTCCTTCTGCTTCTGTCTCGCCGGATGCTGTTGTCTCTGCTGCAGCTGAAGAACTGTTTGCTGCTGTACCTTCTGTTTCTTTAGAACCAGAATTACCGCAGGCTGCAAGAGAAACGCACATGGATGCAACAAGTGCAAGTGCTAAAATTCTTTTTTTCATCTCTTTTCCTCCTCGTGAAAAAATTATAACTACTGGTGTTCCTCCAGCCATCTCATGGCACATTCTGTATACACAGCAGCCATTCTGTGGATTGCTTCTTCATTAAAAGTAACCCTGCAATCGTGAACACCATAATTATAGCCTTCTTCCGTGCTTCCCGTACCAAACCAGTACAGGACAGATGGAACCTTAACGGAAAGTGCCGAAAAATCTTCGGACCCCGTCATTCGCTCAATCGGCTGTGCCGTACTTTCACCGAGCAGATCATCAATATAACGGATGGTATCCGTTAAAAGCTGATCATCATTATACATTGGCGGAATACCATCTCCAATGAAATCAATTTCACATTCCGCACGGAATGTCTTACATACACCTTCGCAGATATCAATCAGTCTCTGTCTGGCAAAAGCCTTGACATCCATGTTCATTGTTCGGATTGTTCCCTGCAGAACTGCCTCAGCCGGCATAATATTGGCTGCCGTTCCTGCATGCATAGAACAAATCGTCAGGACAATCAGTTCATTTGGATTGATCTCTCTGCTGTTGATGGTCTGAAGGGCCAGCTGTATATGACAGGCCACATTGATGGGATCTACATTTCTGTGAGGTGCTGCACCGTGTCCGCCGATACCTTTGACCTTAATTGTAAAGACATCACTGGAACCGCAGCCTGTTCCTCTTGTATAGCCGGCCTTGCCAAGGCTGTCATGCAGCACATGGATTGCCATAGCCGCATCCACATGAGGATTCTCCAGAATACCAGCCGCAATCATGTCATTGGCTCCATCCATGATCTCCTCCGCCGGCTGAAACATCAGCTTCACCTGCCCCTTCAACTCACTTTCATGGGCTTTCAGAAGTTTGGCCGCCCCAAGAAGGGCAGATGTATGAAAATCATGTCCGCAGGCATGCATTTTCCCATTGATAGAAGAAAACGGCAATCCTGTCTCTTCCTTCATCGGAAGTGCATCCATATCGCCGCGAATCAAAAAAGTCTTCCCGCCATCAGGGCCGATCACTGCACTGATACCTGCTTTTCCGACCGCCTTTGGTGCATATCCATATTCTCTTAATTGCTGCATCACATACGCTGTTGTCTCCGGAAGATCAAATCCAAGCTCCGGATTCTGATGGAGATGTCTGCGATGTGCGATCAGCTCGTTCTCAATCGCTTTCGCTTCACTTACGATTGAACTCTGCATAGCTTTCAACTCCTTACATCATATATCCATAATGATATATCCACAATGGACATTTGTCTGCACAAGACGTATTATACTATTGTATTTTCAATTCTGCAAGTCCTTTTGCATTTTTATTCAAAAAATTTATTCATTCGTCACTTTAATCTGTTAAAAGAGAGGATTTCCTTTCAAATTCTATTGACCCATATCACATTTTGCTATAAACTGAATGTAATGTGCAAATATGCCATATATCATTTTATATCTAAGGAGGCAATTAACCATGTTATTAAGACAGGTTATCGAACTGTTTGATCTGCTTGACACTCCTGCTGCCAACGGCACAACAGTCACAGATCTTTTTAAGGAAAGAGGTAACGTAGAAGTTACTGTAGAAAATGTCAAAGGTGATGAAGGCGACACAGATTGTGTAACAATTCTCATTAAAGGCAGCGAAGGAAAATCTGTCGGTGGCTCTGCTCCGACACTCGGAATCATTGGACGTCTTGGCGGACTTGGTGCAAGACCCGAAGTGACAGGTTTCGTTTCTGATGGCGATGGTGCATTAGCTGCACTGGCTGCCGGTCTTAAACTGACAGAAATGAACACCAAAGGTGACATTATGAAAGGTGATGTCATCATCGCAACCCATATCTGCCCGGATGCACCAACTCAGGAACATTTTCCTGTACCATTCATGGGTTCACCAATCGACATGACAACAAACAATGAGAAAGAAGTTCTTCCGGATATGGATGCCATTCTTTCTATTGATACAACAAAAGGAAACCGTGTCATCAATTTAAACGGTTTCGCACTTTCTCCGACCATCAAAGAAGGCTATATTCTTGAAGTCAGCAATGACCTGATGGACGTTATGACACGTGTCACAGGCAAGCTGCCTGCTATTTTCCCTGTTGCACAGCAGGATATCACCCCTTACGGCAATGATCTGCACCATCTGAACAGTATTCTTCAGCCTGCGACTTCAACAAATGCCCCTGTTGTAGGTGTTGCCATTACAACAGAACAGCCAGTCGCCGGCTGCGCTACAGGTGCATGCCATTTTGAAGATGTTGAATCCGCTGCAAGATTTGCTGTCGAAGTTGCCAAAGGTTATGGCGACGGCATCATTTCTTTCTATGATCAGAAAGAATACGATCATCTGATTGAATTATACGGACCAATGAACGTATTCCAGACTTTCGGCAAGGATAAATAAAAGGACTGATTACATGAAACAGATCAAAATCGGTGCAATTACCATCGGACAGGCACCCCGCACGGATATCACCAGAGATATCCTGCCGCTGCTGCCGGATTACATGACATTGACAGAATATGGTGCTTTAGATGATATGACCTATGAAGAAGTCATGTCACAGTTTGCTCCATCTGAAGATGATGAAGTGCTGGTCTCTCGCATGCGTGATGGCAGGCAGGCCAAATTTACAGAACGTTTTATCCGTCCCCTTGTCCAGCAGAAGATTGATCAGGCAGAGGCAGAAGGCGTATCAGCGATTATCCTGTTCTGTACCGGCGTTTTTCCGGAATTCAGACACCAGGTGCTTTTCATCGAACCTCAGCCGCTTTTCCATGCTATTGCTGCTAAACTGGCGGGCAATCAAAAAATCGGCATCCTTGTCCCGGAACCGGATCAGGTGGAACAGGCTTATCATACCTGGGGCAAAAGCGGCATCTCTATAGAAGCCACCTCTGCCTCTCCGTATCTGGAATTTGACAAAATCGTAGAAGCAGCTTCTTTCTTTAAGGACAAGGATCTGGCTTTTATCTGTACCGACTGTATGGGATTTACCATGGAGATGAAGCACCGTATCCAGGAGATCACCGGACTTCCGGTTCTTCTTCCAAGGACACTGGTTGTTCGTATCCTTTGCGAAATGTTCTCATAATATTGAATATTACATATTGAAGGATACAAAAAAGAAATCCGTTCCGGTTTGTTTTTACCGGAGCGGATTTCTTCTTATATTTATACTTTATTATAGTGCCGTGCTAATTTGTTACTCATTTACTACATTATCGAATTATCCGTTTATCATTGTAGTGCATAAAAATTCGATCAATTTGTAAAAATATACATTTACTTTATTTTGCAAGGAGTTTCAGAATTTCGTTGCTTCTTGCAACGAATTTCGTCATGGCTTCTGCACTTAATGGGCAGTGGCTTAATAATGCCAGATCATAAATCTGCTGACAGAACATATTGACATGCTCGCCTTCCGGATTGTTCAGTACATACTGTACCAGTGCATTATTCGCATTCAGTACAAGGGTCTGGCCTTCTGTGCCCATCTGACCCTGACTCATGCCGTACATCTTCATCATATCCTGCATACGACGCATATCCTCGGATAATGTAATCATGGCTGATGTGTCTGCATTCTTCAGTTTCTCAACCTTCACATCCAGTTCTTCTACACCAAGAGCTTTCTTGAAGATATCTGTCAGCTTTGTCTGATCCTCTTCAAGAACCTTCTTGTCATCTTCACTGGCTGCTTCTTTGAATACGTCCGCCAGATCTGTATCGATACGTCTGAACTTCACATTCTTGTCCTTCATTGCCTCTTCAAGACGACTGATGAATGGCTGGTCGATTGGATTCTTCAGGATAACCGCATTCAGTCCCTGTTCCTTGAACATGTTAATATACTGTGACTGCTGCAGCTCATCTGTGACATAGAATACCTGATTCTCATGTTTATCCTTAGCAGCCTCAAGATATTCATCCAGTGAAATATACTTGCCATCAAGATCCTTGTAAATGATGTAATCCTTCATCTTCTCGTTGAACTTGTCATCCTTGATGCAGCCGAACTTGATAAATGGATTAATATCATCCCAATACTTCTCATAGCTTTCTCTATCTGTCTTGCACATACCGGAGAGCTTGTCTGCAACCTTCTTCGTAATATAATCGGAAATCTTCTTAACAAAACCATCATTCTGCAGTGCAGATCTTGAAACGTTCAAAGGCAGATCCGGACAATCGATGACACCCTTTAAGAGCATCAGGAATTCAGGAATAACCTCCTTGATATTATCTGCGATAAATACCTGATTGTTGTACAGTTTAATTGTACCTTCGATGGATTCATATTCCATATTGATCTTAGGGAAGTACAGAATACCCTTCAGGTTAAACGGATAATCCATATTCAGATGGATCCAGAATAAAGGTTCCTTATAATCATGGAAGACACTTCTGTAAAATTCCTTGTATTCTTCATCTGTACAGTCATTCGGATGCTTTGTCCACAATGGATGGATATCATTCATCAGGGAAGGACGCTTATTGATCTTGTATCTTTCCTTACGAGGAGATACAACAACGGTTTCTTTCTCACCGTTCTCATTCTCCTTCTCTTCTGTCTTCTCATCTTCGACAATTGTCTCTGCGATGACATCATCCTCACGAAGTTCATCCTTCTCGATGGTCTGATATTCCTGTTCGCCGCCTTCTTTGCTGAGGTAGATCTCAACAGGCATGAAAGAACAGTACTTTGTAATGACCTCACGGGCACGATATTCATTGGAGAATTCATAGCTGTCTTCATTCAGATACAATGTAATCTCTGTACCTCTTGTTGTTCTGCTGCCCTTGCTCATGCTGTATTCACTGTCACCGTCACATTCCCAGAATACCGGTTCTGCGCCTTCCTGATAAGACAGCGTATCAATTGTAACCTTATCTGCAACCATAAATGCAGAATAGAAACCAAGACCAAAATGACCGATGATCTGATCTTCATTTGTCTTGTCCTTGTACTTCTCAAGGAAATCTGTCGCACCGGAGAAAGCAATCTGTGTAATATACTCTTTCACTTCATCTGCTGTCATACCGATACCATTATCGATAAACTTCAATGTCTTCTCTTCCGGATTCACAATGACATCTACACGGAACTTCTCACCTTCCTGAAGCTGGTACTCACCCATCACTTCAAGCTTCTGTACCTTTGTCACTGCATCACAGCCATTGGAGATTAACTCTCTGAAAAATATATCATGGTCTGAATACAGCCATTTCTTAATAATTGGGAACAAATTCTCACTGTTAATCGATAAATTACCCTGTTCCTGTTTAACTTCTGACATATTCAACACTCCTGTTCTATACAATAATATAATAAAATGCCAACTATCGGCAGTCATCAGCGTCTTCTGCTAACAAGTATTGTAATACCTTTATTTCTAAATGTCAAGAAAAATCAGCACTCATTTTTAACGAGTGCTAATAGTTATGTAATATTTATATGTAACAAAAATAAGTATATCCGTTACAAGCCACGATAAAGGATAGGCATTCATCAATATTTCAAAGGTCCCAATCCGGCGAAAAGCGGTTAAAATCCACAAAATACGAAAGCCGCAACATCCGACTACCACCAGTAATGCCGGTTGCAGAGAATGCCCCATTGCTCTTAGAAGTCCGCTTCCGACTTCATATCCGGCCGTCATACCATTAAAAGCCACCACTCGCTGCATTCTGATAAGTGCATAAGCAGCAGCCCCGGCATCCGATGTAAAAAACGGTATCAACCATCGATGTCCTGCCACAAAAAGCAAACTGATGCTTTCACACAATACACCTCCAAGTAAAAGGCACCAATTAAAAATCTGTCTGCACCTTTTTATATTGCCGACGCTGTAGTTTTGACTGGTAAAAGTCACCGCCGCCTGTCCGAAAGCATTTGAAATGTAATAGGTCAAACTTTCAAACGTTAAAGCAATGGAAAAGCCGGCACTTCCTTCCGCCCCAAAGCAGTTGACAGCAGATTGTATACACACATTTGCAACCGAAAAACACATTCCCTGTATACCTGCCGGTATTCCTACCTGCAATACTTCTTTCAGATATTTTTTATCCAACTGCATGGCCTTTACAGAAAGATGCATCGATCCTTTTTCCTGCATCAGAAAGCAGCACACAAAACTTCCGCTTACACCATTGGCAATAACCGTCGCTATTCCAACTCCGGCTACACCCATTTTGAAAGCTACGACAAAGAGTAGATTCAGGCCCACATTCAAGATTCCTGATAAAATCAGCGCATACAAAGGACATCTTGTATCACCTTTGCATCGAAGCACTGCCGCCCCAAAATTATAAACCATCATAAATGGCATTCCAAGGCAATAAATTTTCAGATAGAGCACCGCTTGCGCCATCACATCTTCCGGGGTCTGCATCAACGTCAATATCTTTTCTGCTGTCATCTGCCCAAAAACAAGAAGAAACAGTCCGCTGAGTACTGCCAGAAACATAACCGTATGCACCGACTTTTTTATCTTTTCTTCCTGCCTTTGTCCGACATATTTGGCAATCACAACATTGGCGCCGATAGACAAGCCTACAAACATGTTTACAAAAAGACTGATAACCATGGTATTACTGCCCACCGCTGCCAGTGCCTGTCTGCCGTCAAATCTGCCGACAATCGCTGTATCCGCCGCATTAAAAAGCTGCTGTAGCATACTGCTGCCCGCAAGGGGCAGCGCAAATCGGATAATATTTCCTGACAGCGATCCACGAAGCATATCCATTCCACTATTTTTCCGTTGAATTTTCATCATCTTATTTCCTGCATAAACAAGCGTATAAATAAGGAGACCTCCCAAAGCATATAATTTCTCTGGGAGGATTTATGAAGTTAAAGAAGTTATTGGCATATTTTTATATTGAGATTATGAAAGTGTATAGAGTGCGACCTCGTCGATTTCTCTGTTGGCAGAAATCAGTCTGTCAGCACCGTCCTTCATATAATGAAAAACATTAGCCGATCCGCAATCTCTGTCAATAATTTCTGACTGGTATTTCTCTTCCGCTTTATTCCAGCTGAATGCAATCAGGTTCCGTTCACCCTTTCGGTGCCCGATGACTGCAGCCGGATGTCCGCAGAGCATACCGCCGTAAATGGCATGAGTAAATTCAGCTGTCTTTTCATACTCATAAACTTTCTGATAAACACTATCTGTCTTTTTATAAATACTGATCACATCACCGTGAAAAGGAGACAAAACCACCAGTTCTTTTTCCCCATCCTCATCTAAATCCACAAGGACCGCATCACTGGCAGGCGTATCTATCAACTGTTTAATCTCCCATGGTTCATTCGGTTTTGCCGGCGGTGTAAAAAGATAGACGCCGCAGTCTGCAGAAATCACGCAGGTATCTTTATCCTGTTCCGGTATCCTGTAATAGCCGTGATTTTTCAGCATCTCATCCTTCAGCACTTCCAATTTCAGCTGATGATTTTCATCAAATCCGCTTAAATCCTCCGGCAAAACGGCAGCATAAACTTTTCCCGGCATGGACCAATCCTCTTTGTACTCATGACCGGATTTCAATGCACAGGCAATGAGATAATGGACACCGTTTCTCTCCAGAATATCAAAACGGTGAACAAAAGGCAATTTGACCAGCGTTCTGACTTCCCAGTCTCCCTTTGCTTTTGGTGTCACAATAACAATTTCCGCCTCTTTTGAATCATTCGGCGAATAAAAACGGTGCGTTGCCAGAAACTGGCCATCCGTTCCCGGCACCTGAACCATACTCATTGTTCCACCGGGTCCGTCCCATACCTTGTCTACCTGATTGCCTTCACAATCAAATAAAAGGCATGGATCCTGTTTTTCAGCCGCCACAAGGATATAATCCTGCTCATGATAATGCAGCGGCGCAATCGAATAACATTTCGTCAAATTTGAAATGATTTTCTTTTCTACTTTCATAGAATCTTATCCTTCCCAAAAACTAACTGTTAGAAATTTCTTCCAGCAGTTCATTAAATTTCTGACATGTATGAAGCAGTTCTTCCTTCCATTGTAAATTGCCTGTATACCAGAATTCCGTTACATAGCGTCTGATATTTAACTCCCAGGCTTTTCTGACTGCTTTTTCAAAATCAACATGTCCTTCTCCAAAAGGAATTTCCCGGAATTTTCCCGGTACAGTTTCTTTCAGATGCATCGCAATCAAATGTCCTTTCCCAAGTGCCATGTCATCATAAATATCCTGTTTATACGTCACAGCTGCATTTGTCAGATTGCCGATATCCGGATAAATCTGCAAATAAGGAGAATCCACCAGGCAAACATATTTCATGGCCTTTTCTACTGTATTCATAAATTCCGTTTCCATAGTTTCAAAACCCAACAGAACGCCGGTCTTTTCTGCCATTGCCGCTGCTTTGCGAAGATTATCCAGAAATCGTTTTTTTGTATCATATGTAGAAGATTCGTAATAAACATCGTATCCAGCCAACTGGATAATCCGAATACCCAAATCATCCGCCAGTTCAATTGCTTTTTCCATGATGCGCAGACTCTGCTCTGCCCCCTCGGCGCTTCCAAGAGAATATCTGCGATGGCCGCTCAGACACATGGAACGAATCGGCATCCCGGTCTTTTCCATTAAAAGTGTCAGTTCTTTTCTCTCCTCACGGCTCATATTCAACCGGGCCAGCTTTTCGTCAGTCTCATCCACACTCATTTCCAGATAATCATAGCCGGCTTCCCTGGCGGCTGTCAGTTTCTCCGCCATGGTCAGATTTCCTGGCATGGCCTTCTCATAAAGACCCAGACAATATTTTTTATCCATAAATGCCTCCATTACAGACAGGATCTATACGGAATATTCTGAGGCGCCTCAAAGCAGTCCTCAAAACCTCTGCGATGATGATAAGCCCGTTTGTCCTTATCCTGAGGATAAATATATTTGCCGCCCACTTCCCAGAAAAATGGATGGAACTGATAATCCAGTCTGTCCTTCTTCATATCATAAAGTACCCGGATTTCATTGACATCTGCCATAAAGTTGGTCCACACATCATAATGAATCGGAATGACTACTTTACATCTCAATGCTTCAGCCATACGAAGAATGTCACATGAAGTCATTTTATCCTGCATACCGATTGGATTTTCTCCATAAGAGCCGAATGCAACATCTATATCATAATCCTTTCCGTGTTTTGCAAAATAAATAGAATAATGAGAATCTCCACTGTGATAAATATTGCCCCCCGGTGTTTTAATCAGATAATTCACTGCCTTATCATCCATATCCGTTGGACAGATACCTGTCAGTTCTTCTCTGTCAGGCCCCTGAGAATCTGTTGTAACAATACAGGTTCTGTCAAAAGAATCTAATGCAATGATTTCCAAATCTTTAATCTTAATCACATCTCCCGGTTTGACGGTGATGCATCTGTCCGCAGGAACACCCCATTTCTGCCACAATTCCACTGATTTCTTTGGACCGATAAATGGAACAGGAATTTCTTTGCCCTCTGCATCAAATGTTGTCAGATTACTTTTGATGACATGAGAAGCATATTCTGCACTCATATGATCCTGATGATAATGGGTTGCCAGAACCGCATCAACTTTTTTTATTTCGAAAGGATCTATCACAAAAGGGATAGCTCTTAGATTTGGCTGCATCATTCTGGCACCGCACATATTCGCCATCTGATGTCCGACTTTCATTTTACCGTCACCATGGGTTCTTTTGCCGTTACCGCACCACAAATCTACTGAAATATTGCAGTCCTGCGGTGTTTTAATCCAGATACCTGTACATCCCAGCCACCACATGGCCACGTTTCCCGGTGCCACAACTTCCTGTTCAATTTCCTCATTGAGCCATGTTCCCCATTCAGGAAATGTACTCATAATCCAGCTTTCTCTTGTAATTTCATCAATTTTAGACATAGGCTCCCCTTTACATGTATTATCCAAATATACGTTTAAATGCTCTTTCCAGGTCACAAATCAGGTCATCACAATTTTCAAGACCCACCGCTACACGAATAAAATCTGCCGGAATTCCTTTTTCCTTGTCCTCATCTTTCGGACTGATTAATGAATGTCCCTCGCCAAGACTTACCCAGTGTTTAAACAGTTTCAGCTCCGGCAGGAATTTCTCATACAATGTTTCATGATCTGTATCCAGTCTGAAACATAATACACCGCCAAAACGCTTTAACTGACATGCTGCTATCTCATGCTGCGGGTGTTCTTGCATTCCGGGATAAGTTAAATCCAGAACAAACGGCTTTGTTCTCAAGTATTCCACCAACTTTTCCGCATTGTCACAATGTCTTTCCATACGGATTCCCAGTGTCTGAACCCCTCTTAAAATAAGGAAAGAATTAAATGGACTTGCACAGCAACCCACAACACCCATCATTCGCTGCAGTTCATAATAAATCGCATGGCTGTTGGTGGAAATAGAACCACCAAGGGCATCTCCGTGGCCGTTGATATATTTTGTCAGACTCTCTGCCACAATATCGGCACCAAGCTCTGCCGGTCTACAAAGATAAGGCGAGGCAAATGTATTATCCACCAGGGCCAGTGCACCGTATTGATGTGCCAGTTCACAGCAGGCTTTCATATCGGCCACATGAAGTAGCGGATTGGCAATAGTCTCAAATACCACCATCCTTGCCGGTTCTTTTTTCAATGCCGCTTCAAGGGCATTTAAATCAGTAAAATCCACCATATCTACCTGAATATCACATAATCTCGGCAAATCTTCCCTCACAAAGAAATACGTCCATATGTACAAATCTTTATGACAGATAATTCTGTCACCCTTTTTCAATAAAGCCAGCATCGGCAGTGTCATTGCTGATACACCGCTGCCTGTCACCAGGCAGTAATTCATACCTTCTAAAGATGCGATGCATGTAGAAATAGCATCTCTTGAAGGATCCCCATGTCTCTGATAAGTATCTCCGGTGACGGAAGCATAAATCGGCATCGCCGAACGTCCGCTGTCATTGCCAACATCAATTGCCCGGGTCTCAAATGCCATATCTTCATAATCTTTCATCCGTTCGAAAATACCGACACGGTCAATTCCTTTCATCAGGTCTTCGCTTTTTCCCATTTTCAGCACTTCCTTTTAAATTTTAGTTCATTAGTTTCCATATACCTTTTCAGGATAATGACAGGCTACCACATGCCCCTGGGCAATTTTTCTCAACTGCGGTTCTTCCTGTTTACATTTGTCACAGGCGAAACGGCATCTCGGATGAAATCGACATCCCGTCGGCGGATTAATTGGATTCGGCACTTCTCCCTCCAGCATAATCTGGTTTTTCTTATGCAAAGGATTTGCTACCGGCACAGAGGACAACAGAGCCTGTGTGTAAGGATGCCCACAATGCTCAAACAATTCATCTGTTTCTGCAATCTCAACCATTTTTCCGAGATACATAACACCCACTCTATGAGAAATATGGCGGACAACCGCCATGCCGTGCGCAATAAACAAATATGAAATTCCCAGTTCTTTCTGGAGATCTTCCAGTAAATTCAAAACCTGTGCCTGTACAGATACATCCAATGCTGATACCGGCTCATCACAGACAATCAATTTCGGATTAAATGACAATGCTCTGGCTACAACAATTCTCTGCCGCTGTCCTCCTGAAAACTCATGAGGATACTTGTTGACATCACTCTCATGCAGCCCCACCAGTTTCAGCAGTTCCAGCACTCGCGGCTGAATCTGATCCGGCGGCAGCAGTTTGTGTTTTTTAATGCCTTCAGCAAGAATCGTCCCCACCTTCATTTTGGCATTCAATGAACCGTATGGATCCTGAAAAATAATCTGGATATCTTTTCGGTATTTCTGAAGTTCACTCTTGGACAGTTTTGTTAAATCTGTACCTTCAAAAAGGATTTCTCCAGAATCTGCTTTATGCAGCTGCAAAATTAATTTGCCCACCGTTGTTTTTCCACATCCGGATTCTCCTACGAGCCCAAAAGTTTCGCCTTTATAGATATCAAAAGTCACATCATCCGTAGCTTTGACACTGCCCACTGTTCTTTTAATAAATCCTTTTTTAACAGGGAAATATTTTTTCAAATGTCTGACTTCCAGCAGTTTTTCCATTGAATCAAATCCCCCTTTCAGGCAGATAACCGGCATAATGGCATCTGACCAGATGGCCATCTCCCATATTCACCAGTTGTGGTGCCTCTTCTTCACATTTTTTATCACAAAAATCACATCGCGGACCAAAAGTGCATCCATTCGGCAACTCATTAAATCTTGGCACCATGCCACGAATATTGTAAAGACGATCCACCTTTTCATCCAGCTTCGGAATAGCTTTCAAAAGTCCAATGGTATACGGATGCGCCGGATTGCCGAAAATTGTCTTCACATCTGCAATTTCAAGTATCTGACCGGCATACATAACCGCCACTCTGTCACAGTTTTCTGCCACAATACCCATATCATGCGTGATAAGTAGTACGGACATATCCTTTTCTTTCTGCATATCATGAATCAATTTCAAAATCTGGGCCTGAATCGTCGGATCCAGAGCTGTTGTTGGTTCATCTGCAATCAAAAGTCTCGGATTGCAGCTAAGGGCAATAGCTATCATGACACGCTGACGCATACCGCCGGATAATTCATGCGGATAAGACTGTGCTCTCTTTTCAGGTGACGGCACACCTACCATCTTCAAAATCTCTACGGCTCTCTCCCATGCTTCCTGCTTGCTGCATTTATTATGTAAAAGAATTGCCTCTGCAATCTGACTTCCGCATGTATATAAAGGATTCAAGGATGTCATTGGTTCCTGAAAAATCATGGCAATATCTTTTCCTCTCACCTTCTGCATCTGCTTTTCCTTCATTTTAAGAAGATTTTTTCCTTCAAACAGTATTTCTCCATTGGCAATTTTGCCAGGCGGTTCTGCAATCAGACGCATAATTGCTTTCGATGTCACACTTTTTCCCGAACCGGATTCACCTACCAAACCCAGCGTCTCATTTTTCTTTATTTCAAAGGAGACATTACGCACAACCGGTGTTTCCACACCATTCTGATAATAAGTTACTTTCAAGTCTTTAACCTCAACAAGCTGTTCACTCATCGTTATGTCCTCCTTTCTGTTAGTTATCTACTCTGATTTTTACATCCAGTGCATCTCTAAGACCGTCACCCAGGAAATTCAGAGCAATCACCGTCAAAAGAATTGCAATACCCGGAAAAATACTGAGCCATGAGGCCTTGCTGATATAATCATATCCGTCTCGAAGAAGTACACCTAGACTTGCTGCCGGCGGCTGTACACCGACGCCCATGAAACTCAAGGTTGATTCTGTAATTAATGCTGACGCTGCACTTAAAGACGTCTGAACGATAATGACGGAACTCATATTTGGCAGCACATAACGGGTAATAATTTCAAAATGATTGAGTCCTGTTGTTACAGCACTTTCTATATACTCTCTGCCGCGAATAGAAATCGCCATACTTCTTGCCAGTCTTGCGAAATACGGTACATTTGAAATACCAATAGCCAGCATAATATTCGTCATGCCTGAGCCCAGCACTGTTGCAAGAAGAAGTCCCAGAAGGACTGTCGGAAATGCACAGACCGCTTCAATAATCAGTACAAGAACCGAATCCACTTTTCCGCCTACATAACCGGAAATTGTACCGATTGCCGTTCCGACAATTAACGCAAAAGCCACGGAAACAAGGCTGATAGCCAGTGAAATACGAATGCCATAAATGACTCTGGCAAGTACATCCCTGCCAAGATTATCTGTTCCAAGAATATGTTCTATTCCCGGTGCCAGTAATCGTATCTTTGAATTTGTCTCAAAAGGATCAATGCCAAACAATGCATTGCCAAAAAGTGCCAGAATTACCAGAATTCCTAATATAATTAAGCTGATAAAAGCTGTTTTTCTCTTTTTTAGTTTTTTAAAAATATCCATCCTCTCACCACACCTTTCCGAAATTATTTCGAATCCAAACTGATTCTCGGGTCAATAAAAATATAAATAATATCCGTAATCAGATTGATGAGAACAATACAGGAAACAACCACCATAGCAATACCCATGATAATCGGATAATCTCGCTGAAAAATGGCATCCACCATTGATTTGCCCATACCAGGCATCAGGAATAATGTTTCAATAACGAAAACACCGCCAATCATACCGTTAATCTGGGATGTAATGGCTGTAATAACAGGTACCAGGGCATTCCTCAGAGCATGTTTGACAAAAATACCGACACTATTCTGTCCCTTTGCCTTCGCCGTCATAATATAATCCTGACTCAATGTATCCAACATAGCACTTCGGGTCTGCCGAATAATCGGAGCCGCCAAAGACAGTGCCAAAGTGACCGACGGCATAATCATAGATTGAATATGACGCATCGGATTAGTCGCAAAAGTGACATAGCCTGATGCAGGCAGCCACCCTAAATCCACTGAAAATAACAATACAAACAGAATCCCCAGCCAGAACTGTGGCATCGCCACACCAATCATGGCAATAGTACTCATAATATAATCCACCAGTTTATTTCTCTTGACAGCACATAGAATACCAATCGGGATACCTATAATAACTGCAAGAACAACGGAACAGACAATCAGTTCCAGCGTTACCGGCAAACGCTCAACAATTCTTTTGGCTACGGGTTGTGACGTCAAATAAGAAGTACCCATATCCCCTTTGACAAAATTTGAAATCCAGTGAAAATACTGAACATATAATGGGTCTGTCAATCCCATTGACTCTTCCAGCTTCTGTACCTGTTCGGCAGAGCCTCCCGCATCACCAAGCATTACAAGTGCTGCGTTGCCCGGCAACATATGTATGACACCAAACATAATCATACTTACCAGCAGCAGCAAAGGAATCGACCATAAAATCTTTTTTACAATGGCACTTACCATTAATTATTCCGCCCCTTTCCAGCAAATTGACCGGAGTATCATACTTTTCTGCCGGTCCGCTTCAGGAGCCGGGAACCGCCCGAAACAACGGTTCCCTCTCCATCTGCCATAACAGTTACATTTTTAAATCATTATTTGTTTAACCATGCTTCTGTGAAAATCATTGTACCTTCACCGTTGTACTTCAGGCCTTCAACCCATGTACGATATGCACTGAATTTGTAAGCTGTATAAAGTGAAACGATTGGGATTTCCTGTTCAACCATTTCCTGAAGCTGTGTCAGTTTTTCATTCTGTGCTGTCTCATCTGTTGTCTGGCTGATTTCTTTCAGTAATGCAGCAAGATCGTCGCTGAACCATTTAGAGGAATTCTGAAGTGCATTCTGACCAAATGTGTAATCCATCTGAATATATGGTGATGGCTTCGGATGTCCAAGTTCATTCATACGGATGCCTGCAGGTGTATCTTCATTATAAGAAGCCCAGAGCTGTTTAACGCTGGCACCATCTGTCGGACAGAGTGTCAGATTGAATCCGGCTGCTGCTGCCTGAGACTGAAGTAATTCTGCAATATCTTTGTTGCTACCATATGTACCATAATAAAACTCAATGGTTACACCGTCCGGATAACCAGCTTCTTTAAGAAGTTCTTTTGATTTTTCCGGATTGTAGTCATAAATCTTGCCGTCTCTGTAGAATGTCTGTGTAGGAAGAACGATGGTTGGTGTTTTGAAGCCGTCACCATTTAATAAAACATCAATGCATTCATCTCTATCAAAAGCATAACAAAGTGCTTCTCTGACCTTTACATTGTCAAATGGTTCTTTCTGCATGTTCATGTAAAGGATATACTGTGTCTGACTGGCGATCTTGTAAAGAACGATATCATCATTTGTGTTAAATTCATCAATGTAATTCTGATCGTAGAAGAAGTCCACCGCATCAATATCGCCGCTTTCCATATTAGCAGCCATAACAGCCTCATCACCAATAATCTGTACAACAACACTGTCAAGATATGGCAGAGCCTGTCCATCGGCACCCATCTTGTAATAATTTTCATTCTTTACTGCTGTCAGGCTTTCACCATCCAGGAACTCACTAAGTTTGAAAGGTCCGCATCCACCTTCACGGGCAAACACTTCAGGATCATTAGTTGATTTAAATTTCTCAATGGCTGCCGGAGCAAGAATAATACCGATTGGCTGTGCCATGGCAGTCAGGAAACTCGAATCCGGTGCTGAAAAATTGAATTTAACTGTATAGTCATCCACAACTTCTACATTATCAACATTGGCCAGATAACTTGCCTGTGCATGGGCAGTATCCGGATCCATGTAGTATTCCATAGTTGTCTTAACTGCTTCTGCATTGACCGGAGTGCCGTCAAAGAAATTGACGCCCTCTTTCAGTTTCATTGTCAGTGACAGAGAATCATCGGACCACTCCCAACTCTCTGCCAGAGACGGTTGTGCACTGTAATCCTCTTCATTAAACCATGTCAGTGTCTCAAAGAACAGTGAGTAGGTCATCATATCTCCTGCAGGTGCAATGACCTGTGTCGGATTGATTGGTGTTGTTCCTGTTCTTCTTAATGTTAATGTGCCGCCCCTCTTGATTTCACCAACAGAGGTCTCTCCGGCTTCTGTTCCGGCACTTTCACCGGATGCTGCAGCGGTTTCTGAGAAAGCCTGTCCCTGTGTTTCCTTTGTTCCCCCACCACAGGCTGCAAGGCTCATTGTCATTGCTAATACAATCGCTACTGACAAAATCTTTTTCATACCCTTTTTCATTGTACTCCTCCTTGTTTTGTTTTTTATTGATAAATATAAGTGTTCAATCATCACTTATATTTACTCACTGATTGCTTCAAACGGCATGCGCTCTTCTATCTGTCTGCGTTTCTTCTGTAGTGCCGTATATAAAGTCACCTGTTCTATCTCAGGTGTATAGACAGCCGTTTTCTCCTGAATCAAAATATCTGAAATATCTTTTTCTTCAATTTCTCCACATCCCAACAGCATCGAAATATAAGCACCGATTCCTGTCGTTTCCTTACAGGATACCGTTACCAGTTTCCTGTCCAGGACATCTGCCAACAGCTGGTTAAACAAAGGCATCTTCGAAAGTCCTCCTGAAACCTGTATCACCTCTGGTCTGCCAACCATTCTTTCTATCCGTCGATAACAGTCTGCGATTTCAAAAACAAGCGCTTCCAAAAATGCTCTGGCGATATTTTCTTTTGTTGAAGACAGCTTCAGATTCAAAAGGCCTCCGGCTTTATGGCTATCCCAATCAGGCATCCCTTTGCCTGCCAGATATGGCCATGCTATAATGCCATCCGCACCGGCGGTACTGTTATTTAATGCCTCATTCATTGCTTCTATAGAAACAGTATCTTCTTCAAAGTCAAACAGTATCTTTCTCATCCAGTCATAGACTGAACCGGTTCCCATATTACTGGCTTCCATTATCCAGGTTCCAAGGGCTGCTCCTTTGTTGACATGAATGACTTTTTCCTTATCCTCGAGCCGACTGCGGCTGCAAACTGCCACATAGGAAGCCGTTCCGTTATTAATGCCTATTTTCCCTGAAGCCAAAAGTCCCTGACCGATGGCCGAACACTGCTGGTCTCCCCCTGCTGTATAAATCTTCGTTTTCCTGTCAAAACCTCTGTTCTGCCAGGATTCTTTCAATACCCCCACTTCTGACCCCGGCTCCACCAGTCGGCACAACTTCTGTTCATCAACACCAAATATTTCAAGCATCCGTTCTGACCAGCAATTGCTGTTTAAATCCAGCAAATTGGTTCTGCTGGCAAATGTCAAATCTGTGACCCACTCGCCTGTCAGCAGAAAAATCAAATAATCCTGAATACCCGCCAGCTTATGACTCTGTTCATATACAGCCGGATAATTCTCTTTCAGCCACCGCATCTTCGGTGCTGAAAACATCGGTCTGGCATACATTCCTGTCACCCGGTAAATCTCATCACCATAATCAGCATTTAATCTGTCACAGATATCCTGCGGCCGTTTATCATACCACATCATAATCGGCCCTAACGGATCTCCCTTTTCATCCACCGGCAGAACAGAAGAACGTCCCGCCGTTAAAGCAATTCTATGAATCTTTCCCTTTCTACCTGCCGCCCATTCTGCACATTCCTGCATCATCTTCTCAAGACAGACCTGATAGCTCTCCGCTTTCTGAAGGGCAGTTCCATCCTCTGATACATCCATAAAATATCGCTGTGATGCAATATGTACAATCTGATGGTCGGTATCAAAAATAATCCCCCTGATGCTGGAAGTACCCGCATCAATAATCAATGAATAGATCATAGGCAACCCCATACCTTTTTTTAATTCTTTGTTTAAATGTTCATTTATTTATTTTTATGAACATTTTGTTTATTTTTATGAATCTCTTTGTTCAACAATAACACTTAAACCTATCTATGTCAATCGTTTATTTGTCAAATTTTCATTTATTATGCAAGTTATCCAGTATTTCATCCGTTATTTCATACAATTTTTTCCATATAATTCCTTGTTTTTCAATTTACTCCATTTTTACGATAACTTCTATAGACTTTTGTTCATATAAATGTTATACTTACGTTAACTGGGAGGATGAACTATATTGAAACAAAGCAGACATATTATCGAAAAAAGAAGAAATGATATCGTTGAATTATTGCATCAGTCAGGTCAGCAACAAGTTCAGACATTAAGCGAATACTTCCACACATCACCGTTGACCATTCGCCGTGACTTGATAGAATTAGAGAAACAGGGGATCATAGAGCGCACCTATGGCGGTGCCTGCCTGAAGAAAACACCTGAGCCTCTGCATGATTTTGCAGACAAACAAGCCATTCATAACCGTGAAAAGGAATTGATTGCTGAATACGCACTTTCTTATATTCATGACCGTGATACGATTTTTATGAACTCAGGAACAACCATTTATCAATTGCTGAAGCTTCTGGACAATCGTCCGATTAATATTGTCACCAACAATATTCTGGCTTATGAATGCTGCCCGCACCTTGGTGGAGAACTGATTTACACAGGCGGCACCTATTCCGATTTGACCAAAGCCTGCCACGGAGATTTTGCCACGAATGTCATTAATCAGATTTATGCAAACTTAAGCATTCTCGGTGTCAACGGCATCACCGCAGAGAACGGAGCTACCACTTCCAATCTCCAGGAAACCATCGTCAACGGCAAAATGGTAGAACGCTGCACCGGCAAGGTCATTATTATCGCCGACAGCAGCAAAATCGGCAAAACACACAGTTTCACAAGCGCACAGATTCAGGACATCGATATCCTGATTACCGGCGCAGATGCGGACCCGGAAGAACTGCGCCGCATCAAAGAGAAGGGTGTCGAGATCCATCAGGTCAGTTCCGCACTACCGATGGCTTTATAAAATATTTTATAAAAAAAAAGGTTCTGATAGATATCTCACATCAATATCTATCAGAACCTTTTTCTTTTACTATTCGATTGATTATTTTATATGCTTATTTTGAATCATATAATTATTTAGAAAAAACAATCTCCAGCTCCTGCTTCATACCCTCTGTCGCTGGAACGCCCATCAGTTTGCACACCAGCGGTGCCACATTCAGCTGTGAAATATAATTTTCCTCAAAACGTCCATTCTCCACTTTATCGCTGAAAATATAGAGAGCAACCTCTCTCTGGGCATGTTCCGTCCCCACATGAATACCAAGATTGTTCATTCCGTGGTCTGCTGTCACCACTACTTGGTATCCTTTCTCCAACCATTCCGGCATTCTTGCTGCTATAAGATGTCCCACAGCAGCCACCGCATTGGCATATTCAGCACTGTCTGCCCCTTTCATGTGCCCCCATTCATCCACCGCCATAGTGTGATACAGCATAAAATCCGGGTCGAAAGTTTTGCGCAGGCATTCTCCCTCGGCGAAGACGTGGGAATCTGGATAGTTGTCATCCCAGTAGTACATGCCGTACTGAATGGAGCCCTCAGCATCCAACTGCACCCTGTCTCTGTCTGATACATACGGTGCCCTGCTGTAAAGTTCACTCATCCATGAATAAGAAATCGCAGCTGTTCTGCCGCCTGCCTTGCGGCACAATGAAAAGACGCTGTCATAAGGCAGTACTCCGCCCACCTCATTACAGGTCACACCGTGCTTGCATACAGGAAGCCCGGTAAAAAGGGTGGCATACATCGGCTTTGAAAGTGACGGCAGTTCACCCAACACTTTATATTTCGCACCTTTATTATAATCAATCATATGTTCAAGATATCCCAGATACTTGCTGGCCGCTTCGTACTGACAGGCATCCAGCAACACAAAGATTGTTTTATCCATTGTATTTTCCTCCAACATTTCTACACTTTTTCCACTGTAATCCCATTCTGCTTCATAAACTGCGCCGCAGTGTCATCCCAGACATGTTCCAGTGTCTTATCCATAACAAAAGTTTTATAAGAAAGCCCCGTGACGCAAATCAGCTTCTTGTCCTGATAGCGAATATTCAGATACAGTCCGGATAGCTGTTCCTTCAAATGTTCCAAATGATATTTGCCAAGGAGCCAGTCTGTATTGTGATCAGACAGCTGCAGAACAAATTTGAATGAAACAGGCAGTTTCTTCCCCTTCATCAGCAAAAAAGCCACCGGCTTAATCTCCGACCAAAGACTCCATTTTCTGTCCTGAAGAAGCTCTGTTTCATCACTGCTATAGTAATCCTCGTTTAATTCCCCGTCAATAGTAAAAGCAGCAAATGTGGATACTTCTCCCTCCAGAACGTAAAACTGGTCAAAAACATTCTGAATCAGTAATTTTCTTGTAAAATCCCCGATATCTGTGATTGCAAACGTAATCAAGTCTTTTCCCCCATACTCAAACCGGCAGCACCATGCTTTTACACATAATGCTGCCACTAATAACTTCTTTAATTAAATTATACGTAACTGTTCAGAGCTAACCTCCAAAATGCTACGCATTTCGTCGGTGTGGCGTATCCGCCAAATAAAATTTCAAAAACAGTCTTAAAAATGCAAGCATTTTATACCTGTTTTTGAAATTTTGCTTGGCTCTGAACAATTACAAATTATACGTTAATTTCAGCCTTGACACCCAATAATTCTTTGTTCGCATCCAAAATCGGCTGAATCACTTCTTCGACAAATTCCTCAACCTGCTGAGGTGCACGGCCGACAAAGTTCTCTGGCTTCATAATTGCTTTCAGCTGATCCATTGTCATACCGAAGGAAGGATCCGCTGCAATACGTTCCAGAAGGTCATTCGGCTTGCCTTCTTCCTTGACAACACGGCCTGCTGCCATAGAATGCTGACGGATCTTCTCGTGCAGTTCCTGTCTGTCACCGCCGGCTTTCACCGCATCCATCATGATATTCTCAGTTGCCATAAATGGCAGTTCATTCATCAGATGCTGTTCAATAACCTTCGGATAAACAACCAGACCATCGACAACATTCAGATATAAATCCAGAATACCATCAATGGCAAGAAATGCTTCCGGCACACTGAGACGTTTATTAGCTGAATCATCCAGAGTTCTCTCAAACCACTGTGTTGCCGCTGTAATTGCAGGATTCAGAACATCTACCATCACGTATCTTGAAAGAGAAGCAATACGCTCACTTCTCATTGGATTTCTCTTATAAGCCATCGCCGATGAACCGATCTGATGCTTTTCAAATGGTTCTTCAATTTCCTTCAGATGCTGAAGAAGACGAATATCATTGGAGAACTTGTGCGCACTCTGAGCAATTCCGCTGAGAACATTCACCACACGTGTATCCAGCTTACGGGAATATGTCTGTCCGGAAACAGGAAAACATGCTTCAAATCCCATCTTCTGGGCAATTCTCTTATCAGCCTCTTTGCATTTCTCATGGTCGCCATCAAAAAGCTCCAGGAAACTTGCCTGTGTACCTGTTGTACCTTTGGAACCAAGAAGCTTCAACTGAGAAATAATATAATTCACATCATCCAGATCCATGATCAGTTCATTGAGCCAAAGTGCTGCTCTCTTACCGACAGTTGTCGGCTGAGCCGGCTGAAAATGTGTGAAAGCCAGTGTCGGCATATTTCTGTACTTCATAGCAAAATCTTTCAATTCTGCAATAACATTGATCAGTTTCTTTCTGACAATGTAAAGCGCTTCACGCATAATGATCACATCTGTATTGTCGCCAACATAACAGGATGTCGCACCCAGATGGATAATCCCCTTTGCCTTCGGGCACTGCTGTCCGTAAGCATAAACATGAGACATGACATCATGACGAACCTCTTTCTCACGCTTCTTGGCTACATCATAATTAATATCATCCTTAGCAGCTTTCAGCTCCGCAATTTGCTCATCTGTAATGTCAAGACCGAGTTCCTGCTCTGTTTCAGCCAGAGCGATCCAAAGTCTTCTCCATGTCTTAAACTTCATCTCCGGTGAAAAAACATACTGCATTTCTTTGCTGGCATAACGCTCTGAAAGGGGGCTCTGATAAATCTCGTGATTCATAATTTTTCTCCTTTTATTTGACGGGATTGTGAAACTTCAGGTTTATCGGAAAGATATAAAAATCGACAGGTCATAGCAGGCACGCTCACGCTGCCCAACGTTGGCAGTGGTACATAAGGCGCTACAAAACAGCGCCTAAGTACCAGCCACGTTGGAAGCACCTGCTTATGACCTGTCGATTTTTATATCTTCTTTCCGGGATGTATCAAGTTTCACAATCCCTGTTAATCTCATCGCATAATTAATTAAAAGAAAACAAATCCCCGACTCACTTCAACCTAAGTGTTGAAAAGCTTCTTCTGTCTTCTTCTTACATCGCTCATTATAGCATTTTTTTATTTCTAACGCTACTACATTTTTGCAGAAGTATGATATCTGCTTTTTCCGGGATTCTTCAATTCCCGGCAGAAGTTTAAAATCTTCTGAACTGATTTTTCTTACAGCCTGCGGTCAAATACTTCAAATATAGAATTAAAACGAGCAATACAGTACAGGTACTTATAATGCGGCTGGTTCTCAGGCGGTGTTTTTTACCACCTTATATACCACTGCCGGCATTATCGCAGTGCAAACATGCCTGTGCTGCATTGCTCATTTTTAATTTACGCGAGCAACGAGCCAAAGTCCGTGCTTGCACGAGACCTTGGCGTTGCTAAGCGCCAGTGGCGCTTGTTTAGCAACGACCGAAACGGAGTGTAGAGGCCGCGATAACTTGAGAAACTCGCGGAGCGTGTTTCTCATAGTTCTATAATGACACGCTTCATCCGCAGGCTTCTTGAACTTTTCAGTTCAGAAGCTTTTAAACTTCCATGTCTCCGCGGATGTCTCTCGTCGGAGGGTCTACAGGATAGTTTCCTGTGAAACAGGCGTCGCAATATTCAAGGTCTTTGACCATTTCATTCATTCTGTCGCAGTCCAGATAACCCAGAGAGTCCGCACCGAGAAGCTGTCTGATTTCATCGATGGTATGATGATTGGCTATCAGCTGATCACCGCTTGGAATATCCGTTCCGAAATAACAAGGGAACTTAAACGGCGGTGAACTGATGCGTACATGAACTTCTGTTGCCCCTGCATTTCTCAGCATGGTGACGATATTCGCACTGGTAGTGCCACGGACAATAGAATCATCCACCATGATGATCCGTTTGCCTTTAACGTTCTCTTTCAGAACATTTAATTTAATCTTGACACTCTGCTCACGCATACTCTGTTTCGGCTTGATGAATGTACGGCCGACATAAGTATTCTTAACAAAAGCCTGCCCATACGGAATGCCAGACTCCAGAGAATAGCCCATGGCTGCGGCATTACCGGATTCCGGTACACCCACAACCATATCTGCTTCTACAGGATGGCTCTGAGCCAGAATTCTGCCTGCCATGATTCTGGAAGCGAAAACAGACACATCGTCAATGACACTGTCCGGTCTTGCGAAATAAATATATTCAAAAATACATCTGGCCGGTTTCACCATATTGCAATACTGACGATTGGATTTCACACCATCCTCAGTGATCGTGATAATCTCACCCGGTTCCAGATCCCTGATAAATTCAGCACCAACGGTATCAAGAGCGCAGGTTTCAGAAGCCACCACATAAGTATCATCTCTCTTACCCAGACAAAGCGGCTTGAAGCCAAAAGGATCTCTGGCAGCCGTAATCTTTCTCGGACTCATAACAAGCAGAGAATAGGCACCCTTGATATACTGCATGGCTTTTGCCACGGCCTCCTCAACAGAACGACTTGTCACACGCTCTTTGGCTACCAGATAGGCAATAACCTCTGAATCAATGGTTGTCTGGAAAATGGCACCGTTTTTCTCAAGTTCTTCTCTCAGATCAACGGCATTGACCAGATTGCCGTTATGTACAATAGCCAATGTACCTTTGATGTACTTTGTTACCAAAGGCTGTGCATTGGCACGCACACTGCTGCCCGCTGTCGAATAACGCACATGGCCGACAGCAATATCACCATGAAGCTTGTCCAGATTCTCCGGTGTAAAAACTTCACTGACAAGTCCCATGTCTTTATAATATCGGATATCACGATTCTCACTGACTGCGATGCCACAGCTTTCCTGTCCGCGATGCTGCAGAGAAAAAAGACCGTAATATACCCAATTGGCGATATCTTCACCCTTCAGATTATAAGCGCCAAAGACGCCGCACTCCTCATGAAGTTCATCTTTTATATCTGTGCCGCATTCACTGCGGCCTTTATTCTGAAGCTGCTTTTCCACAATATCCTCCTGATCCACTGACTTACGCCAGACCGATTCTTCTGTAAATCTCCTCATAAGCTTCCTCTACATGTCCGAGGTCTCTTCTGAAACGGTCTTTGTCAAGCTTCTCATGTGTCTCACTGTCCCAGAATCGACATGTATCCGGTGAAATTTCATCAGCAAGGATAATCTGACCTTTGTAACGACCGAATTCTACTTTGAAATCAATCAGATCTACTTTGATGCTCTTGAAATAATCTACCAGGATTTCATTGATCTTAAAAACAAGTTCTGTAATCTTGTCAATTTCTTCTCTTGTAGCTGCACCAATGGCAACAGCATAATAATCATTGATCATTGGATCGCCCAGTTCATCATTCTTATAGGAAAATTCCAGTGTCGGACTTAACAGTCTGAAGCCTTCTTCAATACCAAGTTTCTTGGAAAAGCTGCCTGCTGCTACATTTCTTACAATAACTTCAAGCGGAACGATTTCAACCTTCTTCACTGCTGTCTCTCTGTCACTGAGTTCTTCAATAAAATGAGTCGGAATCCCCTTCTCTTCCAGCATCTTGAAAATATGATTCGTCATGCGGTTATTCACAACACCTTTGCCTACAATCGTACCCTTCTTTACACCATTAAATGCTGTTGCGTCATCTTTGTAGTCCACGATTAAAACATCCGGATTCTCTGTTGTATAAACCTTCTTTGCTTTACCTTCGTATAACAATTCTTTCTTTTCCATGATTGCCTCCATCTTCCGCTTTACTTATTCATAAAATTAATAGAAACATTTATAAAAGCCACTTATAAATAGTGCTTATAGATGTCCATAAGTAATCTCAAGAGTTTCCGTCATTATTCGACGTATTTTCTCTGTTCGCCCCTATTTTAACGCATATAGATTGTTTAATCAATAGGATTTTAACAATTAAGTTTAAAAAAAATGCCATATTTTCCCACGAAAATCGGCATTTTTTCTTTTTATAAGTTTTATTAATAAAACAATAATTCATGTACTTATGAAGCCGCTCTTATTTGATACTCCTGTTTGCACCAATAAAAGAACCTTCGGCAGAGATTTTTATTCTTTTCGGTTATAGTACTCATACTGTTCCGGATGGTTGCGCAATGCTTCTTTCTCCCGATCCTCTTTGCTCATATACTGAACAAAAATACTCTCCAGGATCAGACTATCCACCAGGGCTGCCACAGCAGGGATAAAGACAATCCCAAGCCCAAACAGGTAACAGCCCAGCACTGCCGCCGCCAGAACAACAACCAGCAGCAGTGTTTTCGGCAAGTGCCGGATGGCCATCAGCACACTGTTTGTCAAAATATGTCGTACATCCTGGGTAAAACGTGCAATATAGGCCAATGCATAAACCATCACCGCCGATACCATGCAGATACCAACAATGAAAACAAACTGCAGTGTCTGTGAAACAGCTGTTCCGAAAGCGCCCATCACCCGGATATCCACAAGCAGAATCCCCATCATCACCAGATAAATCAGCCATACTGCCGTGGACTGCTTGAGATTGGATTTAAAACTCTGCCAGAACTCCCTGAATATATAACTGCGTCCATGACGGATCACCTTCGTCACCGTATAATACAGTGCCGTCGATGATGCGCCGATGGTAATGATCGGTATTGAAAACAATATCCATAAGACACTGACATAGATAATGTTGATAATATATGCCATTCCTTCAAACAACGGTCCATCCATTGAAAAAAAATTCCCCATTGATACATTCTACCCCTTTATCAATTTTACTGATTCAAAATTTCTGCCAGTATCTTATTCACCGTTCCAGGGTCAGCTTTGCCTTTCATAGCTTTCATGGTCTGACCCACAAGGAAACCGATAGCTTTCTTCTTGCCTGCATGATAGTCTGCCACAGACTGCGGATTAGCTGCAACAATTCCTTCAATAACGCCTTTTAAGGCACCGTCATCAGCTTCAATCTTCAGACCGTTTGCCTCAACATAAGCTTCAGGATCCACATTCTCTGCAAAAACCTTTTCAAAAACATCTCTGGCTGTCGGTCGATTGATAGTGCCTGCATCAATCAGTTCGATCAATTTTGCAAGATGATCCGGTGAGAATTTCAGATCTGCCGCATCCATTTCATGTACTTTAAGCAAACGCATGGTATCCACAATCAACCAGTTTGAAACTTCCTTCGGCTTTTTACAGATAGCAGCAGCCGCTTCGAAAATATTGGCCATTTTCCTGGATTCCGTCAAAATGGCTGCGTCGTGTTCTGTCAGGCCATATTCTTCTACATAACGAGCCAGCTTGGCATCACGCATTTCCGGCTGAGCCGCTTTCACCCTTTCAAGCCAGGCATCGCTGATGGATACAGGTGGAAGATCCGGATCCGGGAAGTATCTGTAATCCTGTGCATCCTCTTTGGAACGCATGGCATAGCTGGCACATTTATTGTCATCCCATCTTCTTGTCTCCTGCGTGACGGATTTGCCGTCCTCCAGAAGCTCGATCTGACGGTTCATCTCCCCTTCAATGGCCCGGGCAATAGCCTTGAAAGAGTTCATATTCTTCATCTCTGTTCGTGTGCCCAGTTTGTCACTGCCTGCCTCACGGACGGACAGGTTGATATCTGCACGCAGGGAACCTTCCTGCATCTTACAATCAGAAACCCCCAGATACTGCAAAATCATCCTCAGCTTTTCCAGGTAAGCAATCACCTCGTCCGCACTGCGCATATCCGGTTCACTGACAATTTCGATCAGTGGCACACCGCATCGGTTATAATCAACAATGGTGCAGTCTTCCCACTCATCATGAATCAGTTTTCCTGCATCCTCTTCCATGTGAATCTCATGAATGCCGATGCTCTTCTTCACACCATCCACTTCAATGTCCACATGACCATTTCGGCAGATCGGCAGATAAAGCTGTGAAATCTGGTAAGCCTTCGGAAGATCCGGATAAAAATAATTCTTTCTGTCGAACTTGCAGTGCTGTGTAATATCACAATTTAAAGCCACACCGGCTGAGAGTGCATACGCTACAACCTGTTTATTCAAAACAGGTAAAGTACCTGGCATACCTGCGCAGACAGGGCAGACATGGGTATTCGGTTCGCCGCCGAATTCTGTCGTACAACCGCAGAAAATCTTTGTTTTTGTGGCCAGTTCACAGTGAACTTCAAGACCAATGACTGTTTCATATTCTCTCATGTCTAGTTCTCTCCCTTCACACATGCCGGCCGTTCATAGCTTCTTGTCTGTTCCAGTGAATATGCCGCACGAATCAATGTTTTTTCTGAAAATGCCTGTCCGATCATCTGCACACCGATCGGCAGTCCGCTGCTGTCGATACCGCATGGCAGACTGATGCTCGGAAGCCCTGCCAGATTGACCGAAACAGTATAAATATCACCCAGATACATCTTCAGCGGATCAGACAGATTCTCACCCATCTTCAAAGCGGTTGTCGGTGCTGTCGGTCCAAGGATGATATCATATTTTGCAAATGCATCGTCAAAACCTTTCTTGATCAGTGCTTTGACCTGAAGCGCTTTAATATAGTAAGCATCGTAATAACCGGAACTCAATACAAAGGCACCGATCATCATTCGACGCTTGACTTCCATACCAAAGCCCTCATCACGGGTTTTCTTGTAAACATCCTGAAGGTCCTCAAAGTCCGGTGTCCGGTAACCGTATTTCACACCGTCAAACCTGGAAAGGTTGGAGCTGGCTTCTGCCGAAGCGATGACATAGTAAGCCGGGATCGCATAATCCACCATATCCATATCAAACATTTCCACAATGGCGCCTTTTGCTTCCAGTGTCTTTGCTGCTGCCAAAACAGCTTCTTTCACTTCCGGATCCAGACCTTCACCCAGATACCCCTTCGGAATACCGATACGAAGTCCTTTCACATCATCCACAAGTGCTTCCGTAAAATGATAATCATCCATCTTCACACTGGTACTGTCTTTGGCATCATAACCTGCAATGGCTTCAAAAACTGCCGCACAATCGGAAACATTTCTTGCGATCGGTCCAATCTGGTCCAATGAGGATGCATAGGCAATCAGACCATATCGTGAAACACTGCCGTAAGTCGGTTTCAGACCTGTGACACCGCAGAAAGAACTTGGCTGACGAATAGAACCACCGGTATCAGATCCCAGTGCATACCATACTTCCTCAGCTGCTACAGCTGCAGCCGCACCGCCTGAAGAACCACCCGGTACACGTTCTATATTCCACGGATTCTTTGTCGGGCCAAAATAAGAGGTCTCTGTTGTACTTCCCATGGCAAACTCATCCATATTAACCTTACCAATAATAACAGCCCCTGCCGCTTCCAGTTTCTCAATCACTGTCGCATCATAAGGCGGCTTAAAATTATTCAAAATCTTCGAACTGCATGTAGTCAGGACACCTTTTGTGCAGATATTATCCTTGATTGCCACAGGTACACCGGCCAACGGTGAGTCCTTCAGTTCACCGGCATCGATCTGTTTCTGTACTTCTGCCGCACGCTTTAAGGCTTCTTCTTCCATCACTGTCACATAGCAGTTATACACGCTATCCCGTTCTTTTATCTTCTCAAGCTGGGCTTTAACAGCTTCTTCCACCGTCACTTCGCCCGCTTTAATCTTTTTTCCCAATTCAAGGGCTGTTAATGCTGTGATCTCCATCTGTTTCTCTCCTCGCTATTCAACCGTTCTCGGCACTTTGAAACCGCCGTCTTTCTCTTCAGGGGCATTGGCCAGAATATTGTCTCTGTCCGGTCCGTTTGTCACAAGGTCCTCCCTGAAAACATTATGATAGGCAAATACATGAGACATCGGCTCGATACCTGTTGTATCAAGTTGATTCATTGTATCCACATAGCCGATAATATTGCCGAGATCCTTCTTGGCACGCTCTTTCTCTTCATCTGTCAGATCAAGCTTTGCCAGTGCGGCTACATATTCTATTGTTTCATCTGTGATTGCCATCTTCATTCCTCCAGTCTCATCTAAACAGTACAGCAGATATCATTTTTTATATAAAAGGATCTTGCTCGCAAGATTCCCCGCATCTTACATTCTATCTGCTTTTATTTATCACATACATTCTTTCCCGTATTCACCGATTTCTTTATTACATTAAATCAGTAAATATTTTACGCGAATAATGAGGCAAAGCCCATGCTCGCATGGCACCTTGCCAAATATCGCGATACCGGATGAAACTCGCAAAGCGTGTTTCATCCGGTTCCCTAATATACGGTATAGTATAACAAATAATGAAAAAATAGAGAAGAGCATGTCAGAAATTTTTTCTAAAAACGTAATAATCAATAAAAGCGATACAATTTTGATGCAGGGGAATGGTATTTTTTTATTAGGTTCATTGGATATGGCATGCGAAACTCATCGGTCTACGAATATTTTTGAGGATTGCGAAAGTGCAAAGCACGTAGCAATCTGGTATCAAAGGGGTCAAAATACCTTTTGACCCCAACATCATGTGATAGGGGGATAATAATTATGAGCAGAAATATTAAAGGGTTATATACTGAACTGGCTTTTGAGGATGGAGCTGCTCTGGTTGATGAATCAATCGTCAGAGAACAGCTCCGGCAAAAGCGTTTAAAAAGGCAAAGAGCCAGGAAGAAGGCCCGACGCAGGGCTTTAAGGCGTCGAATTATTCTGTTGTTTCTTGTAGTGGTTGTTGTTTGCTCGGGCGGTTTGATGGTATACGAACAGTTTCTGTCCCATGAAGTAGTTCTGGGAAACCGCGTTTACCAGAATCCACTGAAGTATTACCAGATTCGGGACAGTATTTCCTTATCCGGCGGTGACTATGAATTGTCTGAGGGCTATGAGGGATTAAAAACAGCCAAAGTGATCCAGACACTGGGGCTAGGCAATGCTGTTGGTATGAACGGTGCCCTTTATACATCTGAAATTGCCGACGCAGTTGCTGATTTTCAAGCTCAGCATGGTCTGAATGCCACCGGCACAGTCGATCTGACTACATGGCTGGCCATGGGACTTTCTGAGGACGACTGGTACACCCTCGGTGCCTATGTTTCACCGCTTCGTATAGACAATACCAGCAGTCGGACTGCCTGTATTGAAGCCATGATCAGCAGGGCCTATGACTATCTCGGGGATAATTATATCATCGGCGCATCCGGTGCACCGGGGCTTGGCATCGACTGTAGCGGTCTCATTATGCAGGCCCTTTATGCCGCCGGTATCGATATGAGTCCGATCAATCCTGTACGGCATGCCTCACCGGGTTATGAATATGAATCCGCAAATATCTGGGCCTCCTCTAAATTCAAACATGTGGATTACAAAGAACGCAAGCGCGGCGACATCATTATCTACTGCAATGAAAAAGGTACCGTCATTCATTCTGCCATCTACCTTGGCGATGATAAAGTCATTGAAGCCTGGCCAAATCAGGTAACAGAATCTGCTGTTCTTAACTATCAGCATTCTTTAGTTAAAGGTGTAGTCCGACCTTTCGTTTAAAATAAAAACAATAGAAAATAGAGCAGCGCCATTCATCATTTCCGATGTGTACCGCTGCTCTATTCTCTATTGTTTTGACGCATTCATTGCCTCAATCAATCATCAATCAACGTCCTTTAATCAATCGCCTTAATTGCAGCAATCAGACGGTCATACTGTTCAACAACCTGCTGATACACGGCTTCACTGCCGGTAATTTCGTATCCGCGCAGCTGTTCAGTTAAAGCCGCACTCACTTCATAGAGCTTGTCGAATCCAAGATTCAGGCAAATGCCCTTCATTGTATGTGCGGCACGGAAAGCGCTTTCGCCATCTCCTGCTGCCAGTGCATTCTTCAATTCTCCGAACGTCGGATCATCGATGAATTTAACTGCAAAACGTTTGATCATCCCTTCACTTCCGAGTCGCTTCAATACATTATCATAATTCGATTCTACAGATTCATAAGCTTCTTTTAGCGTCATCTCAATACCTCCAATTGACTCTCTTTATGTATCTTATCCTTGATATCCACCAGACACTCCATCAATATCGGATTAAATACACCGCACTCACCATTCAGGATCATTTCAATAGCCTTCTCATGCGAGATTGCCTTCTTATAGACACGTTCACTGACAAGCGCATCATACACATCCGCTACAGAAACAACCTGTGCAGAAATCGGAATTTCATCTCCCCGCAGGCCATCCGGGTAACCTTTGCCGTCGTATCGCTCATGATGCCATCTGCAGATTTGATAAGCTGCCTTAAGCAACGGTTCCTCCTGATACACTCCAAGATTCTCAAGAATCGATGCGCCGATCAGCGTATGGCTCTTCATAATCTCAAATTCCTCTTTCGTCAATCTGCCCGGTTTATTCAAAATCTTGTCATCAATGCCAATCTTGCCGATATCATGCAGGGCTGATGCCAATGTGATCCTATACTGGTCTGACCATGTCAGATCATAATGATCTGTTTTCTGAACAAGACGCTCCAGAAGCAGACCTGTTAATATGTTAATGTGCTCAACATGGAGCCCACTCTCACCATTACGAAACTCAACAATCTGGCTCAATATCCGGATCATGATCTGATTGTTCTTCTCTTTCTCTTCAATCTGGTCTGTTACAAGAGTGATCAGACGACGCTGCTTCGCATACAATTTGATTGTATTGACGACACGTCGGAAAACAACCTGGGCATCAAAAGGTCTGCGGATATAATCAGAAACGCCCATATCGTAGGCTTGCTTAATGTTGGACGCTGTATCATCACTGGATATCATAACAACAGGAATATCTTCAATCCAGTGATTACGGTTCATCTGGACCAGGACTTCAAAGCCATCCATCACCGGCATATTGATATCCAGCAGAACAAGTGAAATACCCATACCGTACTGTTCCAGTGCATCCAGACATTCCCGTCCGTTGGAAGCCTCCAGGATTCTGAAATCATCCTTCAGCATTTCTGACAGCAGCGCCCGATTCAGTTCCGAATCATCCACGATCAGAACCAACTGTCTGATTTTCTCACGGTCATGCAGCATTCCTTTCTTGATACCATCCGCCACCAGGTTATCCTCCGTAACGACCATATTCTTGCGATTCTTGGCCTGATACATCAGCTTGTCCGCTCTTCCAATGGCATCCTCGATCACACTGCCGTTGGACAAAACACCGCCGATGCTGGCTGACAATCTCAGACCGCCATGTCCCGGCACATCTGCTCTGCGGACCTCCTCCAGGATCTGAAGCAGCTTGTTCTTGAAATCCTGTTCTTTGATGCCCGGCATAATCAGCAGAAATTCATCACCGCCATAACGAATCAGCATATCTGTCTTTCGGGTACAGTTTTTGATAATATTGACAAAAGTAATCAGCACAACATCACCGGTATCATGGCCAAATGAATCATTATACAACTTGAAATCATCCAAATCGATCATGGCTACTCCGGCTGATACCGTCGACTTACGGATCTTCTCTTCAAAATACCTTCTGTTATAAGCCCCTGTCAAAGCATCCTTGTACAGTTGTTCATGGTAACCGCCGAAATGTCTCAGCAGTTTCTCACGCTGCTTCTCATCAATCATATAGTTATCATCCATCCGTTTGACAAGTTCCAGAACATATGGTTCTCCTTCGACTTCCATATAGCGTGCGGTCACTTCGTACAACTGAGATCCGATATATTCCAGTTTCGTATGAACGTCCTTATCCCTCAGAGCCTGCAGCACAATACAGCTGTCGTTGTCACACGGATGCTCTTTCTCCCAGAAATCAAACTTCTGCTCCGATTCTGTAAGGGAATAGGAACCCAGTCCCTTTCCGATCAGTTCTAATGCATGCATATTCAGCAGACGTACACCGTCAAATACCGTCTTAAAAAGCTCCATTTCCTTTAATGCCTGTTCTTTTGTCTCCTTTATCCCTGCATCCATTTGTTATCTCCCTGTATTACATCCACATCAACAAGTGCGGCAATCGGCTTTTGTACATTCCGTCTCTATACATGAAAATGCACCACAGCCTTCATCTGTGATGCACAAACTTACTATAGCTAATCCAATTTTAACATACTCCTGCTGTCAATTCAAGTTATGCCCCGTATAAATATAGGTATCAATTAATCACATACATTCACCGGATTGCCGTCCAAATAAGCATAACACTGCCCCTGCTGTCAGCTGATCTGCCATCTGGCTGAACTACCCTCTTCATCTTTGCTGACAATCAGTTGGTCTTCTATTTCCTGTTTCAGCTCAGACACATGTGAAATAATACCTATCAGCTTCGATCCTCCTGCCATCTGCTGCAATACCCGAACTGCCTGATCTCTTGATTGGCTGTCCAATGAGCCGAATCCTTCGTCAATAAACATCATATCCAGATGAATGGCCGATGAACTCTGCTGGATCTGATCTGCCATGCCAAGAGCCAGCGACAATGCCGCCATAAACGACTCTCCGCCGGAAAGAGTGCGAACCTCCCTCTCCTTGCCGGTGACGTTGGAATAAACCATCAAATCCAGTCCCCTGTTTCTTCCTTCACCCGCCTTCGTGATATCACACATCCGCAATTCAAACTGCCCGGCAGACATTTCACCGAAACGCCTATTGGCGGCATACAGAATTCTCTCAAGGTAATATCGCTGCACATACGTCTCGATATCCATTCTGGCTCCCGTCACTTTGCCTGCTAACAAATTGTACAAATCATCCAGTCTTCTGTGTTCTTCCATGATTTTGCTTCGTTCAGCCATCTTCGGCATCAACGCTTCACAAACCCGATGATTGGTTTTATACATTTCTGCATAACGCTCATAAAGAGCCTGTTCTTTTTTCCATGCCGCTTCTGCTACATTTTGTTCAGAACAAAGCTGTTCCATATCCGGCTTCACACGGCCGTCAATGGCTTTCTCTGCTACTGCCTTCTGCTTACCTGCTGCACTCAGCTTACTCTGATATTGTCTGATTTTTTCTTCAAACTGCTGTCTGTCTGCCTTATCATAACTTTCTGTCACACACTTCCATTGAGGCTCCGTCAGCTGTTTTTCCTCCATCAGCTGTGTATAGACTGCTTTTCGTTTATCACTCTTATCCTGCAAATTCGGAATATCGCGTCGATGCTGTGCAATTTCTAGCTCTGTCTTTTCTTTATCTGATCGTACTTTTTTATCAACTTTATCACAGCTATGATATTGCTTTTCTGCGTTCTTCTTCCTTTGCTCGGCCTGCTCCATGAACTGATTGGCTTCTTCTTCAGATTTATAATATGTAGAAATAAATGTACTCTTTAACTCAGCTTGAGCTGCCGCCAGCTCGGCTTTGGTATCAGCTAACATTTTATCTGCTTTATTTTTTTGTGCAGTCAATTCTTCTTTGTCCTTGGCAGCTTTCGTCAGCCATTTTTTGAGCTGCTGCAGCTGCTTTTTGTCTTTCTGCAGCTGTTTCTCTTCATCTTTCAGCGCTTTCTTCCAAGTCTCAATCAGACATTGAATCTCTTCACTGTCCAACTCACCCATCTCATCACGGCTATATGCAATTACTTTCTGCCGAAGTTTTTCCCAAATTTGTATGCAATTTTTTTCCTTTGCATCCAGCATTGCTTTTGCCTCTCCGGCTTTTTTCGCTGCCGCCGCCTGTCCTTCTTGAAGTTCACGTACACTCTCAGACAATATATTCAATTCTTCCTTGGTCAATGCCGATTTTTCCGCCTGATGAGGATGCGGATGTATGGTCGAACCACAGACCGGGCAAGGTTCTCCCCGCTGCAGTTTCTCTGCAAGGAAACCAGCCTGCGCATCAAGGAAATCATTATAGGCCTGTATGTAAGCCGTATTCTCCTTATTAAATCTGTCTTTAGCATCAGCATAGACCTTGTCTGCTTCTTCAGCACACCTCTGTTGGCTGAAGCAATCCTTTTCTTCATCCTTCCAGCTCTCAAAATCCGCCCCGATACCTTCAATATCCCGCTGCTTTCCTTGTAAAATAATCATGCGGCTATCCGTATCGGACAGCAGTTCAGCCTGAGTCTGCCACTGTTTCTCATTACTTTCAAGATCTGACAGACTTTCCTCTGCTATTCTGGCCTGCTTTCCTGCTTCATCGACTTTTGTTTGAGCCGTCAACACCTTCCGTTTAGCTTCAGCCATTTTGGAAAAAGCTTCTAAATCATTTTCGACATGGGTTTTCACTTCCGAGAAATCCATCAATGCCTGTTCCTGTACTTTCTTTGCCTGCTGCAGTTGAACTGCCGCCTGTTCACAGGCCATTTTCTGTTCCGGCAGTGCCTGCTCATTGGCAGCGAGTGCCTGTCGGGCTGTTTCAAGCTGTCCACTGACCTCCTGATATTGCTTCCAAAGCGTCAAAATATCATAGGCATCCTCAATCTGCCGCATGCATTGCTGCCATTCCTGCATCAAAGGCTTTATTGCTTCACATTCACCCAGTTCCTTTTCAGCATCCTCAAGCTCCTTGTAACGTTCCAGCAACTGCCCTGCTTTTGTGACAGCATCTCTTTTCAACAGATAGACTTTATACAATTGGCTTGTCTCTGACTCTGACTGCTGCACCTTATCCTTCGTCCATTCACTGACTGATACCAAGGTCTGAAGTAAAGCCTCCATATCCGGCAATGAAAGCCTTTCTGATTTAAGGATTCTTTCTTTTAACTCCTGCAGTTTATTCGCATCTCTACACTCGTCCGCTATTTGATCCGCTGCACCCTTCTGTTCCTGATCCGTCTCTACACCATCCGCTGTCACCAGTTTCGGCACAAGAATATGTCCCACTTCTGTCTGACAGGCTGTCTTGATCTGTGCGATTTTCCTGTCCTTGTCCTTACGGCGCTTTGCCAGCTCATCCACAATATTCTGGTAAAGTTCTGTATTAAAAAGTTTTCTGAAAATCACTTTCTTGTCATCGGATTTTGCGCGCAAAAGGGCCATAAACTCCCCCTGAGCAATCATTGCCACCTGCATAAACTGGTTCTTCGTCAATCCGACGATTTCTTCCAGCTTCTTGTCTGTTTCCTTTGACGGATATTCGGTTCCGTCTGACATAATCAACGACACACTGCCGCTCTCTTCCTTCAGACCGGTTCCTCTTTTCAGAGGGCGGACATGCTTCGGTACACGTCGAACCGTATAGTGCACATCTTCACTGCCTTCCTTTTCTGAAAAAATCAATTCCACAAAAGGCTCCACAGATGCCGCTGCAAACTGACTCTGTAATTCGGCACCGTTCTTCCTATTCACAACAGAACTGGCTTCTCCGTAAAGTGCAAAAACAATAGCGTCAAAAATTGTCGTCTTCCCGGAACCTGTATCGCCCGTTATCAGAAATAAATTCTGATCCGGTTTTGTAAAATCAATCACCGTCTTCTTCCCATATGACCCAAAGGCCTGCATTGTCAGCTGAATCGGCTTCATCTATTTCACCCCCTGCACGGTATGTATCACATCCCGAAGAATCGTTTTCTCTTCATCATCCAAATCCTTCAAAAAGGAACAACATAATTCAAAAGGATCCTGTTCCTTCTCCGCCATCAGCTGCTCACTGTAATCGGCTTTTCGAAGTACTTCCCGTCGGATTTCCAGCAAATACGGAAACGCCATTCGGATTCTGTCCTGCATATCCATAATATCTAAATCGACTCTATCCGTCAGGATCACCGTCACGAAATCCTCGCAGGCCTGTGCAAGTACTTCTTCAAGGCTGCCTTTGATGATACGCACTTCACGCAGCGGTTTCAGCGGCAGCACTGTTATCTTTACTGACGTCTTGGAATCTTTTTCACCTATTTCCACCATAATGACACCCTTTTGCTGTCCGGCTTCACTGACTGAGCAGGCCAAAGGCGTTCCGCAGTAACGATACAATTCGCTGCCCACTTTCATTGGTTTATGAATATGTCCCAGCGCTGCATAATCAAAGGCTTCCAGCACATCTGACGCAACAGCATCGATGTTGCCCACAGTACGAATCTCCGAATCCATTCTCTCAACTGACTCTGCATTCTCTCCCACAGGCAAATAAAACTGATGACTGACTAACACATTTCTCTCTGCCGTATTAATTTCTTCCCTTGCAATCAATTTATGCAAAGTCGCATCATAAGACAGATTATTGCCATTCTCATCCACGCCCACAATCTGCTTCACCATAGACGGTTTGACAAAAGGCAAAAGATAGAAATTCACCGGCCCAAATTCATCCTGAAGCGTCACCTTCTCAATATATTCTTCTTCCCTTCTCGGCGGCAGTCCAATCATATGTACTTTCTGTTCATCCAGAATCTCTCGGAAGCAATTCAAGCGCAGACCGCTGTCGTGATTGCCGCTGATGAGCATCATCTCGGCCTCCGGCACAGCCCTTTTCAGTTCCGTTATAAAGCTGTCAAACACTTCCACTGCCTCTGCCGCCGGAACGGCCTTGTCGTAGATATCCCCGGCAATCACGACGGCATCCGGCTGTTCTTCTCTGGCTAAATCTGTCACCTGCCGCAAAATATCCATCTGTTCTTCCCGTAAATCTCTGTTCATCAGTTTTAATCCGATATGCAAATCCGATAAATGAAAAAACTTCATAAGTACCCCCTTTCATTTATTAGTCTCAACTAATTTTAAACAACAGTATATGCTTTTTCCTACTTTGCGTCAAGGATATATGCAAAATAAACAATAACTCAAATGTATTTTCCTATAAATATAATACATAATAAGAAATTTTCTCTCAAGTTATCGCTGCACTTTTATTAAAATATGATAAAATAAAATTGATTATTGTGGATTTTATTTTTAGAAAGGAGGAACTGCAACCTGTATGCAGTTAATATGACCTATGGAAGAAAACAAAATGCCGCTCATTGGTGACCATGCACCAGAATTTCATGCAATGACAACTCAGGGGAAAATTGATTTTCCAGCCGATTATAAAGGAAGTTGGGTTGTCCTTTTTTCACATCCGGCTGACTTTACACCGGTTTGTACAACAGAATTTATTGCCCTTTCCAGGATGAATGAAACCTTTGAATCACTTAACACCAAACTAATTGGACTTTCCATTGATTCACTTCATTCTCATCTTGGCTGGATCAAAAGTATCGAAGCATTGAATTTCAATAACGAAGGAAAAGTGAAGATTCCTTTCCCAATTATTGCAGACATTAGTATGAATGTTGCCAGAAAATATGGTATGCTCCAGACTGTTGCAAATACACAAACCGTTCGTGCAGTGTTTATTATTGATCCAGAGGGTATGATCCGTACCATCTTGTACTATCCTATGTCCACCGGACGAAATATTCCTGAAATTATACGTATTCTACAGTCATTGCAGTTAAATGACAAAACGCATTATTCCACACCGGCAAACTGGCAGCCCGGAGATGCTGTAGTCATGGGGGCTCCATTGACAATTGAAGAAGCTCAGGAACGTCTTGAAAGTTCAGACAATACCATTGAACATCTCGACTGGTATCTTACCATGAAAAAAATGAAATAACGATATAAAAGAAATAATAATATAAAAGCTCACAGAAATATTCGATGTTTATACACTCTCCTCTTCTGTGAGCTTTTCTTCTATATCCAGACTCTATTCATAGATTAATTCAACACTTCTGCAATGGATTTCTTCACAATCTGAAGGCCTTCCATCAGTGTGTCATCCTCAATTGTCAGCGGAGGCATAATCTTGACAACGCCGTCATGACGGCCTGCAACTTCCAGAATCAGATGATTGTCAAAAGCCTTGTGAATGACCTCGATGGCTTTCTCCGGCGCAATGCCATTGAAATCAATACCCCAGATCATACCGATGCCTCTATGTACCAGTCTTGCATCCATTGGCAGGATCTCTTTCTGAATAAACTGCTCAATGATCTGACCCTTACGTCTGACTTCTTCATCCAGCTTGTGTTCCGTAAAATATCGGATACCGGCTGTACCGCCGATGAAAGACAGCTGATTGCCTCTGAATGTACCATTATGTTCTGCCGGTCTGAAAATATCCAGTTCCGGTTTGATCAGAAGCAGTGCCATCGGCATGCCAAAACCTGAAATAGACTTGGACATAACAACCATATCCGGAACAATGCCTGCTCTCTCAAAGGAGAAGAAATAACCTGCTCTGCCGTTGCCCACCTGAATATCATCCACAATCATCAGAATGTCGTTCTCATCACAGATCTGACGAATGCTGCGCAGCCACTCTACACTGGCAGGGTTAATACCGCCCTCAGCCTGAACGGTTTCAAGAATAATTGCCGCAGGCTTGTCTACACCTGAATGGTCATCCTCCAGAACCCAGCGCAAATAAGCCAGTGAATCAAATGTGCCGTCGTATGGAACAAATGTGACATTGTTCAGAGGAACACTGCCGCCTTCACGGCTTGTCTTATCTGTCGTCAAGGCAAGACTGCCGAGACTCATGCCATGAAAAGCACCTGCAAAAGCAATCACATTGGTCCGTTTCTTGTTCTTTCTGGCCAATTTCAGCGCTGCCTCAACTGCATTGGTACCCGTCGGTCCACAGCACATAACTTTATAATCCAGCTTTCTCGGACTGAGGATCAATCTCTCGAATTCAGTCAAAAATTCCTCTTTGGCACTGGTATACATATCCAATGCATTGATAATATTGTCATCTGCCAGATAATCCAAAACGGCTTTCTTAATCTCAGGATTGTTGTGACCATAATTCATAGAACCGGCTACAGCCAGGAAATCAACATATCGCTCACCGTCTTCAGAAAACATTTCAGCATTCAAAGCTTTCTTAAAAACGACAGGGTACTTTCTGCAATAGGATCTGACAACAGATTCTCTCTTTTCAAAAATATTCATATTTTATCACACATCATGCCTCATCGTTCAGGCATCCTATTCCTTTCTGTATATTCATTGTGTATTGCATCATCATTCAGATTCAGCCTTCAAAATACTCTAAACAATTATCATATTGTACTCTTTTTTTAGTTTTACGTCAACTTTCCTGCCCCGGTATTCTGTTAAAATTCTATGAACTTTCTTACAGTTCTCTTTCTGCTTCCACTTCAGCGCAGCGTCCATAATATTGACAATCACCACCTGATGCTCAGACAGTCATTCCGAATAAGTAAAATGCCGATTAATATCATCACCCCAACGATTGTATGCTTTCAATCTGTGCCAGCAGCTGCTCAAGCAATACTTCCGGCTGATCGGTCTCTCTGCGAAGCCCGGCTGCCGCCGCATGTCCGCCGCCACCAAAACTTTTCATCATCTCATTCACATTTATCCATTGTCCATCCGATCTGAAAGAACATCGCCAAATATTCGGTGCTTCCTCATACATAGAAAACCCCATCTCGATATCTTCACAATCTCTGAGCATTCCGCTGATAGGATGAATATCTTCATAGCTGATATGCAGTTTCTTCGCTTCCTGATAGGACATATAAACATATGCCACTTTGCCCTCCATCACGCGCTTCACTCTGCGAAGGATTTCTCCCTGTCTGATCAGATCATCCAATGTCTTATCCTGCATCGTCCGCATCACATAGCGATGATCGGCCCCCATTGCCAGCAATTTTGAACCCGCTGCCTCAATTCCGGCATCCGATCTCGAAAATCGGCTTGTGTCATGAAGAATGCCCATATACAGATAATCTGCCCCATTCGGGTGTGGTGCCGAAGCCGCCTTTTTGAGCATTTCTTTATCTAATATTTCAAAAACGTTGTAGGCACAGGATTCCGAAACCTTTATGTCATTGATTATTCCATATCCTTCGTTAGAGGCATGATGGTCAATGATCATCGAAACCACTGCCCGCTGGTAATATTTCATGCCGATGAGCCTTTTAAGAGTTGCCGTGTCACAGACAATCACCGCATACCTTTCAGACGCCAACTTCGGACGCTCAAAAGGAGCAAAAATCTCATCCTCCATGACCTGTTTCTTCGGGCCTTTATCCAGTTTATCTGACAAAAAAGGCCATGCTGTATACTGGGGATAATTCACCTTGATATAATGTGCCAGCCCCATGACGGAACCTGCTGCATCCCCATCCGGATTCATATGTCCAAGCAGTACAACTTCTGTCACATCATACTCCCGCATCATCTTCTCAAATTGTTCGTTGAAATCAAAGGCCATTCCAATCCTCTCCTTTATTAATCACAGGTAAAATTATCCATGTATCCTTTTTTCATGCATCAATATCCGCAGCATCTATGGCTCTGATGCCGTTTTCCCGAAGAAGCTCTGCAAAAACACCTTCTCCCGGAATAATCTTTCCACTGAAAGTACCATCATAAACGGCCTTGACGCCGCAGGAAGGACTCCTGGATTGAAGAATGGCCAGATCTGCTTTTTCCTTCAAAGCAATCGTCAACGCCTTGGCAGCCCCGCTCCTGAATGCGTCATCCACGGATCGTCCGTCCCTGCATCTGACAACACCATTCACGATCTCTGCCGGCATTCTCGGCACAGGCAGTCCGCCCAATACTTCCGGACAGACCGGTATAAGCTCATGGTCTTTTACAAAATTCAGCACCGCTTTATTCTCATTATTGCCGCCGCTGTATTTGCAGTTTTCCCCCAGAAGACAGGCACTGACAACAATCCTCATGATCAAGCCGCCTCCTTCGTCCCTTTAGCACAGAAATCACCGATCCGTTTTCTTTTAGTTTTCATCTTCTCTCTCCATCATAAAATATATTTTCCATCCGGTTTCTATTCTGCATCAAAATCTGCCTTAAATACACCTTCAGGTGTCTTCATCGTCAAAATGCCCAGATTAAAGTTCTCATCCTGAATGGTGATATGATATTCAAAGACGACATCTTCGTCAAATTTTGATAATAATATATATTCTCCGTTTTCTTTACCTTCAATCTGGTCACAAATATCATCATACACATCGGCTCCTGAAATAGCCCGAGGATATCCGGATGCCTTAATCTTCTTCTCAATCGCTTCGTACAATTCGTTCATTATACTTCCTCACTTTCTGATTTCTTTTTCTCATAAAAAAAGAACTGCTTATATAGATTTCTATCATACAATTCTTCCTTTAAGCATAAAACCAGGCCCAGCCCTTTTTGATAGATAGTACCAGTATACCATACTCAGGAACAAATCGAAAATCAAACAAGCAGTTCTTTTAAAAAATTTTATTGTGTTATTTTTATATACATCTCCGGTCTCCGATCCCGGAAAAGTCCCCATTCAAGACGTTTATCAGCCAGATCATCCAGATCATACACACCGGTTAAAATCTCTTCCTGATCTCTGGATGCGCAGGCTTTCAATCCACCTGTTTCATCTGTCATAAAAGAAGAGCCATAGAAAACAAGGGCTGACCTCTGTCCGCCATTTTCAGAAGATGGGGTCACTTCTTCCCGGCCTATCCGATTGGCAGCAATCACAGGCATAAGATTGGCAGCCGCATGTCCCTGCATGCAGCGTCTCCAATGTGGCATACTGTCACATTCAAGAATCGGTTCGGAGCCAATCGCCGTCGGATAAAGCAGTATCTCTGCTCCCATAAGGGCCATACATCTGGCCGTTTCCGGAAACCATTGATCCCAGCATATACCAATCCCTATCTTGCCGTAACGGGTATCAAATACTTTGAAGCCGGTATTCCCCGGTGTAAAATAAAACTTTTCCTGATAATAATGATCATCCGGAATATGTGTCTTACGATACACCCCCGACAATGTGCCGTCCGCATCAATGCAGGCAATGGAATTATATAATGTGTTTATATCCTGTTCATAAAAGCTGATCGGCAATACGATGTTGAGTTCCTTTGCCAGCCGCATGCCCATCTGCACCGCATCGTTTTCTTCCACAGGCTTTGCCAGATGATAAAAATCATATCTGCGCTGCTGGCAAAAATATTCCCGTTCAAAAAGTTCCGGCAGCAAAATGATCTGTGCACCATCTCCCGCTGCCTGCCGTACCATTTTCTCGGCCTTTTCAAGGTTGGTCTGCAGATTCGTACTGCACTGCATCTGAATAGCTGCTATCTTAACATTTCTCATTAATAATTATTCTCCCTGTTCTGCTTTTCCAAATGGAATCTGCTGTGTAATACAATGAATATTGCCTCCGCCTGTCAAAATATCCCTGGCATCAACAGTAATCACTTTCCGTTCCGGGCAAAGTTTTTCCATGATTTCTGCTGCTCTCTGATCACTTTTGATATTTTCTCCGCCAAAAGCCGGCATTACCACTGCACCGTTTGAAAAGTAGAAATTCACATAGGAAGCCGCCAGACGTTCTCCTTCCTCTCTCGTATCTTCACCATCTTCAAAAGCATAACCTTCCAAATCCTCTTTTGTCACACACACCGGCACATCCGGTATCGGAAGCTTATGCACTTTTATCCTTCTTCCTCTGGCATCTGTCTGGGATTCCAGATAGCGAAGACATGCCAGCGAAAGCGGATACTGCGGATCATCTTCCCGATCTGTCCAGGCCAGAACCACTTCTCCCGGTCTGATAAAAGCACAGACATTGTCCACATGTTCATTTGTTTCATCATTATAAATGCCTCTTGGCAGCCAGAGAACTTTTTCAGCCCCCAGAAACTGCTGCAGCTTTTCCTCTATCTCCGCTTTTGAAAGCTGAGGATTTCTTCCCCGGCTCAGCAGGCATGACTCAGTCACCATCACTGTCCCTTCACCGTCACTGTGAATAGATCCACCTTCCAGTACAAAGGGAGAGGCATCATAACAGACATAGCCTTCTCTCTTTGCAAATGCTGCCGCAAAAGCATCATCTTTCTGCCATGAGGCATACAAGCCGTCTTCCTCACCGCCCCAGGCATTAAATGTCCAGCTGATGCCACGCACTGTGTCATCTTTGACAACAAAAGTAGGCCCTATGTCTCTTGCCCAGGCATCATCGGTTTCCGCCTCAAATACAACCACCGGGAAATGCTTCTTTTCTGAAATTTCCCTCTGAAATTGTCTGTTATATTCATCAGCAAACGCCTTTGCCCTGGGAAGCGCCGCCTTCCCGCACGCCAGATACACAGCCTCACTTTCAGCAATTGCCTGCATCACAGCGCAAAAAGCCTTTTCTGCCGCTTCAGGATTCTTTTTCCAGGAACCCGGACGCTGCGGCCATATCAGGATACATCCCTTGTGACAGGCATATTCTGCCGGCATATGATAGCCATCTGCTGACGGAATTGTTTTGATATTCTTCATTTTCTTATTCCTAATATACGAACCATATAATATTTTATCTATAAACGCATTTTGAAATCCTGATAGCCGAATTTTCTTACCATTTCTGTGTTTCCATTTTCACGAAGCAAAGCGATGCCCGGAAGAGGCATACCGTTAAAGGTGTTATTCTTGACCATGGAATAAATTGCCATATCTTCAAACACCAGACGGTCGCCAATCTGAACCGGCTTTTCAAAACTGTAATCACCAATCACATCTCCCGCCAGGCAAGTCATAGAAGAAAGCCGATAGGTATACGGTTTCTGATTTGCCTCGTATCCACCGGACAGTGGCGGACGATATGGCATTTCCAGGACATCCGGCATATGACAGGCTGCTGAAACGTCCAAAATCAATATATCCATATCATTATGAACAATATCCATCACCTCTGTCACCATATAACCGGCATTCAATGCCACTGCTTCTCCTGGCTCCAGATAAACTGTCACATGATAGGTATCCCGGATATAGCGAATCAGTTTCACCAGTGTTTCATACTGATAATCTTTCCTTGTAATATGATGACCGCCGCCAAGATTCAGCCACTTTATACAGTGAAGATATTTTCCGAATTTTTCTTCAAATGCCTGAAAGGTTGTCACAAGATCATCCGCATTTTGTTCGCACAATGTGTGAAAATGTAGTCCTTCAATCCCCTCCGGGAGAACTTCCGGAAACTGTGCTTTTGTGACTCCAAGTCTCGATGCATAACCGCATGGGTCATAAATTTCATGACCTTCCTGTGTCGAGCACTGGGGATTCACACGGATGCCGACACTGACCCCCTTTGCCTGACAGATATCTTTATATTTTTCATACTGTGCAAAGGAATTAAAAATAATATGATCGCAGATCGTCACCAGTTCCTGCATATCCGCTTCTTTATAAGCCGGTGCAAAAACATGATTTTCTTTTCCCATCTCTTCATATCCCAGTCTGGCTTCGTACAGGCCGCTGGCAGTTGTTCCGCTGATGTACCGCCCGATCATTGGATAAAGTCTGTACATGGAAAATGCTTTCTGTGCCAGCAGAACATGACAGCCTGTATCCTTTTCTAACTGCTGCAGGATTTCAAGATTGTGTCGGATTCTGCCTTCATCCACTACATAACAGGGTGTCGGCAGTCCCTCAAACATCATTCTACTGTCTGTGGATTTTCATCCACAACCCATGGCAAACCATACTGGTTGAGCATATCCATAAACGGATCCGGGTCAAATTCTTCAATATTGAAGACACCATCTTTATCCCATACTTTATCCAGCACCAATGCTGCACCAATCATAGCCGGCACACCTGTTGTATAAGAAATCGCCTGAGAGCCCACTTCTTTGTAGCATTCCTGATGATCACATACATTATAGATGTAAATAGTCTTTTCTTTTCCATCCTTCTTTCCTGTGAAAATACAGCCGATATTGGTCTTCCCAACCGTGCGAGGTCCCAAAGAAGCCGGATCCGGAAGCAGTGCTTTCAAAAACTGAATCGGAACAATTTCTCTGCCTTCATACATAATTGGTGATGTAGAAAGCATTCCCACATTCTCCAGACACTTCATATGAGTCAGATAGCTCTGTCCAAAAGTCATAAAGAAACGAATTCTTTTTACACCGGGTACATTTTTGGCCAGTGATTCGATTTCCTCATGATGAAGCAGGTACATATCTTTCTGTCCAACCTGAGGGAAGTCATATTCACGTTTAATCTCCATAGGCTCTGTCTCAACCCAATGACCATTTTCCCAATAGGAACCATTGGCAGATACTTCACGCAGATTAATCTCCGGATTGAAATTTGTTGCAAAAGGATAACCATGATCACCGCCATTACAATCCAGAATATCAATGGTATCAATTTCATCAAAATAATGCTTCAGCGCATAGGCTGTGAAGACGCTTGTAACCCCAGGGTCAAAACCACTGCCCAGAAGTGCTGTAATACCGGCTTCTTTAAATCTGTCCTGATAAGCCCACTGCCAGGAATAATCAAAATATGCCGTAAATCCTTCGTCTTTGCATCGTTTTTCATAAATTGCACGCCACTGTGGATCATCCGTATCTTCCGGTTCATAATTGGCTGTGTCAATATAATCCACCTTGCATGCCAGACAAGCATCCATGATTGTCAGATCCTGATACGGCAATGCCACATTCAAAACCGCATCCGGCTGATAATCTTTAATCAGTGCGATCAGTTCATCTACATTGTCTGCATCCACCTGGGCCGTTGTAATCTTCGTCTCTGTCGTTTTCTCCAGCTTTTCCTTCAAATCATCACATTTTGACTTTGTTCTGCTGGCAATACAGATTTCTGAAAATGTTTTGCTGTTCTGACAGCATTTGTGAATAGCCACACCGGCAACACCGCCGCATCCAATAATTAATAATCTTCCCATTTTTAATCTCCTCTGCTTTTCTTTTATTTCATCATGTATTTATAATGCATTTGTTATCTGCTCTTCAGAAAGCTCTATTTCTTACGATCTTCCTCTTCCTCCAGCATGTCTTCTACATATCTCGGCAGCATAAACGCTCCTTTGTGCAGATTGGTTGTATAATACCAGGTTTTAATGTGACGTTCCTTCCACCTTTTGGCATCCAGATGTTCCAGTGGATGGTATTTCTTGGAAGCAAAACCAAAAAGCCAGTATCCCGAAGAACAAGTCGGAATGTGTGCCTGATATACCCTGCTGATTGGAAAACTGTGACTGGCCTTTCTGTGCATCACTCTGCAGGATTCCTCATCCTCATCATAAAAAGGACTTCCATGCTGATACACCATGATACCGTCTTCTTTCAGCGCTCTATAACAGTTGCCGTAAAACTCTTTTGTAAAAAGACCGGCATTATGTCCCAGCGGATCAATGGCATCGTTGATAATCAAATCGTATTCATTCTGTTTTAAACGCAGAAACTTCAACCCGTCTTCATAATAAATGCTGACTCTCTTATCTCCCAGGCCGCAGGCATTATCCGGGAAAAATTCTTTGCAGACTTCCACAAAAACCCGATCCGGTTCCACCACATCGATTTTCTCAATTTCTTCATAGTAGCCTAATTCTCTGGCCACACCGCCGTCTCCGCCGCCGATCACCAGAACATTTTTTACATGCGGATGTACCGCCATTGGCACGTGCACAATCATTTCATCATAAATAAACTCATCCTTTTCAGAGAATACAATGCTGCCGTCAGCACTTAAAAACCGGCCGAATTCATCCGAATCAAACACATCGATTCTCTGAAATTCTGTCTGAAGTCCAAATAATTGTTTTTGAACCTTAACGGAAACCTTGACTTTCTCTGTGTGATAATCAGAAAACCACAGTTCCATTGCTCTCCCTCCTTCTATCAATATTTTCCTGTCAATACAAACAGTGATTCCACTGCCGGATCCTGCATGCCCTGCATGGAACAGCCTTTTTCTTTTGCATAGATAATATAATCAATAATCTCCCGGGTAATCATTTCCCCCGGCGCCAGAATCGGAATTCCCGGCGGATAGCACATAACAAACTCACTGCAGATCATTCCTTCTGTTTCACGGATCGGCACAGATTTCTTCTCGCCGTAAAAAGCGGTTTGCGGTGATACGCAAACTGTCGGCTTGATATACTCCGCATTTGGCATCTGCTCCGGATTCTTCGCATAAAGGCGCTTGATGTCCGCCAAAGCCCCCACCAGCCGCTCAATGTCCTGTATTCTGTCACCAATCGAGATATACGCCAGAATATTGGCAATGTCACCCAGTTCAATCTGGATATCATATTCATCTCGCAAAAGATCATAGACTTCAATACCGGCCAGTCCAATATCTCTTGTATACACTGACAGCTTCGTCACATCAAAATCATAAATGCTGCCGCCATTAATCATATCCTTGCCATAGGCATAAAATCCACCGATGGAATTAATCTCTTCTCTGGCATATTCTGCCATACGGCTTACTTTCTCAAAAGATTCCTTTCCCCGGAGAGCCAGATTTCTCCTGGAAATATCAAGGCTTGAAATCAGCAAATAGGAAGCACTGGTGGTCTGAGTCAGATTGATAATCTGACTGACATACTCCCAATTAACATTCTTTCCTGTCAGCAGCAAAGAGCTCTGCGTCAGACTGCCGCCGGATTTATGCATGGAAACAGATGCCATATCCGCTCCGGCGTCCATGGCACAGACCGGCAGATTCTCTCCAAAATATAAATGCGTACCGTGGGCCTCATCCACCAATACAAGCATCTTATGTGCATGAGCCACTTGAACAATTGTACGCAAATCCGAGCAAATCCCGTAATAAGTCGGATTGTTCACCAGTACTGCGACAGCTTCCGGATTCTCTTTGATTGCTTTCTCTACTTCAGCAACCTGCATCCCGAGGGATATTCCCAACTTATTATCCACTTCCGGATTCACATAAACCGGAATCGCACCACATAACACCAGAGCATTGATCACACTCTTATGCACGTTTCTGGGCAAAATAATTTTGTCACCGGCCTTGCAACAGGAAAGTACCATGCTTTGCACAGAAGATGTTGTTCCGCCAACCATAAAAAAAGCATGGGCTGCACGAAAAGCCTCTGCTGCAAGTTCTTCTGCTTCCTTGATCACTGATACCGGATGACAGAGATTATCCAACGGCTTCATAGAATTGACGTCCAGGCTGACACATTTCTCTCCCAGAAGTTCCACCAATTCCGGATTTCCTCTTCCTCTTTTATGTCCCGGCACATCAAAAGGGACTACTCTTCTTCGCTTTAAGCGCTCCAATGCTTCATACACCGGCGCATGCATCTGTTTATTTCTGTTCATTTCATCACTCCATAACACAAAAAAGACAGGCAAAACTCACCTGTCTTTCATGTCTTATTCATATTCTTAGTGCTATATGCTATACCCTGTCTATTCACTCTCATATCTACGAAAAATATTTCCAGAGCCTATCGTTGGTACTCCTACCAGCAAATATTTGCTAATCCTACGTTTTATTGACCATTTCACAAGTGATGTTTGATTCTGAGCCTTCTTCTCAGACAAAAGACTTATAAAATTTAGCTTTTAACTAAATCAATAATGCGGTCTCTCACCGCAATCGGCAGCTGCCCCGCCTGTCCGTATGGGCTTAACCAAATAATTGGTGGGCAAATATTTGCATGAAAACAATCTTCGCTTCATGTTGTGTATAGTATAACATGAAGATTTTCAAATGACAAGACGCAATATTACATTTTTAACTGTACAATATTACATTTTTTACTGTGCTTACTGCTTTATTATTGTGTTATAGCATACTGCATTATTATTTTATATCATACTGTCCTATCAGGCGCTGTGTCTCAGCCTTCATCTGATCAACCACAGCTTCCGGTCCCAAAATCCTGACACTTTCACCCAGTGAAAATACCCATCCCAGAAACTGCCTGCTGACACGGACATCCACACTGACGTTGAAATGATCCTCATCCACAGGAATCATCATAACATCTTTGCCGAAGCGGTCAATGATAACGCCTGCCAGGCCATTGCTCACCTGCAGCTTCACCGTTTCCTCTTCACCACCGAACATGCCGAAACTTTTCCTGGCATAATCAGCCATATCCAGTTTCTTAAAATGTTCTCTGCCCTCCCGGGTCTCATTGGAAAGCGCGATCCTCAGCATCTTGTCAACTCTGAAATGCTTGATCAGACCTGCCTCGGAATCAAATCCCACCAGATAATAGTTCTCATCATCCCAGGATAATCCCCAGGGACTGATATGATACCAAGCCCCGCCATGACGCAGTTGGGGTTCCTTCTTCACATTCCACTGAAAATACTGAAACCGAATCTTCTTGTTCTCCGAAATCGCATTATGAATGGCATCCACGGTGTAGTAAATACTCTCATTCATGGCCTTGATTCTTCCGGATACATAGACCTGACGCTGCAATTTCTGGGCATCATACTCACTGACCATTGTTTCCAGCTTCTTGATCAGACTGTTAGATTTCTTCTCCGTGATGAACTTGGAAGACTGAATGGCATCCACCAGAAGTTTAAGTTCCGGCAATTCAAAGGGTCTGTTGACCACATGATAGCGATAACGATTGCCATCCTGTTCCCCTTCCACCTCTATCCCCAGTATCTCCAAATCCCTCAGGTCATTGTAAAGACTCTTTCTGTCTGCCGTAATATCATACTCTGCAAGGGCCTCCTTGATCTCCGGCATGGTGATATAATGCTCTTCATCCGTTTTCTTCATCATAATCTGCGCAAGTCTGTATAACTTGAACTTCTGGTTCGTTCCCTTTGGCATATGTAGTTTCTCCCATCTTCTGCTGATCATGGGCAATCGCCGCCCTGCAAACGCACACTGTCTGCTTATTTGCCAAATGTGTTGCTGTTCTTGGCTGCTGCCTTTGCACTCATGGTATTCGCTGCCTCAAAAAGTGATGATGTCGGTGCAACCGGACACATCAGGGCCCTGCCTGTTCCTCTGTAAACATTCACAAGGCCTTCGCCGCTGACAGCCGAGCCAACCAGCGTCTTTGTTGTTCTCTCCACTGTAAAATCAAGATTCGATGACCAGCAGACTGCCAGATTGCCGTCGATTTTCAGCTCATCGTTTTCCAGAACAACTTCGATCAACTCTTCCTCCGGCACATTGCTCTCAAGTGCAGCCACACCATCTCCCTGAAGACTGAGATTAAACAGGCCTTCACCGCCGAGAACTGCGGATGAGATATTCTTTCTTGCAACCACTTTATTCTTCACATTGGCATCACAAGCAAGAAACATACCGTCCTCTATGGTCATGCCTGTTGCACCCCATTTTGCCATATCCACCAGAATAATATACTTATACGTCGGTTCCAGTACCAGACAGCCTTCTCCCACATATTCAGGCTTCACGGCTGTTTCCTTTGTCACGGCCCCTTTGATGGCCTTTCCGAACAAATCGCCGATTCCCTTGACGCCGGACGTTGCCTCAACATGACCGCCCATCCACTGCATTGCTCCTGCCTGGATAATGGCTGAATGATTCTTGTCAATATCAATGACAACCTGTCTTCTTCTCACATTCATCTTGCTCATAAAATATTCATTCATGGCATTCATCGGTGATACGCTGGCATCCTGTATATACTCCAGCACATGAAAATTGCCGATGGATTTGATAAATTTTCTGTTGTCATTCTGTAAATTTTCAATTCGCATAAAAAATCCCCCTTACTGCGGCCTACTGCTTTTCTTCATTCACGACCGCTCTATGGTTCTATTATAATCTAAAGACGCCGTCAGTAAAACCCTTTTAGCAGCGAAATAACATATGCTAATTCACCGGATTCACTGACGGCGTCCTCTATGGTCTCAAAAAGTGCTGACATAACAATATCCCCGTCAACGACGAGGATATCTTCGATACTGGCATGCAGTAATCGGCTTAATATAAGGAAATTGTCGAGACTCGGCAAAGACTTGCCGGATATCCATTTGTAAATAGCCTGAGGATTCTCAAATCCCATAGCCCCCTGGACATCTCTGACGGTGTAGCCGTTCTTCATCATCAGCTTCCGAATCTGTGCACCGGTCTCTTCCTGTTGGATTGATAAATATATTGGCTGCATATGTATACCTCCTCATTCATCTCCATCCCAAAACACGCTTCTATTGTATCACTACGTGAGGATAAAGTCTATCCTGAACCGAGTAATATTTTCGTTTTCTGCCCTTGATTTGTATACTGTCCGCTGTTATCTCACACGGCAGATACCACACCTCCACACCGGCCGCCATCGCTTCTGATAATGCCTGTCCAAATGCCGGATGCGTTGTCATGTTCGGCCGTACAACTGTCACCCCGGGCATGGCGATCACGAAGGCCAGTATACAATGATACTCCTGTTTCACGGCATGCATCAGTTCATGCAAATGCCGGACTGCCCGTTCGCTGGGTGCATCCGGGAAATATCCGATGCCGTCAATTTCCAGTGTACATCCCTTGACTTCCATCAGATATTTCTCATCCTGCTTCTCCATATAAAAATCCAGGCGTGAATCACCGTATTTATATTCCGGCTTAATAAAAGTGTAATCTCTCCCTGCCAGCCACTCACCAACGACTTTATTCGGGGCCTGACTGTCAATATTCACCCACCCCAAAGATTCTTTATACACACTGATCAAATCATATTTTGTTTTTCTATTCGGATTATCTGAACAAGTCAGCGTTACCCTGGCTCCGGGAAATAGCAGTTCCTTCATACGCCCCGTGTTTTTCACATGAACCGTTTCCTGTACTCCCCCAATCAGCACTTCCGCTGTAAAACGATTATTGCGGCCAACGAATTCGCCTTCCGTTACATTTGTATATTTCATAAGTTACATTCCCATATTCATCACATAAAACAATACAACAATTTATATCCTTTTTAAATCAAATGTGCATCCTTTCTATCATACACTCATGTTTTTTATTCTCCTTATTATAATTAATTCCTACAAGCAAAATTGCCCCTGTATAATTTTTAATAGCATTTGGATACTTCTTGTCCTTTATCTGCTGTAAAGCACTCTTGGCACTCTTATTCCACTTCAATTCTACAATAAGTGCCGGATAATCATTCTTATATTCCGGTTTGGGAATAAATACAAAATCTGCAAATCCTCTGCCCGTAGGCAATTCTCTCACTGGCTTAAAATAATATTGCATTGCACTGAGATAAGCAACTGCCAATACACTGCTGAGCGAATTTTCATTATTATATTGAATCGCTGAAACATACTCTTCATGTATCTTTTCTATCTGTTCAGCAACTGATGTTCCATCCATATCTAAAGTTGCGTCCAATAACCGTTCCGATTCCCGCTGAAAAACCATCAACTCATTCCATTGTTTTCTTCTTGTTGCCCGAAGCAGCTCCTGCCGTATTTCTTCATTCGGTACAAATGCCATTTTGGAGTCCGCAGAATATGCCAAATACCCCATGTGAATCAAGTATGTGAGGACATCGTCTTTATTTACAATATTCGATATGTCATTTTGAAATGAGGCAACATCCACATCAACCGATGCCCCCGACAACATTTCAATAATAGATGTCTTTAATCCATCAAAATCCATATTGATCAATGGTACAATTGAATCATATGAAGCGGTTGCTGACCAGTAGCTTTGAAAATTTCCATCAATCATCGTATTTACGACTGCATTAGGATTATAAACCTGATATGCCCCCAACTGATAGCCATCATACCAACGTTTCACTTCCGTAAATTCTTTATTGTACACTTTGCAAAGTTCTTTTACTTCATTTTCTGTAAAACCAATATAAGAAGCCAACGGTCCTGCATTCAACATTGAATACTCACGAAAATTATTCAGTGCAGATTGTGTTCGTTCCTTCTTAATTGGCAAAATACCTGTAAGATATGCCAACTGAATATACTTTGTTGGCTCTATTCCTTTAAACATACTTCTAAGAAACCGAATATAGTCATCCTGTACTTTCTTATTCGCTGCTTCATCTCGAATCAACACATCCCATTCATCAATAATAATGACAAATTTCCGCCCTGTTTTATTTCTTACACGTGAAAGAGCATCCGGTAAGGATAACACCTCTGAAGGCAAAATATCAGGATAAACCTCTTTCAACTCATCCAATACTATTTTTGTAATATCCCCAACAACTTTATCCCTATCGTCGCAATTCGTCAAAAACCACTGAATATCAATATGGATAACATCATACTTATTCAGATGCCTTTTAAAATCTGGTGTTTTGCCTATATCCAGTTTTGAAAACATCTCTTCTGATGATGCACCTTTACTATAATACGCTGCAAGCATATTTGCAGCATATGATTTTCCAAACCGACGTGGACGGCTGTTGCAAATATATGCATCTGTCGAATCCAATATATTATTCATACATGCAATCAATCCCGTTTTGTCTACATAAATTCTGGAATTCAGTGCTGCCTGAAAGGCACTGTTATCCGGATTAACAAATCTTCCCATTATGACACCTCCCCAAAAAATATTCCCATATTCATCACATAAAACAATACAACAACCTGCATCAGCAAAATCAACGGCACCCCAACTGTAAAATAAGCTTTCTTCGTCTTATGGTGAAATCCATACATGCCAATCAGCGCACCTACCGATCCACCGATAAATGCCAATCCCAGCAATGTCACAATTCGCACTCTCTGCCTATTGGACTTCGCATTCATCTTATCCACACCAAATACAATGATTGTCAGTATATTCACTACCGCTAGATAGATCAGCAAAATTCTATGCTGCATCAAATAATCCCAGAAATCAATATGAATCTGATCCCCATGATAGCCTTTCACTATCAGCAATAGAATAGCCTGAATAACCAACATGCAAAGTGTAAACACCCTTGACATCATATTCTCTTTGACTGCTTTTCTGTCAAAAAGAATAATCATGAGCAAAATTCCTGCCGAACCGCCAAGTAAGACTATGAACATGCAGAGCTTCTCAAACCAGTCTCTTGTCTGATGCTTATAGACTAAAACCTTGATACCGTAAATCACCAAAGCAATGATATTGATGATAAGTAAGTATCGGTCAAATATATTCAAATTCATCAATATAATACCTCGTTTTGTCAATGAGCTGAGAATTTTACCTTGTACTTGTTATTCATAATAAATTTATAATATGCATTCCCATTAAGTTTATATCCGTCCTCAATAGTGTATTCATGTCAAGCTGCGCGTAATAATAACGATTCCTCTTTTTTAGAGAAACCTTGTAACTTTATTATAATTTAATTGTACGTACAAAACAACCCTCTGTCCCGTAAACCAATTTTCAGCAATTTGTGCGCTTTTTAATTGCCATCTCTCTATAGCATTAGTATACCATAAGAATTAGGCAAATAGGGCCTTTCTTCTTACAAAATGACCATTACAAACGACTTTTCAATCATTTGTAATGGCCCGCTGCTTATACAAAGGATAACTCCTCTTCTTCTTTTTTCTCTGCCTTCTCATTCACTGTATAACTCACCAGGCTTTTCTTGCTCAGCTTACATAATGTTCCATTCGGAGTTACCATCACAACTTTCGCATTGGCCTGATTGTCAATCTTGTCGTAGATTCTTCCGGCACTCATGCTTTCTCCAATCATTGTATACGGACTATTGGCAACATAACCTATCTTCCCCATACCTTTAAGTTTCACTTGAATAGCTTCAGGATCATATTTATTATCCGGCTCTTTTTCCAACTGAATCTTCATGCCGCTTTTTAAAAAATCTGATCCGTAATAATGCCTCGTCCCTGTTAATGTGAAATAAATCTTTGTCATTTTAATCTTCTCCTTCCCACGGTTATTCTATTTCCTTTTTATTTCTGTAACTCGCATAAGCAATGACAATGCCAATAACAATAAGAATTCCTAATAAGACAGGCTGCGTAAACAACCAGCACATTAATAAAATCCCTGCAATATAAAGGATACCTTCTGCAATCATACCAAATCCTGAAAAATCTCCTCTGCAAGCTGCTGCAAATGACAACACCAAAAATGATACTACTGCTGTTAGCATTAACATAAACTCATCCTCCGTTTCTCTACGCTAGCTTTAAATTCAGCCCTGCAAACAACTCCCCAAGTGTGCTGCCAAGATGCTCCGACGGTTTCTCCGGCATTTCGTAACTAACCAGCTGATAGTCCGGATTCATTTCCAGCTTCTCGATCAAAAGACCTGTATTCACTGCATCATCCATCCCATCATGGAACTTACCTTTCGGATCAATGTCTGCTCGTCCCAATGCTTCTTCCAGACTAATACGCCGAGTCAACTGAAATCTCTGACTGAAAACCATCTGATAATCGACCCATCTGTCCTCTATCATAAAAGCATCGACGCTCTCATCTGTGATCTGTTTTGCTGTGATTTCATGCAGCAGTTGATTTCTGTCGGATTCGCTCCAGGCATAGACTTTGTATTCTCTGTCCCCAATCCAGTCGATCATATGTACTAATGCCTCCCCAATACACGGTGCTTTCTTGACCTGACTGTTTTTGATTCCTGTCAGTTTTTCGATAAATGGATCAATCACCCCGTGTTCCGGATGAACATATTCTCGAATTGTACCAACCTGCTTGAATTCTTCATTCAAAAGAACTGCGCCAATCTGAATCGTCTCATAGGCATAATGATAAGCTTTATTCCGATAATCTCTTGGTACTCTGCACATTTCTAAATCAATCACTAAGTAAAACATTCTTTCTCTCCCCTTTTTATCGAATTAATTTCTTATATCATCTGACCGATATGCTCCAAATGTTTAATCATCCATCTCGTCCTCCCAGTAATCATAGGCATCATCGTATCCATCATCATAATCACCGTCGCCGAATTCTTCCGCCCAGTCATCTGCAAAATCATCTGCATCATCATAATCATAAGCATCATACGGATCATACTTCTTCTGACTGTCAGAACTGCTCTTGTAACTTGAATTATTCTTATAACTTAAGCTTCCCGATGCAGAACCAGAACTTGAATAAGAACCGGAACTTGTGCTTGCAGCGCCGTTAACAAAAGAACCTGTAGAACCGCCGCCTCCGCCGGCTGAATGCGAATACGTCGCTGATGCTGTTGATGTCGATGCTGCCGTCGATTTAGATGCTGATGTTGATGTCGACGCAGACGATGATGAATAGGATGATGAAGTCTCACTCTGTAATACATTGGATGCCGTCTGTTTCGAAGTACCATATTTCTCTGCCAATGAAGGCCACATAATACTAACTGCCATTACAACAACACCGGCAATCAACAAACCTCTAACCGTCTTTCTAGTATCATTTTTCATTATCCGTTCCACCTTTCTTCTCTCTAAAACACGCTTCATTTTAACCTAAGTATAATAAACTTCTAACTAAAAATACACCTGCACTCCGCAGACTTAAGCATCGGTATTCCTCAAATTCTGTGACAAAAACAGACATGATTTTCTCTAAAATGATTTCCTAATCATTCATGTATTCATAGTAATCGTCTTCACTGGCAAACAAGATATATTTGCCTCCAACTAATCCCATGTATCCATCGCTTGTATTAAATCCCTTCATTGCCAGTTCCTCCATTTCTCTGAATATCTTTGTTTCCGTCTTTCATTGATTACCTTGAATGAAAAACTAAAACCCAACTGAAAATACGTCTAATAATCAAAAT